>OKWQ01000111.1_pt1 | contig 78282 bp, 57 predicted proteins | sample 1607071 | NCBI WGS metagenome assembly OKWQ01 (sample SAMN07501039, study PRJEB24779) | human gut metagenome
TTCGGCAATGCTTTGCTGTTCACTTTTCCTGCTTCATTTTTGATTTTTAACAATGCATCATTGCCATCCTCAAAACCATCAAATGTAATATCTGTCTTTGCATCTTTCCAAATTGCTTTCAAAGTTATATCCTGGGCCGGCATCACAAACGTATCATTAGGATTGAGCTTTGTGGTACTTGTTCCGTTTACAGTAACCGCTGCGCTGCTTTCCCAGTAGTCAAATGCTTTATCTGCAGGTGGTACCATAGCAGCAGCGTCTACAACCGTTACTTCTTTTCCCTCTTCGTAAGAATTTGCCAGCGGTATGCTGCCTGTTGCTCCATTAGCGCTATAGCTTACCTGATAGTCCATCTTATCACCTAAAACATAGTATCCATCTGTTCCAGATTTTGTAACTGCTATCCCATAATTATTCTTCCGCAGATTTGGTCCCAGTTTCATGCCTTTTTCTTTAAATCGTTTCACATCAGCATAACTGCTTGTCAAGAATCTAGTGATCTTTTGTCCCTTACTCAAGCCGGAAACAGCTTCGTCAACAACATCCAGCGTCAATCCTCCAAGATAATCACCTTTTACATAAATCCCGATGTATGCTAAAGGATTCACACGTAATGTACCTGTATTGTCGGATGAACCGATATTTCGAACTCCAGTTTCGTACTGATACCCCACAACATTGAAAGAGCCTCCTTCGATAATATCAACATCTCCACTGAGATCTTTCGTAAAATATACTCCATTTACATTGTTAAAATCACTAAATTTATTTGGATTAATGTAATTCCAGCCAATTTTATTTACAGTAGCTCCATTGCCAATTATTAATTTGGTATAATAAACAATAGAACTTACTTCTACATCACAATTTATCCTTATAACAATACCATAGTCACTATCATCTGCTTTATATGGATAAAAGTCAGTTGTACTCTCCCTGCCTACAATATCAGTTGCACTAGTTTCACCACCAGTACCAACTCCTGCAATTCTTCCAATCGCCTTAACATTATTAATAATAAGTTCACATGGCATAGTATAAGTCCCACTCGTCACATAAGCATTACCTGCACTCACATTTCCAAACGTAAAATCTGGTGCATCAATAACGGTTTTATATCCTTCTGGTACTAACCCTGTTGCTGCAGTATAACTGTAATATTCATTTACCTTTCCAATTACGCCCGGATCTGCATGGATAGAAACATTTACTTTATCTGCCGTTGCATTTGATTCACGTAATGGTTCAATTAAACCACAATTGAAATCTCCATATCCATTCCGAATATCAATTTTTATATCTAGTTCACTACAACTATTTCCCGTACGTGCAGGACCATGAATAGTACCATAACTTCCTCCATAGATTCTCATTCTTTGTTCATTACTCGTTTTCTGATACCATGCAGTAGTCCCCACATAGTTCCAATTCCCACTATAAATTGTCATTGAAGTTCTATCATAGTCTGTTTTATCGCTGTAAGTTCCTCCATATATCGACCAAGCTGTATTTTCTGTACGTTGCAATCCAGGACCAATTTGCATTCTATTCCCGTTACCATATATTTCTTTTTGCATATTTAATTTTATATTTCGTATAGTAAACGGTGTATTCATCTTATAGATAGATCCTGTAATAGTAACTGTAGGTGCATTCTCTGGTGATTTTCCTTTATATTGATTTGCACTGGGATCTGCATTATCATCCGTCAGGTTCGTATTATGTCCATAACCATCGGAAGAAAGACTAAACTTCCCACCATCTTCTGATGTTTCCTGCGTTTCAGTTTCATCGATGTCACCCGTAAATATTAACCCTGCGCAGTTGTTCTTAGAAATGCTATTCAATCCATAAGCAGCATTGCCTACATCAACCGTAGTATCTGACAAAAACGTCACGCGAAACACAGTGTCTGGAGCTTTCACTCCATGTAATGCCGTTCCGGCTTGCTGCCAAGTATTATAATAAGTAGCACTCTCCGTAATTGAATCTCCCGCAATACCGGGTTCTATTTTAATAGCATTATTAACCATAGGTTGTACATCATTTAAATTATTTTGAGATTTTTCATTTACTTCCAAATCTCTTTGTGCATATACCTCTTTATTCTCTGTTTGTTCTGTTTCTACAATCTCTGTCGAATTTATTTCTTTTATATTTTCTGTTGTAGCGACTTCTGTGCTATCAGATTCTGTTACCTCAATATTTTCTTCTGATATTTCGTTTTTTATCTCCGTAACAATCTTTTGCTCTTCCCATATCTGCAATTCCACTTGTATATCTGTCCTCAGCCAAAAGTATTCTATCGCTTCTTTTGTTATAATTTTCTGTTCCTCATCCTGAAGATGGCTTTCATCAAGTGCCGCATTCTCCTGCTTTGTTCCTTTATATATTCTCCATACATAATACTCTCCACCTTGCCCCTCATATCTCTCCAATCCCTTCTCTTCCATATGATTCATTTCATCGATACTTGCTTTTACATAATTAGTATCTTCAGACACTTTATCTTTACTTACATAAATCATTACATCTTTTTCATAAGCGGCTTCCAGTTTTTCATATCCTTCTTTCGCAAGCTGCTCCGCTGCTTTTTCATATCCCCGCCGCCACGCATCTTCAAATTCCTTTGTGGGTTCAAATACATCAACCTCCGTCCGGGGGGCATTATAAGTAAGCAGTGTTTTGTTATCTGTATCCTGCTCATTCCCCAGCGCATAAGCAATCGGTATTCCGCCAATGCAGATGCACATTGCGAGTAAACAAGCTAAAAATCGCCGTACATTCATTTTCTTATCTTTTTTCTTATCTTTTTTCTTTTCCATTTTCCCACCTAGATTATTTTCCTCTTTTTATCTGCTAATTTCATTCTACATTCATCTCATTCAAATAGATCTGCACTGAAAACATGAAATGATTCTATTACTATAATAGGTAATTTCATTCATTTTTTGCCCCCCTGCTAATAGTGCATAGACTGCCGCTATTATATTATAGTTAATTCCCACTCTTTCAATAATATTTAAAATGTGTTATAATAACCCATTAATATACGATATAATGGGATATACTAATCCCGCGGCACTTTTTAATTTTCATGAAATTACTGATTTCGCGAAATAGCTCTGGTTTTCTTATAAATTATAGGTTTCATCCATTTTAAGGCTGACGGCTCATGACGGCTTATATTTTTGGTTTTAAGCTGCCAATCGCTTCATCTTCTTCATAGACTGCTGAATATGTTCATTTGTAGAATGTCCATACCAATCCATAGTAAGCTTTGCTGAAGTATGACCCAGCAACTCCTTCAATGCTAAAATATCCCCCCCTCTTTCCATGAATCTGGTGGCAAATGTATGTCGTAACGTGTGAAAATGTACACCTTTTATTTTCAGGGATTTTGTTATTTTTTCAATATGATACTGCAGTACTCTTGGATCTATAGGCCTTTCTTTAACTCCAAACATAAAATTAGCTTCAGTCCCTTCATGTTTCTTTTTCAAATTAGATAGTAAACGAATCATAAATTCAGGCAATGGAATAAACCTTACAGAAGCCTGGGTTTTGGGTTTAGAATACAAAAGAGTTGTCTTATTATTCGTATTTCCATAATCATGAATTCTTTGTACTGTGTGTGTAATTCGCATCCCCTTTTCTAATTGGTCAAAATCTTCCCACTTCAATGCGCTGCATTCACCTACACGTAATCCAGTATAAAGTGATAGAAGAATTGCCAGATCTTTCTTTTTTGTCTCATCCAGTTTCTTTTCCAATGTCTTTTGTTCATGTATCGTCATAAACTTAGCTTTTTTCTTAGTTTCATTCTTCTTTTTAAATGGAATAGCCGGTACTTCATGAATTAAATTAGACTCGTAAGCACTTTGTAATGCTGCTATAAAACGTTTGCAAATACTATGAGAAGTTGCATATGAAATGTTCTTATCTAAGATATTCTGATACAGTTTTTTCATACTTTGTCTGTTCACTCCGCCTAGCGGCTCATTTCCAATTGCAGGCAGTATATGCCGTTCTATCTGTCCTCGGTATACAACATACGTTGATTCCTTTACATGAGGCCGTATCTCTTCTTCCAGCCAGTATTCCAGCCAGGTCCGCAGCTTCCCATCTCCAAATACCTGCTTCGTATCTTTTAATCCTGCCAGATTCTGATTTCCTTTATAAATTTCTAACCTTTTCTTAACCTCCGTATATGTTTTTCCATATACATAACTAAATGCTGTTTTTCCATTATCTTTTTTCCCGGTAACATATCTTCCTTCCCATCTTCCATCCTTTCGTTTATATATATTCTCTCCACGTCTTGCCACGTTATCTGTCCCCTTTCTATTTGACGGCTTATTGACGGCTTAAAAATTTTCATCTGATATTTGCTTTTGATCCATAAAGTCCATATATTTTTCTACTTGTCCATTAATCAATACATTTTTATTTAGATATTGACATTATTTGACAAATATGGTAGATTATTACCATAAACAGTGATATTACAAATGGTATAGATCATATTTAATATCACGAAATCAGTAATTTTGCGAACGGGTCATTGGTTTTTCATTCCGATGAATAGTTCGTTTTTTTATGCCTTTTCCTGGGTCATTATAATGAAATAAATTCTTATATGTTAAATCATGGTATAAGCGGTATTTCTTTTGCCCTAATTGGTTAATTGGTGATGGGAAGGATTTGTGAAATAATGATTACAGTGATTTTTTGCGATGATGAATTGACTGTTATACAAAGATATATTAAGTTGTTTGACAACATAAAAAAAAAGATAAATGAACAGATTTGTATAGAAATATATACCAGTGGTGAACAGGTATTATTTCATATTTCAGAAAGGCCGGAAGCGGTAGCTGTGCTGTTTCTAGATATTCAAATGACAGGTTTAGACGGCATTGCTACCGCTAAAACCCTTCGTAAGATGGGATGTTTTGCAGAAATTATTTTTCTTAGTGCTTATAAACAATATGTGTTCGAATCTTTTGAAGTACATCCATTTCATTATTTATTAAAAGATATAATAAAACCAAAGTACTTTGAAACTGTCTTCTTCAAGGCTTTGGAAAAATACAAACAACGGCGGGATCATTTTTATTCCTTTCGTACTTCTGATTCATTTGTTCATCTCGATATTGCACATATTTTATTTATTGAGGTTTACCAGAAAATGATAACCATCCATTGCCAGGATCAGGTTTATCGTTTTAGAGGTACGATTTCGAAGCTTTGCAATGAATTTATTCCCCATGGTTTTCTAAAACTCAGTCAGAGTTGTTTAATTAATTATGATTATCTGGATTTTATAAAAGAAGGTACCGCTTATCTTTCTACAGGAGAAGCTCTGCCTATATCGAGGCGGTACCGTAAGGATGTAAACACAGAACTCAACAGTCGGGTTTTATCAAATTATTCGTCTCTATATAATATATAGAAGGATTATACATTTTTTTCTCCACACTCTAAATGTACTTTTGCCAGACATCTGCCCTCATGGATACAAATATCAAAACTGCCTTGATAATTTTTCAAAGCTTTTCTGATGCTTAGTAAACCATAACCATGCTGCATGGAATTCCTTTTAGAGGTAACCTTAAAATTAACATACGGAGATTCCACCGTATTTTCAATCTGGATAAATAAAATTCTATGGCGGTATACCATTATCATTGATATTTCTTTCGGAGATAATTTTAATTTTTCAGTTGCTTCAATGGCATTATCTATCAGGTTTCCCATAATAGAAATCCAATCATCATCTTTGATATTTAACTGGCTGGGTATTTCTAATTTAGTTTTAAAAGTAATATTTTTATTTTTTGATTCCATTTGTTTTTCTGTTAAAATCGCATCCAGTACAGGATTTCCTGTTTCAAAATATTTTTTCGGACGTTTCATTTCATTTATTAACTTTCCCATATAATTTAAGCATTCCTTATTCATCCCCTGTTCCACCATAGTATAAATAGATAACATTCTATTTTTCATATCGTGCCGGAAAACAGTCAGGTCTTTATAGGATTGTATCATTCCAGCATAATGCCGTACTTGTGTTTTTAAATGTATTTTTAATGCCTGATTCTGAACCTGCTCCCGGACTGCTCCCGAAAAAAAAGTGCAATAACGATTTAAAATAAAACATAATAATATAAAAATAGTGATATAACTTGATCCAACTCCTATTCCAAAACTACGGTATACCTTTGGATAGAAAAAAAATCCATCTATAATAAAAGTAAAAAAATAAAGGACCGATATCAGCTGCCTTCCTCTATCTTTCGATCTTATATGTGCTAATACTGCCATTCCAAGACCGATTGCGGCGGCTGGATACCAGACCATCTGCATGTCCAGATAACCAAATTTATGCGTAAATTCTCCCAGGGTTCCTATGTAAAATAAATACCTATAAAAAGTTGTTGTTGTTTTCAGAATTTTCCTCCACTTTTTGTTTTCCACATATCCTAAATATTGTATTAAATAAATAATGCCAAAATAGAAACAGAAATAATTGATATAATAGATTAATACATAATTATTGAGAAATTGCAAAATTAACCTGCATTCTGTTAGGAGCCATACACCGATACACATATATGCTTTTCCCACATAATTTCCCTCCTTAACCGGTATACAATAAAAAATATTTAGAATCGCAGATGTTATAATTGATATACTTCCCATAAGAAAAATCAAAATGCCAATTATAGATTGCGGCAGTTCCTTTTTTAACTGAGCTGTCACTATATCCGTCCTGTTACCAATTAATACGGTTGGTTCTCTCATATACGAGATAGGGTAACTAGAACGCATTTCCATTACCAGTTCCATACCATTATATCCTTTTGGAAGGTCTACAAACAAATAGAGCATCCTTGTGACAGGGAGTTCATGTGTGCCGCAACTAAAATGATATATTTCTTTCCCATCCAACTTTACTTGTAATTTCGAATACGTTGACCCTATCAACAGACACGGGTTGTTGTACTCTTTCGCATTCAATACTTTACTAACTGTAATCCTGTGTTCTTTTCGATAACTTAATGTTTGTGATAAACCCTCTTTTTGAAAAGAGTCCCATACGACAAGCTCACTCTTGACTAGGGATTTCTTCATAACATCCGGCATTTTGCCTCCAAACGATAATCCTTGAACTAATAAAAAAATAAATATTACAAAAATAAAACCGGGAAATACTTTTCTTACCTTCACCATACTAGCCATAATCTATGCCTCCTAATTAATCTAATTTTTTGCACCGCTTATAGGAAAACCTTTATCAAAGTATTCTTAGGTTTGCAGTACAAACAAATTATATAATAAAAAACACATCTTAATTGAAGTATGCCAAAGTGAATTTTCAAAAAACGCAGGTCAGATGCAAGTAAAGGAGCTTTTCTCCCTTTCCGCTTCTGCCTGCGTTCTTTTTACTTAATATTTGAACTAACCTGCCCTGTCTCTCAATCCACTAGTATAGCTGAACTAATCCTATAACCTACAAACCGGAACTGCCTGCTTCGCCCCCATGACCGTATTCGCTCCATAATTGAACTTCGGTGCCAGTGTGGAATCCAATTGATATCCATAAGCTTTCGCATTATACTTTTCAATGGCATATTGGACACTGTCAATAGCTACACAGAAATCCTCTTCCTTTTCATATGGTTCCGATTGAAAATAAAGCATTTCACAAGGTTCCAGTTCAACCACATCGCATCCATTTGGAATAGCTCCTGCATAATCGTAAGGCACTTCCACTCCTGCCGCTACGGCAGAGGTTCCTTCTTTCACCAGATGTGCCGGAAGTTCCAAAATGGCCGCCAGATCATATTTCTCAGGAATGCTGTTAAATAAACCTTCCCAATCACACCCTGCTTCCTGGCAGAAAGAAAAGTAATCCACAGCTGTTGCCGAACGCATCAGTATTATCTTTCTTTTTGGTCTTGATACTGCAGTAATCATACATAATTTCATTTCTTTACACATACTTCTGTCCTCCTTGTGATTAATTAACGTAAAATAATTTCGGATCGGGTACTGAACAAACAATGGAATAGGATCCGGTGAATTCCGGTACGAACTGGGCGTAACATGGAAAGCCTCCCAAAATGCCTTTACATATCCCTCATGGGATTGATAACTGCAGTTCAGTGCAATATCCAGAATTCGCTGGCTGCTATTCAATAATTCCAGGGAACTATCCGACAGACGGATTGCCCTGACGTACTCTTTCGGCGTCTTTCCGATAAACTCCTTAAATATTCTGTCTCCGTGCCTTTTCGAATATCCTCCGCAGGAATACATTTCTTCAAAAGAAAATTCTTCACTTTCCACATGATCCCGTATATAATCCTGCATCCTTTGTACAGCATTTACTTTTTCCATGTCCCACTGCTTCATTCCGATACCTCTTTCTCATTTTATATCTTTTCAAATTTATTTTCTTGAACTGATTGGACAAGATTTTTTCTCCTGCCGCTTCCTCTTTTATTATAATGCTTTTTCTCCTAACAGTGTTAAAAATTAAATATCATAAAGGCAAAGCAAAACCGGGCGCGTCCTGCGCCCGGTTTTATCCCTACCAGTAAATCTCCCAATCCTTTGACAATCTCGTAAGCAGCTCCATATAGAAGTAATCTCCCCAGATAACACATTCATCCACACCCCTTGCTGCACTTTCCGGGATGGGGTTATAAGGCGTGGATTTCGCATACACACCATGAAGCAGTAACCCGTTGGATTCCCTCACATCACGGACACTATAGTCTTCTGCCAGTGACTGCGCAATCTTCTCTGCAAATTCACTATATCTTTGAGCTTCCTCTTTTGGCAGATACTTTGCCATTTCCAGCATACCGCAAGCTGCTATAGCGGCCGCTGAGGAATCCCTTGGCTCCTCGCCATCCATAAATTCCAAATCCCAATAGGGAATCAAATCATCAGGAAGACGTTTGATAAAAAATTCTGTTACCCTGTGGAACAGGTCAATACATGTTTGATCTTTCGTATAGCGATATCCCAGTGCCATACCATATATTCCCCAGGCTTGTCCTCTTGCCCACGCGGATCCGTCCCGGTAACCCTGATAGGTACATCCCCGTACAGGAGCACCCGTTTTGGGGTCAAAAAAGAAGGTATGGTAAGTAGAAGAATCCGGGCGTATCAGATTTGCCATACTGGTTCTAGTATGTGCCAGGGCAATCGCCCGGTACTTTTCATCTCCCGTAACATCCGATGCCCAATATAAAAGGGGTACATTTAAAAGACAGTCAATAATCAGACGGTAATTTTCTTCCACTCCCATAGTGCCCCATGCCTGTATAAACTGTCCTTTTTCCTGAAAGCGTGTCAGGAGCTGGTCCGCTGCCAGAACCGCTGCCTTCTTAGCGGCTTCACTACCCGTTAATTTGTATCCGGCAACGCAGGAAAGGGAATAAAGAAATCCCAGGTCATGGTGATCCACATCAATTTTTCTTTCCATACGGTCTAAAAAGCTGTCCACCTCTTTTAAAGCTTCTCTTTTGAAATCCTCATTGCCTGTCCGCTCATATGCCAGCCAATACTCACCGGTACAGAATCCGGTAGTCCAATCCACATTCTTTACAGACGGATAAAAGTTATTCTCACTGCAGGAATGCCGGAAGCAATCTCTAAAGTTGTCCAGATTTTCATGCAATAGCGCACATGCCCGATCCAATGATTTATTTAAATACTCAGTCATCTATTTCCTCCATCTACTGTCTACGCTAATGGAATACATGCATTCCATGCACAATTCATGGTAATAAAATCAACATCCGTTCCGTCATTTGTGGCTACAAACAAATGTGTTGCTTCTCCATTTTCATCTATGAGCAGAAATGGCCGGTCCATATTGCCCATCTTACGCACTTTTCCATCATCCCAAAGTATGTCACGGGTGAATGACGGTCCTGACCGGACATTCCATTTGACACCGTCTTCACTGGTTGCATATACACCGTCTCCGATATTTCCTGTATAGATTCCGTTAAAGTCTTTGGCAATCATGGCATACCCCGTGTCCGTTCTCCAGATAAAAGGATCTTCCACTTCACCGCCATCCTCAAATAAAGGTTTTTCTGTAAGTCTTTCATAAGGTCCCGACCAATGGGGTGCCCATGCTGCCCCTAATTTCATTCCGCTATACATCTCATTGCCTGATTTATATTCTCCATAAGGAGGTTTCTTCCAGCTTCTGGTCTTATATACTAACAGGCAGCTGCCATCCGGATTGATACAAGGTGCCGGATTAGAAGTGAAGAAATCATCAAAGTGTCCCGGGCGGACATCCAGTAAAGGGTGGTCAGAACGTTTCCATGGACCGAAAATGCTCTTTGACGTTGCCATTCCAATCCGCTTATTGCTGCGTGAGCAAATCCACTGATAACTTTCAAAATTCAGGCTTCCATCCTGGGGTATATCCGGATATGGATATGTAGACCCCATGTAGAACAGTACGTAGGTATCACCATGCTTTTGAATTACCGGGTTGTGTGTAATACGTCCATCCCAGTATCCGGCTGACCTGGAGGGTAACACTACTTCCTCGAATATGTATGGACCCTCCGGCGTCCTGGATACAGCCCTGACAATTTCACTGTCGATTCCCCATCCCGGATGAAACTGATAAGTCTTTTTCCACCTGGAAGCAAACATATGGTAATTTCCATCTTCGCCTTTTATTACGCTTCCACACCAAACCCAGTAATCCTCCATGGAGAATCCACCCTTCAACGGTGCGGGTTTAAAAAATTTATGTAATTGACATTCCTCTCGTCTCATATTTATTCCCATTGCATATTGCAGGCAAGCCTGCAATACTGCCACAATTAAACAGGTTGAAAGAAACACATCGTGGCGTCCTTTCTGCATTGTAATTTTCTTTCAACCTTACCCTGCTTTTCAATCTTTATTTTATTTTGTCTGATTACCCTTTTAATCCACTTGTAGCAATACCTTCTACGAAATAACGCTGGCAGAACACATACAATATTACAATGGGAATCAGGCTGACCACGCTTGCCGCCATAATAAGCTGGTATTCCGTAGAATATTGTCCTACAAACATCCGGATTCCAAGTGGTATGGTTTTATTAGCTTCACTGCTGAAATAAATCATGGGACCCATAAAATCATTCCACACAGTTACAAAAGTAAATATCGTCAGTGTAGCCATTGCCGGTTTAGCCAGTGGAACTACAATTCGCCCAAAGGTTCCATACTCCGACAGACCATCAATACGTGCTGCCTCTAAGAGCTCATCTGGAATTCCCTGGAAAAACTGTTTTAACAGGAATACACCAAATGCCGCAAAGCTTTGAAGCAGAATATATCCCAAATGGGTATCTACCAGTCCCATTTTTTGCAGCATTACATACTGGGGAAGCATAAAAATCTGCCACGGAATCGCAATGGTTGCCACATAACACAGAAATAGTGTATCCCGTCCTTTGAATTTACACTTCGTAAATCCATATGCTGCAAAGGCACAGGTTGCCAGCTGAATAATCGTAACAATTACTGTCAGTTTTGTACTATTAAAGATAAACAGGGCAAAATCTATTTTCTGCCATATTTTGATATAGTTTCCCCATTGAAATACATCCGGAATCCATTGTATCGGACTGGTAAATACTTCATTAGAAGTTTTGAGGGATGCAGACAACATCCATATTAACGGCAGCAGCGTCACCACTACAATGATACTAAGGCCTGCATATATCAAGGTGCGCACTACCGGATTTCTCTTTTCTACCATTTTCTCTTACTCCTTTACATATAATCAGAAAACTTTTTCTCCATTCGGAACATCACTACCGTAATCGTTCCCACTATGAGAAATAGAATCATAGATGCAGCACTTGCCATTCCAAAACGCATATAAGAGAAAGACTGGTCGTAAATATATGTACTAAGCAAGGTAGTCGCAGTACCCGGTCCCCCCTCCGTAAGTACAAAAATCAGGTCAAATGTCTTGAAGCTGTTAATCGTAAGCATCATAAATACAAAGAAATGATTTGGTGTCAGCATTGGAAATGTAATTCCTTTAAATATCTGCCACTTAGATGCTCCGTCAATCTTAGCCGCTTCATATACGGAGGAAGGAATGCCCTGAAGAGCAGCCAGATAAATAATCATAAAATAACCCATATTACGCCAGATACTGACGATAATAACTCCAGTCAGAGCCCAGTCCGTAGAAGAAAACCAACCCGGAAGATATTGTTCTGCAAATCCCACTGCTTCCAGAGCTACGTTTACAGGACCGCCGTCTTTCATAAACATAGCTTTCCATACTGCTCCGATCGCTACAACAGAAGCTACATAAGGAAAAAATATGGCACTTCTGAAAAATGTAGTCCCCTTTAATTTCTGATTTACTAAAATAGCAAGTCCTAACGCAGCCGCCATACTGAGTATGACGGTAAAAAAGCTGTATTGCAGAGTCTGTGTTAAGGATGCTTTGAACACCCGGTCACCGAAAATAGCAAAAAAGTTATCCAATCCTGCAAACTTCATTTCTGTAAACCCATCCCACTCCATAAAGCTGAGAACAAATGAAAATACTACCGGGATTAATACAAAAACTGCAAAGCCAATAAAGTTCGGTAGAATAAATGACATACCAACCAGGGTATTCCGTGTTCCCAGAGACATTTTTCTACGGCTCTTATCCTTTTCTCTTTTAATACTCAAACCTCAATTCCTCCTTAAAACAACGGTGGGCACTTACATACCTTTCCGTAATATTATCATTTATCCACCTTAAACGTTTACTTCTGGATTTCTTCACTCCGTTCAGCCATTTCAGCCAAACCTTCTTCAATACTTACCTCTCCTAACATAATAAGACCATGAACCTCTGTCAGCACAGAATCCACTTCCGTAACGTTTTCCCCAATCGGTCTGTCTGCTGCAATGCTCTTCACCTTGAATGCTTCTGCAAGTCCTTCCGGCATACCTTCCAATGAAGCAATTTCCGTTAAAACGCTGTCATTAAGCCGAGCCGGAACAGCGCCGACTTTCGCATATTCGCCAGCACATTCATCACTGCTTAAGAAATTAATAAATTTCCATGCAGCATCCTGCTTCTTGGATGTAGGGTTTATAACCAGTGGTGTACTTGCTCCAACGGTATATCCTGCTTCTACGTTTTCCGGGTGAGGCATTGTCGCTACTCCCCAATTGGTTACTTCTGTATCTCCGGCTTTAATAGCAGCTGTTAAGGTAGTCACATACCAGGTTCCCATAGGCATCATTGCAACATTACCTGCCTGAAAAGCACTGGAGTAATGAATATTAGCACTTTGCAGCGAACCAAAGTCCTGTATAATTCCATCATCCTGCATACCTACAGCCATTTCATAATAAGGTTTAAAGAAATCATATCCGGTGCTGAAGTCAAGTGTATCATGCTTTCCGTCCTGAATACCTAAATTCTGTACCTGTGTCTGCCATGTATGGATATAAGCGCCGTATACATCCTCACTAGCCACTTCTCTGGCTGTCTTTTCAAATTCTGCCCAGGTCATATCATTTGTCGGATACGCAACCCCTGCTGCATCAAATAAGTCCTTATTGTAATACAATACATAATAGTCTGTACGAACCGGCATCGCGTACTGTTTTCCTTCAATATTAAACGGCTGGTCCGTACCGTTAAATCCGGTCATGTCCACATTATCTTTTGCAATTCTATCCGTCAAATCTAGCATCTGGCCTTTTTTGTACAAGTCATACGTATTAGGCGCATCTTTAATGAAGTATGCATCTAATTCGCTTCCCCCATTTAACATCACATTTAATTTTGTATTATAATCTGTAGACGGGATATCAATAACCTCTACCTTAATATCAGGATATTTTGCTTCAAATGCAGCAATTGCATTGGAAGTACTGTCATTAGAGGTATAATCCCATGTCGCCAGCTTAATACTTGTCGCCTCACCGGAACCACCCGTTTCTCCTTTGTTTTCCCCTGACGTATCCCCGGCGGTTTCTCCTGAACTTTCTCCTGAACTTTCTTCTGACGTATCTCCTGAATTTTCTGATGCTGTTGTGGTTCCTTCTGACGCTGCCTTGCTGCTCGTCTCCTTAGGAGCGCCTGTCCCACCGCATCCACTTAATAATGACCCGCAAATACTAATCCCCATAATGATTGCTGCTAATCGTTTCATACTTACCTTCTCCTTTTTTGTATTTTCTACTTTTTTGTTGGCTTTTCTTTCTGTCATTATTATATCAATTTGCATAACAAAAAGTAAACTCAGCATATTTTTCCGTTATAATACTATTTTACATTTTGTTATTTTCATCTATTACTTTTTTACGATTTAATACTATTTTTTGAATTTTTTTCACGAATTGAAACGGATATTCTTTTATGTTATAATGCGAATTATAAAAATAAATATATGTTTCTTCGGAGGCTGAATGAAAATTTATAAAATACAATTCAAAATTTTTATATCTACCGTTTTATGTGTTATGCTGGTAAGTCTTTTAGGAACAATGTATCTGTATCAATATATTAATAAGCTGATCTATGAAAAGTCTCGTCATATCGATGAGATTTATTTAAATACTGTATCTGAGCAGATCACTTCCTATCTGGATAATTCCATCGAGTTAGGTATGCGCTGCGCCAACGATACTTCTGTAATTCGTGCTCTTAATGCTTCTTCCCCCGATAGCAGTCGTTCAAAAGTATATTCCATTAATGCTCAAAAGCAGCTGAATGCCTATCTGGATAGTTTTATCGCCTATGCCTACGTGGACAAGTTAATTGCCTTTAACACAGACGGTACCATCGTTCAATCTATCAGCGCCCGTGAATTCGGTTCCCCAAATGATTATAATGAGTTGATTAATACAAAAATAGCCGACATACGCTATTTAAAACCAGATCAGTTAAGTCCTTATACCATTAGTCTGGATACTTCCATAACCAGGCAAAACCGGACCGCTCTCACCTTGCTCTGCCCGGTCTATGGAAAAAGTAATCAGTCCGTATACGGATATATTTATATCGAAATAGGCCTTAGCTTATTTTCCGACCTGCTATCGCCCTATGCCCAGGTAAACAATCTGTTTCTGATTGATGATGAAGGGAAAGCCCTGTCACAGCGTCCGAATATTTTACCTGCTGATATCTCTCTTTCCTCTATTGGAAATGGAATATATAACTTCGGAGATGCTTCATATGAGTTTTCCGGTAATCAATTTCCTGATATCGGCATGACTTTGTACAGCTGTGCCCCATTTCCTGTAATGGGAAATGACCGGAGCCATTTAATTTATATTATTATCCTGGTATTAATTATGGCACTATTAGTTGGTGCAGTGCTTGCGTTCCTTTCCTCCTACATTCTATCTCTGCCTATTCAGCGGCTGAATCAGCGGCTATGCAAAATAACCCAGGGTGATTTTTCGTTTGATGCCGAAATCGAACGTCCCCATGATGAAATAGGCGCGATCGGACACACGGTAAACGAAATGTCCAGCAGCTTCTTAAATCTATTGCGCAATACCCAGGAAATGTACAAGCAGCAAAAAAATATTGAAATTGCCCTGCTGCAAAGTCAGGTTAATCCGCACTTTTTATATAATACTCTGGATTCTATTTATTGGATGGCAGTCATTCAAAAGAACACCGGCATTCAGCAAATGACCCGCAGCTTAAGTAATTTATTAAAAAATCTTGCCAAAGGAACCGAAGATCACATCCCCTTACAAGAAGAACTAGCCCTGCTAAATGATTATATTTCGATACAGGCAATCCGCTATATGGATGCTTTTGAGATGAAAGATCTGATTCCCCGAGACTTATACCATCACCGGATTTTAAAATTTACGCTGCAGCCGTTAATCGAAAATGCCATATTTCATGGAATTGAACCCAAAGGCATTTGCGGTATGATTTTATTAAAAGGGCATACCCAGGATGGTTACTTGTATATCGAAATCGAAGACGATGGAATGGGAATTCCTCCTGACAAACTGGAAACTCTGTTAGATACACCAAATCCGGTTAAAAATAAGGCTTCCTTAAATAGTATTGGTATCTATAATGTAAACAAGCGGCTGCAGCTGATCTATGGAAAAGAATGTGGTCTTCACTACGAAAGTGAACCTGGTCATTATACAAGGGTAACGATTAAAATCCCTTTGGAAGATTAATCCAATTATAGAATATGTAAAGAAGGTGAATTTGTATGTACAGTGTACTCTTAGTAGATGATGAACCACTTATTTTGTCCGGAATTAAATCCCTGCTAAACTGGGAAGCAAACGACTGTAAGATCGTAGATACGGCCCGAAATGGACAGGAAGCTTCTGATAAAATTCGTGCGTTAGAACCGAATATCGTTTTTTGTGATATTAATATGCCGGCAATGTCCGGTATTGATCTCCTTCAATTAATATCCAGGGATTATCCTTCTATTGTATTTGTAATGTTAACAAATCTGCAGGACTTTGACCTTGTTAAGAATGCTCTCCATTATCGTGCCGTAGACTATTTGGTAAAAAGCCAGTTGGAACCGGATGTGCTGGAACATTCCCTGACCAATGCGAAAAAGGAATGGGATAACCGAAATCTTTTAAACAATGCAGATTATATAAAAAATCAGGGTAAAGTGATCCAAGAACTATTATGGAAAGAGATTTTTTTAAGACCTACTCCTCAGGCGCTCAGCAATGCCCCTTTGAGTGATAATGGCCACCCTTTTGATTTGGAATCCTATACTGCTATTTATCTGATCATGGATTATAGCTTACAGGATCATACGAAAGACCATGGTGAATTATTTACCTGGGAAAAAGACCTGGTCAATGCAATGGCTCAAAAGCATTTTTCATCCTTCTCCTTATTTGAGCCGGATCATTCCAGTGACAGCCTTGTAATACTTTGTTCCACGCCCAGGGAACCAAGGGCATTCAAACAATTAATGGAACAGTTTTATCAAAAACTATGCTCTTCTTCCGCTAATATTACACAGGTATCCATTTGCATGATGGCAGCAGAATGCTTTCATGGCTTACAGGCTATGGCTGATTGCCGCGCACAGCTTTTTGCAATGGTCGACCATTTTTACAACACCGAACAGCCTTTTTTACTGGGAAGTAATATTACTCCCATTTCCTATATGTCACTAGGGCTTACCGGTATATCCTCACATTTACTGGAAGCTCTACGTGAAAAGAATGCAGTAAGATGCAAGTCCCTGCTGGATAAGGCAGCTTCCCGTATTCAGAATATAAATCATGAACGCAACAGTGCTATCTGGCTGTGCAGTGAACTGTATACAACAGTGGCGGAAATATTCCATAAGAGTATTCCTGATACCAGACTAAGTACTTATTTTTCCCAATCAGAAAACATGCTGGATCAAATAGAACATATGCATACACGATCCCAGATTTTAGACTGGCTGGAACATCTGAATAAATGTACAATTTCAGCAATTGAACAGGCGAATGCTGACCGGTGCAGTTTTGTGGATTCCGCCAAACAATACGTGGAAGATCATATTGAAGAACGTATCAGCCTTTCCGATGCTGCCGATTATGTGAATATATCTCCCGCCTATCTGTCCTCTATATTTAAAAAAAGATATGGAGAAAGTTTTATTGATTACGTCAATAAATGTAAGATGGAATATGCATGTAAACTTATTAAGGAAAGGAAATACTTAATATATGAGATTTCATTTCGACTAGGCTTTAATAATGCCTATTATTTTACGAAAACGTTCAAACGTTATACGGGATTGACTCCTATGGAATATCAGAACGCATTAAAAAATGATGAGGTTAAATAGACGTAAACTATAGAAAGCATGCTGAAATTTTGCACAGTCACTATAAAGTAATCTGTGCATTATATGGACTTCCAACACAAACTGTCATTTCTGAAAATAAGGAACGAAGTTTACCACAATTTTAAACACACGCTTGAGGGTGTCTGAAAATTGAATATTATAAAGATGTGAGAAAAAGTTTGTGGTAGGGATATGCGTGCCAAGTTTAGGAGGTGCAGCAGGCTGCACTGACCAAATTTGGCACATACATACGACAAAGCGGGACATGCAGGTGGATAAAATGAATTTTAAGCAAGCTCTACTCCCTCGCTGCCTCTGCCATGGCCAGAATGTTTTCAGGCGGAACATTTCCCAACAGCTCTTCATGGCTGGGGGAGACTACCAGACCCGGACCTAAAATGTCTTTCACACGGTGTACCTCATCCTTAATCTGCTGCGGAGATGCGTTTACAAAAAAAGACTGTGCATCAATTCCGCCCACAAATGCGAGATCATTTTTGTATTGCTGTAATTCAATAGCACTCATACCATATGCCTGCGCCTGAAGAGGATGAAGAATGTCTACTCCGGCATCGATCAGATCCGGTATGATTTGATAAATGGATCCGCAGGAATGTACCATGACCTTTTTCCCATGCTTCTTACCCACATCAATCAGCCTCTTTAGAGATGGCATCACAAATTTCCGAAAAAGTTCCGGTGAGATCATAAGATTTCTCTGGGTCCCAAAGTCATTTCCAATAAACATCACATCCGAGCGGTGTCCTGTCTCTTTTAACATTTTATCGTTAGCTGCCACATAGTAATCTACAATATGCTCCGTAGCCGCCTCTACAACTTCCGGATCCGTATACATTTTCACGAAATAGTTTTCCATTCCGAAAAAATTACATAAATCCTGGAAAAATCCGCTCCATATCCCACCCAGTATCATTTTATCCTGATGTTGATCCATCTGGGCAATCACCTCTGAAAAGTCAAAATGGCTCACATCCGGCCATGGATATGCTTCTATTTCACTAATCTCCTCACATTCTGCAAAACATCCGGGACAGCTTAAGGAAATCCCTCTCTCCATATTCCAAAAGTAATCAAAGGCAGGTTTTCCATCAGGAGCATGGTAGCAGTTTACGCCTCCAATCCAACGGATATCATCATTTAAATAGTTAAAAACAGCTTCCCTGTCCGGACGAATCTTCCAGGCATCTGCAAGCAGCGGAATAATATCATCACTTGGATGACCTGTCCACATTGCCCCTTCCGGCACTTCTTTTCTTTCAAAAACCCTCATTACTTTTTCTCTCGCATTCATAATGATTCCTCCATATTATTATCTTCTTATTATTAACTTTATCTGCTACAATAAGCCAAATCTCTCATTTTCCACTGCCGCACATAGCGCATGGTATACGGGAAGATGCAGTTCCTGGATCCTGTATGTTTCCCTTTCCGGTACCGCAATTGTTACATCACAGAGATTTCCCAATATGCCTCCGCCTGCTCCCGTAACACCAATTGTATTCATGCCAAGCACTTTTGCCACTTTTACAGCGTTTATTACATTCCGTGAATTTCCGGAAGTTGTGATGCCAATGAGCACATCACCACGTTTACCATAACCCAGTACCTGTTGGGCAAAAACAGTATCCGGAGATACATCATTGTTAAAAGCAGTCATCAATGCGGATTGGGATGTTAATGAAATTGCAGGGAGTGCTTCCTGTAAATAATCCGCCAGGTCCTCTCCCTGAAATTCCCGTTCCATTTTTTCTCTCAGTTTGGCTGGTAACGGACGTTTCAGCCGGAATCCCTTCATGAGTTCTCCAACGATATGTTCTGAATCGGCTGCACTGCCGCCATTTCCGCAGACAAGCACCTTATTTCCCTGTCGGTAACTTTCCGATAAAATAGAAAAAGCTGTTTCAATTTCCCCTGCATATCCTTTTAACGCTGGAAAATTCATATAAAGGCAATTAAATATATCTTTCGTTTTTTCTTTCATTCTGCCCCTCCATATTCTGTACCTGCTCCTGATCAGTAATTCATCCTGTTTCTATACCTGGTCCTGCTCCTGTATCTAATCCTGCCCCATTCCATCCCCTGAACCTAATGCCGTAGTCAATGCCGCCATATCCCCAATTGACTCTGCCAGCTTTGACGGAAGGATTTTGCAGTTTTCAGCCGATGCCGGGAGACATTCTCTTTTCACTGCTCTGGTTACAGCCGGTATAAGCAAATCATAGTTCCTCGCAAATATACTTCCCCCTATGACCGCCTGCGGGTTTAAGATATCAATTAAAATAGCAATGCCTCTTCCCAGATATTCACCTGCCGTATTGCAAATTTCCCTGCACAGTTCATCTCCATCTTTAGCAAGGTTAAACACATTTTTCGCCGTAATCCCAAACTCCGTCAACGGATGCTTTATTCCATTCTGGGTAAGCTCCATTACCTTTAATTCTGCCAAATGGGCAATACCGCCGCCGCTGCCAAATCCTTCAAACGCACCGCTCTTTCCAAATCCCACGGGTCCGAATTCCGACAGCCTCACATGTCCCACCTCGCCTGCCAGATCCTTACTTCCTGAATATAATTTTCCATTTAAAATCAATCCTGCTCCCAGTCCCGTACCACAAGTCAGAAAAACCATGTCTGAAACCCCCTGACCCGCGCCGAATTTCCATTCCGCCAATGCCCCGGCATTTGCATCGTTTTGCAGATACACCGGTAATCCAAACCTTTTTTTCAGAAACGTTGTAATCTCTACATGATCCCATCCCGGCAGATTCGGAGGGGAGAGGATACATCCTTTTTTTGTGTCAAGCGGTCCCCCGCAGCTGATGCCAATACCGCTGTAATCCTGTATCTCATTACCTGCAATTTTATCTATCAGTTTTTCTATTTTCTCCAGTGCACAGTCAGGTCCCGGATAATATTTCGTTTCAAAAGTTTCTTTTGCTATGATTTTCATCTGCTCCTTACCGGCTACTCCGGCAAGAACCGCACATTTCGTACCTCCAATATCAACACCCAGTATTTTATTCATATTCCACTTCCTTCAGATACAAATAAGGTTCTCTCCAGTTTTATTTTTTCTTCTGCTTCCATAGATTTTAATTTATTTAAAGAATAGTGCAGTCCTATTTTCGCCCACTTTCCTGATCCCGTACTGTGATATGGCATTAATTCTGCTTTACAGATACAGCCAAATTTTTTCAGGAGCTTTTGCACCGTCTTTAAATGTACTTCGTCATCATTCACACCTGGTATTATGGGACATCTGAGAATAACATCCTTTTTTGCTTCATTAAGCAGCTCTAACGTTCGGTAAACGTCTTCATTTCCTCTGCCGGTATATTTCATATGCTTATCACAATCCGAAAGTTTAAAATCCAGCAGAAACAAATCCGTAACTTTCATGATCTCAAATAAAGAATCTCCTGCACCAATACCATTTGTTTCAATTGCCGTGGAAATCCCACGTTCCTTACAGCCCTTCAATAGGCTAAGTAAAAAGTCCTTCCAGATAGCAGGTTCCCCGCCGGAAAATGTGACACCGCCGCCGCTTTTGTCATAATACTTCTTATCTCTTACGGCTATTTCCAGGATTGCGTCACTGTCCATCCATTCTCCAATCCGTGTAACTGCTCCTGTTTCACATACTCGCAGACATGCTCCGCACAATGTACATTTTTTAAAATCAACCTCATGCTTCTTTCCTTTAAATCTATGTACCTTCTGTAGACACACCATGTCACATTTGCGGCATCCCATACATTTGGAATAATCATATCCAAGCTGGGGTTCCCGGATAAAAGACTCCGGATTATGGCACCAGCTGCACCTGAGATTGCATCCTTTTAGAAAAACAGTCGTTCTGATTCCAGGCCCATCATCAAGACAGCCTCTCTGAATATCAAAAATGCACCCTTTTATGTCCGATTTAATATAGTGTTCTTGCAATTATCTCCCTCTGCTCCTCTTCCTGTAATTCTACAAACCTGGCGCTGAAACCGCCAACCCTGACCAGCAGGTTTTTATAGCTCTCCGGCTGCTGCATGGCATTTTCCAAATCTTCTCGCCCAATTACACTAATCATAGCCTGGCTTCCTCCCGACTGAAAATAAACAGTTAGCATGGCACGTACTTTATCCCAATATTCAGAAAACATTTGCTTTGAAAATTTGATATTCTGAACACACCCCGCATGAATAGTAGGATTCAGCTTAACCAGTGAATTCAGCATGGCTGTAAGTCCATTTTTATCATTTCCATTGAAAGGATTATTGGCATTTGCCATAAACGTATGTGCCAGACGACCATCCGGGGATGCTGCAGTATGTTTGCCCAGAACGGTATTGGCATTATTGTTAATCGTAACCGTAAGATAACTGTGAAGATTCGTATACTTCTTCCCTGCTTTTGCGGTTTCCCTACAAATATGTTCGTGTACCATCTGCGCCATGGCATCCGCCTCATCGTGATCGTTTCCATATTTTGGGGCATCCAGCAATTTACACCTTACTTCTTCATAACCTGCAAAATTACTCTTTAATGCCTTAAGCAGCATACCTGGATCTATTGATTTTTCCTCGTAAACCAGCTGTTTTATCGCTGTTAGACTGTCAGCCGTATTAATATTTCCGTATGCTTCTAATGTTCCTCCCAGATATCGCACTCCTCCATCCAGCAATGCCCGCCCCCGTTCCATACAGTCATCGTAAAGCAGGCTGAAATAAAGAAAAGCACATTGGCTGTTCGCAATTTTATATTCTGTTTCTTCCTGTATGGCAAGGTATTTCAGAAAATACTCGCATTGCTTTTTATAAACATCTACCAGTTCATCAAAAGTATGAAAATCCTCTATACCGCCCCATTCCGGCGCCAGCTGTTCTCCTGTATGGATGTCATGTCCATTATTTAAAGTCACTTCCAGTACCTTTAACAAATTAATCAGTCCGCTGGGTGTTCCGATGCTCTGGTGGGCAATTACATATTCCCCGCATCCATAAGGACAGTAGTCCTGTGCAGTCCGGAGACTGACACCAAATGCTTTCTGTACAGCGGGAATATTGACTTCATCGCTATAGAGCATAGGAAACGTAGCACCTTTACCTATACAGTCAAAAGCTTTTTTCATAATCCACTCCGGTGTTTCATGAGAAAACCGCAATGTCAGTTGAGGAACTACATCCATTCTTTCCATCGTAGCCTGAATTGCAAGCCCGCAGAACCGGTCTGCCGATTCTGTATCTTCTCTTCCTTTTCCACCGATCACCACCCGGGTGTCATAAGGTTTGTTCCGCACAGAGAGCGCTTTCCACATCCCATTCAGAAGTTCCTGCGCCCTTTCTTCCGTGATCCTGCCACTGTCCACATCTGCTGTGTAATAGGATGCCAGATACGTATCCATTCTGCCCAGATTCAGGCTGCCTGACTGAAGCCAGTACAAAACCACTAATTGAATGGCTTCCAGAAAGCTCTCCGGCTTTCCATTACTGATATGAAGCAGTGCCTCGGCCAGTTCTTTCAGATGATCAGCACGTTTATCTTCTATTGGTTCTTCCAGCATTTTCAGTACCATCTGCCGATAATACAGACAGGTATCTGCTAACGCTTCCAACGCAATTTCCATGCCCTGATAGAATGCTGCATCCTTCTCATCACAACCTTTCCGTTTATAAGCAAGCATACAGCATAATTCTTCTATCCCATGCTCTAACAGATACCCATAATTTAGCTGGGTTCCCGAAATACGGTAAAGTGTATATGCCGCTGCTCTATCATAGGGATAAAATTTATCCGGGATTGCTTTGTTAAGCTCACGATTGTATGCTTTTTTTATTTTCCCAATAGTATGGTTGTCTTCCCAGAACCTTTGCAGCTCTTCCATTATCATTATCTGATCTGCCGAAATATCCTCATCCATTATTTTCTGAAAATGATATTCATCAAAATAGTACCCTAGCTGCTGACATTCCTCCTGAGGATTAAACCCAATGGGCACAGCCCCCAGCCTTCCGCCAAACAGATCCTCATCCGTCATATTTCCCATCACTGCTGGAAACTGTACCTTCAGACACATGGCCTCCCTGATTGGAGCCGGCGCATCCTCATACTTCCGGTAAGTATCCGTAAATTCTTTCATTACACGAATTTTTTCACTGGTAGAAAGCATGCTTTCATTCATAATCGTAAACATATCTGCCTCCTGTTCCGATATCCGTAAATCTATCCTTTTTTCTATCCTTTTTTCTCTTCTTCAAATATAATTTTAAATGTTTTTATTTCATATGGGGTCATCTCACAGGAAAATCCTTTTCCTTCAGTCTTAATCAATGCCAGCTCCTCTTCCATCAGATTGCACTCAGCCACTTTGACTGGCACTTTCCCTAAGGTAAATTTCACCTGTCCCCGGTACTGCATACACTCGTAAGCACGTAATATCCAGCCATTTCCGTCTTCCGCTTTTTTTACGGTTTCCATTACTACATTTTTGCTGTCTGTCCCTGCAAATGAAAAACTCTCCGGGAGATATCCAACTTTATTTTTACTTTTTCTGCGCGCATATAACGGATAATTAAATTCATAAGCCTTGCGGTCCGCTCCTGCTTCTTTCCATGATGAACCATGTGGCAGAAGAGCATAGGAAAACAGATGTTTGCCCTGATCTGCATTTTCATCCGGATAAGAGGATGTTTTAATTAAAGTCAGGCGCATTTTGCTGTCTTTAATATCCCAGCCATATTTACAGTCATTTATCAGTGTCACCCCATAGTTCCCTTCTGACAAATCTGCCCATTTATGTGCACAGACTTCAAACTGGGCATAGTCCCAACTAGTATTGGAGTGGGTAGGCCTTTGCAGATTTCCAAACTGAATGTCATAAGTTGCATTATTCGAGCGGATATCCAGTTCGAATCCCGTTTTCAATAAAGCCTGTCTCTCATGCCAGTCACACTGGGTATCAAAACGTATTTCCCGGCTATGCTGGTATACAGTAACTCTTTGACAGATTCTGGATCGGTTAAACCGATAGGTAAACCGCAGCACTGTCTTCACTGGTCCGCTTTCTTCAATTACGGACTCTTCTAAATCTATAATACTATGACATTTCTCATACGCATAAATTTCTGTATTCCAGGCGTCAAACTGATGGGGCTTGTCTTCAAATACACACAACTCATTTCCAAGCCCTCCGCTTTTTAATACGTTCCTTTTGAATTCTTTATCATATAGAACCGCGATCTGCCCATATTGATTAAATCGGATCCGGTAGTACGGTGTTTCCAGTTTGCCATCCCACATCTCCGTTTCCTGATGAATATGGTGATTTCCCTTCTCCCACCGGTAAAATTTATAACCACAGGACGGGACCTCATACAGAAGATATTCTGCCGAAATTCTGCCTTCCTCCAGATAGTATTGTGCCTGCACGATCTCTTCACCATCCATCAATACCCTGTCTAAAGGAACATCATCCATTCTTAAATACCCGCTTCTCTCCCATGGCAGAGAATTAAATACCGTTACCCCGCCGGTAAGAGATCTTATGGCGCCTGTAATTTCATCCAACGCACTGTTTCTTATTTCTTCACCCTCCTGCCGGATTGTCCGATAGGACTCTGCTGCATCCTCATAGACTTCTCTTATACCAGAACCTGGTATAATGTCATGGAACTGGTTGGTACAGATTTGTTTCCAGTTTCTTTCAAGGGCTTTTGAAGGATATTTCTGTGTTTCAGCCAGAATATCTCTGAGGGAGGCAAACAATTCTGTATCGTGATACAGCACCTCTGCTTTTCTGTTTTCCCGCTTTACAAATCCCTGGGAAGTATAGGTTCCTCTGTGATATTCAAAATAAAGCTCGCCGTCCCAGACGGGTACTTTCTCATTCTGCAGACGTTCTTCCAAATCCTTTGCAAATTCTTCTATATGCTTCATACTGACTTTCGGGATGCCAGGAAGATCTTCCATTACTTCGTAGGCTTCCAGCATTTCCCTGGTAGGGCCTCCTCCTCCGTCACCCCATCCAAAGGGCATAAGCACCTCCTGATTTATTTCCTTCTGCTGGTATTTTTCCCAAGTCCCCTTTACTTCCCAGGGAGCTATCACACCATTATAAGTGCTTCCCCAGGTTACATTTTTTTCCGGACAGGTTCCCAGCTGGGTCAGAATCTCAGATCCGTCCATGCCCTTCCATAGAAACGTATCATAAGGAATCTTATTGTATTGGTTCCAACTCATTTTGTTCGTCCAGAACAGGCGAATCCCGCTTTTTCTTAAGATCTGGGGAAGCACCCAGGAATATCCAAATACATCCGGCAGCCATAAAACCGTTGTATCTTTGCCAAACTGTTCTCTGATATACTTCTTTCCGTATAAAATCTGGCGCACCAGAGATTCTCCTCCGGGTATATTCGTATCCGGCTCTACCCACATTCCGCCTGTTATCTCCCATCTTCCTTCACGAATCTTTTCTTTTATTCTTTCATATAGCCTGGGATATTTATTCCCAATCATTTCATAAAGCAACGGTGAACTCTGTGAAAATATATATTCCGGATACCGGTCCATCAAATGAAGCACGGTAGAAAAACTCCTGGCTCCCTTATCAGCAGTATGGCTGAGCCGCCATAACCATGCCATATCAATATGGGTATGGCCGCATACTGAAACAGTCGGTTTCCCGCTTCCATCCATGCTCCACGCCTTCCATTTTTCCTTTAGAAAACCATAGGCACTTCTAATGCTGTTATAAAATTCTTCACTGCCCTGGTTGCGGTAATCAATACAGTTAAAACTTTGATCCAGGTTTTTAATCAGCGCAATTCTGCGATAATCCTCTTGATCCATTTCTTGAATGGTTTCCAGCAGAATCTTCGCCAGATAATAATACTTCTCCGTATCTTTATGAACTGTTTCCAGCCAGATTCCCTGAAAATGCCGCATTTGTTTTGGCTGGTTCATCCCTGACCATACCCGCAGGGCAATACTAAATTCTGTTCCGCTTGCCTCCTCATCGCTCAGGCGCATCCTCGAATGCCATTGATCAAAAGCACAGGCTTCCGTTCCATTTATCCAGAGCAGAGCTTCTGCCTTTATTTCCATGGATTCCTCAGGCCCTGCCTCCACCTTTAGATCCAGTGTTTTCTTCCTAAAAGCTTTTGGTATCCTGATCTTTCCTCTGATCCAAATAACCTGATCTCTGCCGCCCCAGACCTGTCCGCCCCTTAAGTCCGTCCACCCAGAATCATCAAATACGGTCTCACTATACCGTCTGTCATCCTTCTCCAGATAACATAATTCCGTTACCGGAAGTGACTCCATATGGATATAACTCTCCAGTTCCCGTATGCGATGCCCAAGCTTTTCTAACACATATCTGTCCATGTTTTACCTCCAGTAAACCTATCGGTTAAAATAATCCATTTTTATATTTGGGATTCCGTTATTCTCCTTCACCTGGTGATTCAAAAATCCGGACTCAGATTTCGCCGTATATTGTACCTTTATTTCTGCTGATTCATTTGGAAATAGGGTAAAGTAACTCCGGTCACAGAGCAGATCATACGATTCCTCACAATACGGATGAATATGCAACACCGGAGTATTTCCTGTATTTCTGATTTCTGCCTTTATTACCCCATCGTTTTCGTTTTGCTGCTTTACCACCAACTCGCCCTTTTCCATTCCCATTGCCGCTTCATAAGGCATTCCATCTCCGCAGCCAAAGAAATATAGATTTTCACTGCTTTGCTGATTCATTTTTACCCGTAACCTGACTATAAACATTTCATCCTGAATCTGGGTTAACCTAAATTGGAGATTCATAGCCTTTAACGTTTTCGTGCAATCCGCTTTCCCGGCCTGCTCTTTTTGAAGGATGCTCCTTCCCTTCAGATCTATCACTTCACAGGTCAGCAAGTACTCCATATCAGCTTCCGGCTGCTCTTTTCCCACATAGACCGTCCCCTGAAATAATTCACCCGGCTGGTAATCCAGTTTCCGGTAATCCATAGAAACTGTAAGATCAGAAAAAACTGTTTTACTCCAGTAGTATGCCATTTTGGGTTCCATGTAATAATCTATCAGACTGGTGCAGTACACATTAGGCCAGGGTTCATTGATCTGCCAAATGATACTTCCGCTGTTATGGAATTTTCTTCTCCGGTTTGCTTCTAAAATATATCTGAGTCCCTCAGCCTGCAGCCACTGGCTGCATTTAGACATCTGCTCCATATTGTTCCGTTCTCCAAATATAGCCTGATCCCTTTTATAAGTACACCACCATTCTCCATGATGACGGTATGCCATGTTGTCCTCTGCCGGCAGTAGATTCCGGTACTCATCAGAAAGAAATTTTTCCAGGCTTCTTACGGAACACATTCCTTCTGTCCCGAATTCACTGTGGAACAGACTGTCAGAACCTGCATATAATTCATAATGTTCCGGATTCCCCATATAGTTCCAGTTTCCGTGTATGTCATGGCTGACACCTTCCTCTTTGTTTATAAACTCATTAGGACCGGACGCTGATGTGGGCAGAAAGAGCCTCTGGGGATCCATTGATTCCACCAATTTTTTTAGCATTGCAATATTCTCATCTTCATAACCTGCCGGCACAAAATCATCATCTGTTAATTCATTTCCCCCGCTCCAGACGGTCAATGAAGTGTGGCTGCGGATCCTCCGTAATGCCGATTCCGCTGTTCTTTTCAGCAGATTTAAGAAAACAGGATGTTTTGAAGGTGTATTATCAATTCCCGAACTGGACTGTATAAATTCCTGCCATACTAAGATACCGTACTGGTCACACAGCCGGTAGAATACATCCTTTTCAATGACCCCTCCCCCCCATACACGTACCATATTTACATTCATATTTTTCATCATTTTAATGAGATGCTCATAATGGCTGTCCGAAACATTTCCATAAATGTGATCCAGCGGTGTCATATTCACCCCTTTTATGTAGACCGGTACCTCATTAATACAAAACGTATACGGCAGCGCATTTTCAGGACTGCCTTCATTGTTCCGGTACTGTACGCTCCGGATACCGATTTCCGCCTCGTAATTATCCAGAACCCGCTTGTTCTTTTTCAATGTCAGCTTAAGTTTATAAAGTTCCTGACTTCCATATCCGTTTGGATACCACAACAGTGGATTTTCCACCACAAAACTCCCGGTTACCCGTTTTGCTAATACCGGAAATACCTGTTGTATTTTTATGCCATCCTTTTCCAGAATTGCTTCTGCTTCATATTTCCCCTGCCCTGAATATCTTTCACTTATTTTCACTTCAAAGCTGATAAATCCCTTACTGTCCTGATAATCCGAATAAATACAGGGTTCCTCCAGGAGGGCTTCATCTTCAAACCTTATATAACAATCGTCCCAGATCCCCAGATTCACCAACCTGGTTGAAAAATCCCATTTATAGTTAAAGCGGCTTTTTTGTGTAAATGTCTGTGATGTTTTTCCAATCTGCCCCATCTCATCCGGCGCATGCAAAATCAATACTTTTAATTCTATATCTTCTCCGGATGCTGCTTCATTTGAAATATCCAGGGTAATTGGTTCAAACATTCCTTCATGCCGGCATTTTTCCATTCCATTTACATAAATAATTGCTTTATAATCAATTCCTTTAAAAATTAATGACTGGTATTTCCCCTGAATTACCTTGCTATGTACCACTGTTTTATAAAGCCACCATCTGTTTTCCACCCATTCACATTTGAAACTGTCCATATCCTTATATGGATCGGAGATCAATCCTGCCCTGTATAAGTCATAATGTATACCACCAGGAACCGTGGCTTTAAGCCATTCTGTAATTCCAAGCAGTTCCTTTCCGGTCTCCATACTGCGGTCTTTCAACGGAACCCATGGATAATATCCTTTTACTTTCCATTCACAATTCGATAAGCTGTAAACCATATGCTTTACCTCAACTTTCCTGATGCCATAGTTATCCCTTGACTGCCCCGGCAGCCACACCTTCAATGATATATTTCTGAAGCAGCAGATAGATTATAACCATCGGCAGCATCATAAAGACAATATCCGCACTCACCAGCGTCCATTTCAGACCATACTCCGTAGTGAACGTATACATGCTCAACGGCAGGGTTTTTATGGAGCCATCCGTGAACATCATCAGGGGAAGAAAGAAGTCGTTCCATACTCCAAGACCATTTATAATCCCGATCGTCGATATCTGTGCCTTCGTCAAAGGGAGCATAATCTGGAAATATGACCGGAAATGTCCGGCCCCGTCAATCTGCGCCGATTCCAGAATTTCTTTGGAAACCGTCTGCATAAACTTAGTAAATATAAAAATACAGGTAGCCAGACCTGTTGCTATGTAAATAATAATCAATCCGAATCTCGTATTCAGTAAATGTAATTCTTTATAAATCATAAATAATGGAAAAATTACGGTTTGAATTGCAAACACCAGCGGAATCAGAAACAGGGCAGAAAATAATTTTGCATGTCTGAATTTCATGCTGGTCAGCGCGTAAGCCGCCAGGGAGCCTATAAAAACCTGTCCAAGCACAGCACACACGGTAATGGTCAGACTGGTAAACGTTACCCCCGGTATATCGGCATCTTTCCATACTTTAATGTAATTATCCAGATGAAGGGGAAAACCCGGCAAAAAATTTGACTTCATAAATTCCGGTTCTGTCTTAAAGGAAATTATAACTACAATTAAAATAGGTGCCATTACAAAACACGCAATTACTCCCAGAAGAAGAATCTTCAAAAACTTCTGTAATCGATTATTTTTTGTGATCATAAAACCCCCACCTCTCTCTTACTTAAAAGCCGATTCTGGACATAGGAAACCAGCAGAATCATAAGGAACATAAGGAGTGACATGGCAGATCCAAGTCCTGCATCCTTTTGCCTGAAAAATGCATCCACACTTGCCATGGCAAAAGTCTGGCTGGCGTGTCCCGGCCCTCCATTGGTCATAACATACATCAGGTCGAAAGCTTTTAATCCGCCCATGGTAGCCATTACTGTATTAATCGTAATGGATGGTGCAACCAGCGGCAGTGTAATCTTAAAAAACTGATGTACTTTATTAGCACCATCAATAGATGCTGCTTCATATAACTGGTTTGGTATGGACTGCAGTCCTGCAAGGTAAATTACCATATTGTAACCGGTCCACTGCCAGACGTTTACAAGCACAATGGAATACATGACAATCTTAGGATCGGAAAGCCACTTGATATTAGAGAGAAATTCCCAGCCAAAATGGTCTGCAAGCAACCCCAGCGGCCCCATGACCGGATTGAAGATCAAAGACCATGCATATCCAACCGCTACCATAGAGACCACACAGGGCAGAAAAAATACCGTTCTGAACAGATTTCTTCCACGAAAGCTCCTGTTTAAAGCAACTGCCAGCAGAAGTGCCAATACACCCTGGATAACTACAGTTAAAATGGTAAACTCAAATGTATTGAGCAGCGGTTCCTGAAGACTTTTATCCGTAAAAATTTTTATAAAATTTTTTAAACCAATAAATTCAAAATTTGGTGAAATTCCATTCCAATCCGTAAACCCAAGAACAGCCGTTGCCACCATTGGTCCGGCATACACAAATAAGAAAATGACAATTGCCGGCAGTATAAACAGATATGGCAGCCAATTCTTTCCTTTCTTCTTTGCTTTTAAATTCATATTATCACCCATTGCATATTGCAGCTTCCCAGAGCGCATTTTAAAATATATCTCCGCCATCTGTATATCTACGTTTTGGCAATACCTCCGCAACAGCAGCCTTTCTCTTTAATCATTTTTTTAAACCCAGACGTATAACCTTATTTTTAAAAACAGATGGAAAATCACTACTTTTTAAGTTTTCATAGTTTGTGTTTTCCATCTACTTTTGATCATACTTTCGATTATGACGCAGATCTCTCCCTGGAATCAGCTAATCTCTGCGCCAACTCTTCTGGCGTAATAACATCCAGGAACATTTCCTGCAGTAGTTTGTCAAATTCAGAGTTATCCTCTGCATTCTGGCTGGAATAAAAGAAATCCACACTTTTTTTATTGAGAAACGGATTAAATAAGTTCATTGCAGAGTCACCCTCTAACTCGACTCCCTTTACGGGGCTAAATGACTTCATCTGATCCGCAATGATAGATGCACCTTCTTTGGAAGACATAAATTCAAGGAATTTATTTACTTCTTCCGGATGTTTTGAACTGGATATTCCGGCATTAAAAGAGCCTACGGAAACTGGAATTACGGTCTCATCCGTACTTTCAACCGGAATTGCAAACACCCCTAAATCAAACTCTAACTGGGCATCATCAAAAACTGTAGCCTGCCATTCTCCCTGGCATAGCATAGGAATCTGCTGACTGACAAAAAGTGACACAGCATCATCTCCCGTAAAACTCATAGAATCGGGGTGAATATAACCGGCATTGTAGAAATCGTCTATTTTCTTAAAAGCATCTGCAAACACCGGATCCGTATAAGAAATTTCACCGCTGTTTGCCTTTTCAAATATTTCTGGATCTTTGACAATCAGGTCATGCATATAAGTATAGATATCAAAATTAATTGGCCAGCCATCTTTACATCCATTCGCCATGCTGTATGTGCCTTCTTCTTTAAACTTATTGCAGGCATCTATAAACTCCTGATAAGTTTCCGGAACTTTAATTCCATTCTCTTCAAACATGGTTTTGTTGTAATATACACCGATCAGGTTTATAGCATCCGCAATACCATAGACCTTACCATCTTTTGTAATCTTATCCAGCATGCCCTCTTTATAATTCTCCAGATATTCATTACCGGTAAGATCCATCAGATATCCGGCTTGTACATAATCAGCAATGCTTTCAGGACGTACTGTAGTAACATCAATATCTGTACCGGAGAGCATTCTTACCTGTTGTGCTTTTAAATATTCGTCAATATTTTTAACTACCTGATAATTTACTTTTATTCCTGGATTTTGCTTTTCAAACTCTGCGATCAGCTTCTCGGGATGCCTGTCCGCCTGAGAACGATATGTAAAATAATTGATCTCCACAATCTCTTTGGAAGCCTCCTTTTTATCCGCATTTTCCGAAGTACCTTTTTCTGTACTGGCACCGGATGTTAATGCCTCAGTCTGAGTTTCCTTTTCTCCGCATCCTGCCAGCACAGAGGCTGTCAGTGAAACCATTAATAATGCCGCAATTGCTTTTTTCATTTTAAATCCTCCTTAAATATTCTGAATTTTAATATGCTCTAATATTAACATTACATGTACCTGTTTTCCATGATGCCATACTGACATAATCTTGTGTTTTATATGCATACTCCATGCATTTATAACATTTTCTAAACTATCTTGTGTTTTTTATGACATAATGTTGTGTTTTTTTTAGAACTGTTTACTGCCCTATATTTCCTGCTTACATGTACTTCTTTTTCTGATATAATTAGGTTCAAATTCAGGAAAAGAGGATTGTAAAATGGGGAAGCGATTTAAAAAAACTTTTTCCGCAAAATTGATGGTACTTCTCATTTTTGTCATTTTTATGCCCATGGCAATTTTAAGTACATTCATCTCATATAAACTTTACCACACTGCCATGCAGAATGATGCCAGGATGAACCAGAGCAGCCTGGATTCTATTTCCAGCAGTTTAAAAGTCTACTTTGACGGCTTTACTCATATCACGGACTCTATTTTTATTTCTGAAAGCCTTCAAAATCTATTGCTTTCAAAGCCGTCCACACCTTACGAAAGGCTATTATCCGACCGTAATTACGATGAGACTATACAGAATATTACCATTAATAACTATGACATAGAAAGTATCTATTTAATGGCAGAAAATGGCGCTGAATATTTTTCCGGGGGAAACCGTTATATTACCGATATCCGGAAAAAGTGCAAAGAACTTTCAGATATTAAGAGTTACGATTTTCCTCTTCAGACTGGTTTCTCCACTTCCAGTTACCTGACTGGTAATGTACCCGTTTACATAACAGTAATCATGCAGCCTGTATTTAATTTAGACACCCGTGAATATCTGGGCATGGCCGTACTGCAATTTCATGCCAATATTTTGAACAAACTTCTGGATTATAATTCAGATACTACTTTTATTACCGATCCCAGTCAGAATATTATTTACGATTCATCGAATAAAAACCTGAATCTTACATTAAAAGATTTATTCCCGGACGGTTTGGAACAGCCGGTTCAGTATCAAAATGAGACTATGCTGCCCACCTATATGCTTCTGGAAAATGGGTGCTATCTGATTCAGCTAAAAGATTATGAAACCAGTAATATCAACTTCTTCATGGAAACCGTTCCGGTCATCTGGCTGTTTTTCGCCTGTACCATTGTTTTTATTATTGTAGCCATTTTAATGGCAAATAAACTTATTTTTCCAATTAAGGTACTGCAGTCTGCCATGACTACAATTCAGCCGGACGGACTCAGCAGTTATGTACATATTAAGACCCATGATGAATTTGAAGAACTGGGCAACTGTTACAACCACATGCTCAACCAGTTAAAATTATTTATAAAAAAATCCTACAACCAGGAGATACAGCACTTGAATGCAGAATTTCGTGCTCTGCAGTCCCAGATTAATCCGCATTTTCTGTATAACGCATTGGAGAGTATTAACAGTATGGCACAGATTAAACACCAGCCGGAAATTTCCCGAATGACTTGCTGCCTAGCCGATATGTTCCGGTATACGACACAGCAAACGGAAAAACTGATTCCTCTGAGATTTGAAATACAGCATGTTAAAAATTATTTCCAACTTCAAAGCATAAGCTGCGACAATAAAGTTTCACTTCAATACAAGATTCCCGACCGGCTTCTGGATTATCCCGTTCCAAAAATGATTCTCCAGCCGATTATAGAAAACTGTTTTAACCATGCTTTTGACAATAAAAATCTTCAAATTATATTGAGTACGGATTTAGACGATAAGACCCTAAACATCAAAATTTTTGATAACGGGAAAGGATTTGATTATGAAAAGCTGAAAGAAATACAGAAAAAACTGCAGCAGGATGATCTCTGCTGTGACCCTGGTACTTCCATAGGACTGCTCAATATCAACAAGCGCCTGAAGATGCTCTACCATTCTGACAGCGGGCTGGAAATTCTCAGCGCTGCTGATGAAGGAACCACAGTCCTTCTTAAATTTATCGAAAAGGAGATTTCAGATGTATAAAGTTTTAATTGCAGAGGATACCTCTCTAATCCGCCGAGGAATTATCAGTATGGTTCATTGGGACCAGCATAACTGCATCCTTGCGGGAGAAGCAGAGAATGGAAAAGATGCCATAAAAATGCTGGAAACACTATCCCCAGACATTATATTACTGGATGTTAAAATGCCCTATATTGATGGAATAAAAGTGTTGGACTATATCACAGAAAGCCATATAAAGGTAAAAGTCATCATGATCAGCGGTTATAGTAATTTTGAATATGTAAAACATGCCCTTCGTTCAAATACGGTTGATTATATCCTGAAGCCCATTCACGAAGAGGAACTGAACCAGGCAATTGCAAAAGCAGTAGGGCAGTTAAGCAGTTCCGGCTGCAATTCTTTACCGGAAAGATCACATGACCGCCTGCTATCTCAGATGGAAGAAAATATCTACAGTACCTTTGGTGATATTTTTGATTTATTTTCGGCCCAGACTTTTTTCTGGGTGGCATCTGTAAAAAATAAATACAATGATTATGCTTTTTTCAAAGATAGAATCCAGACCCTGATCTCTTCATCCATCCACACCTTATTCAACGAACATCCGGATCATATGGATATTATTTTTTATTCGGCTTCCAGGGATGATTTCTCCGCCGTCACAGATCTGATGCAGCGTATCTATATGCTTGCCGATACACTGCTTAAAAATCTGCTTTATATAGGAATAAGCGATATTCATACTTCTGACTATATTATTACAAAAGCCTATTATGAGGCTCATAAAGCACTGTGTAACAAAATGCTGCATCCCTCCCGTTTCCTGTTACTATACCGGGATTTCAGCCATAAAACATATAATCTGGAAGATGTATTTCATGCAGAACGGCCGTTATTAAACTTTTTACTTGCAGGTAACAGCACCAATGCTATTACTCTCTGTGGTGAGATCTTAAAAAAGCATCTAAACAGCTCTGATATTAACCTGGATGAATTCTGCATGCTGCTAACAGAATTTTATTGTACAATTTCTAAAACCGGTACGGATCGAGTATGTGAATTACAGCAGGAAATCAGTTCCCTGCACAACCTGGAAAACCTGCTCAATTACGATACTACCGGTCCTTTAACGGAAACCTTATATAAATACTGTGCTTCTATAACTACTGAGGTTATAAGCCGCAGGACAAATATTGATACTTCCGTACTGGAAATACAAAAATATATTGAGCAGCATTTTTCAGAATCGATTACATTAAAAAACCTGGAAAATTTGTTTCATCTGAATGCCTCCTATATCAGTGTCACATTCAAAAAGATAACCGGTACAGGCATTAATAAATATATAAGGAAATTACGCATGGAAAATGCCATAAAACTGCTTTCTACAACAGATTATAAAATGTCTGATGTCTGTGAAAAATCCGGTTTTACAAACTATGTGCATTTTTCGAAAGAATTTAAAAAATATACCGGCGTGTCACCAAGTGATTATCGTCAAAAACAATAATTTCTGCATTGAAAAATAGGTTCTTCCGGATAAATCGAGTGAAAGTGAATTCCTTTAATTCTATGAATACCTTTCACTCTTTTTCACCTACCAGACAAACAAACACCATGCATTATTATTTAATAGTACAGCCCCCCCATTCATTATATGCTATTCCTATATTGAATTTAGTCGCTATCTATCGTATGTAAAGATCATCTCGCTAATAAAATTTATACTTTGTGAGAACACCTCTTATTATTTTCCATTCTAAAATTTAGTCGCTATCTTTTCAAATCAGCCTTTACATTTCATTAAATAATCCCCGATTTTAACTGGATCCGGCACTCCTATCTGATTCTGTTATTAATTTAGTACGCTATTTTCTGCATGTTTTTATGGCTTTCATCTCGCAGTTTTTCACTATTTTAGTCGCAAAGTCTGATCAACCATAAATTATACTGAATATTTTCCATGTATTGCGATCCAACTATTCACAATTTAGTACGCTATATTCAGCCTATTTATTTGGATAGTACTGACCCCTTCTTTAAGGATTTTAATCATTGCCGCTGTGATTTAGTCTCTAAAATACTATTTTTACTATTTTACATAGACAGACTTTTTATGTATTCATGCCACAAATCAGTATCACGAGACCCGACAAAAGAATTTTTAGACCTGATTATTTTAGACCTTTACATATTTAGTGCGGGATTTCGGGCTTATTTTTTTGAAAATATTTCTTATTCTCATTACAGTTTTTATATTTAGTACGCAAATTCCTGCACATTTTTTTATATTTTTTTCTATTAAAACGTTAGTTACTTCATCGTAGACATTGAACTTTATTGTCATTTATATTAAAATTTTTATATAAGCAAAGATACCTCTATTATTTAGTGCGCGATTTCCTGCACATTTTTTTGGCTTTTACTCCCACTTGAGACACCAATATCTTAATAATTATATTTTTTTATCCTAAAATACGCTCTGATATTAATAAAAACAGAGCTGATGGCGCATAAATGACCTTCATATCCCCTCATATTTCAGCGAATTAAATTTAGTCTCTATCTTTTTCAAAATACAACCTTTCCGGTATCTGTCTGAATTTAGTCGCTAACTCTATCAAAATAATACGTTTTCAAATTTAGTCGCTATCTTTTCACATTATATCGCCAGACCGAAAAAAACTATTTTATTCTGATTGATTTTACTTTACATAATTTAGTCGCTATCTTCTGACATAGCCCCTTTTTAATCTCTCAGGTAAAATATATATCAATGCCGGATTGTTTGTTTTTATAATTTAGTCGGTATCTCAAATACAGGAAATTAAATTTAGTCGCTAACCCTCATAACTTCCAGAAAAATTTTTCCATAAATTTACCATTTAACCACTGAAATTTGCTTGATACCCCCAATTTAGTTCGGAAAAACATGCAAGTTTTTTTAATTTGATATATTTAGTGCTCAATTCTGTGTATTTTTTTATGGAGCCCTTTTATTTAGTTCGCTAAAATCTGCACGTTTTTATGGATACTAAAGCAGGGGGGAACATACTTGCCTTTATTTTTTTACCACTTATAAGAAAATACATATGATTACAAAAAAATCAAGGATTTAGTCCGCCAAAACATGTCTATAATTATAAAAAACGGCATATTCTGATCAGTCTTAATTTAGTACGGAAATATATGCATATATTTTTGAAAAGTTTTTTAAATTTTTTTTTCATAATGCAAAAAGGAGCTGAAACCCTTAATTTTCAAAGATTTCAGCCCCTTTTCCCTTTACAGCACATTTTCTTTATTTTCACTTATAAAGTGCAGGAAGATAGGTGAAATCAAGACTTTTCTAAATTCAGTCCGTTAATTCCTGCACGAAATTATTGTTTTACAAACTCCGATTTTTATTGTATATTATAGAAAAAAGTGGATAACCTATAAAATTTTGGCGATTTTACATTTGGTTATCCACTAGACAAAACATTACCGTTAATATTGTAGTTTGGCGATTCCAATATTAACGCGCTTACACCGATATTTTTACCGATGGGCTTTATAGCTTCATTGTACTATTAAAGTACGCCTTTTTCAAGTCCCTTGTGTAAATTTTGTCGCTATCGTACAGTTTTTTTGGCAAATATGAGCAAAGGGTGGTAATCTCTTACATTCTTATTTTTCGATTTCTTATCCTGAATAGCTCATTCGCTTTCCAACTTGATTATTATAGGGTGTTTAAAATTCATTCCCGCCATCTGCATGCCCCACTTCGCGTATAATATTCGCGTATAATATGCTCCTAAAATAGTCTGCGTAGCCCGCTGCGCCTCCTGTTTCTGGAACATATTTACCACAAAGTGTGACGCACAGGTGTAAGAAAGCAATTTAAAACATGCTCTAGTGACTAACATTTGAAATAACATGTATTAAATACGAGGTGTGCTGGAAATGTTACTTAACTTGAATAATTTTGCCCGTGTTGGCAAAGGACCTGCTTTGAAGGCTATTGGTCTTCAAAAAAACTATAAGGAATATTATACAGAGTATCAACAGCTGGATGAAACCGCATCTGGCTGTTTTGCGTGTCCACATTTTAAGTACAAATCCTTTTTAGAATATATGCCAGAGGAGATTCAGAAAAACATATGCCATCAATGCGGCAGTTGTCCCAAAGCTGTTTACAAAACTGCTTACAAAACTCACATAAAATACATGAACGAAAAAAATATGTACGGCTATCAGCCTCGCCTGAAAGGAAATGCACTAAAACTGCTAATCACTTATCATTTTCTTTCGCCCAATCCTCGTGGTTTTATTTCTGATATATCTGAAAAAGAACTGGCGGAGTTTATCAAATGTGATATTAAAACAATCAAATATTCCAATGAAATACTTGCTAAATATGGCTACATATCTTATCACGCAACCGGCTGGGAGAAAAATCATATTTCTATACTGCTTCCTGAATACAACACCTATCACCTTACCGCTTCAGAAGGCGGCAGAGGCTACGCAACGATTAGCAAAGAACTTCTTCAGCAGATTATGAATATAAAGGATATCAATCAGCTACGTATTTACCTGCGTGCTATTCTGGAATCTGATGCATCTTCTGCCCCCCAGGTTAAGCTGGAGCGTTCTTATGAACAGCTTCGCCGATATCTTCCCGGCTACTGCAAGCCCAATGTAATCAAAAAGGCCTTGGTTACAAAAAGTGATATTTTCAATGTTGAGTATGAAAACAGCAAAATTGTATTTCACTTAAATGCAGCTTATAACACACGGCAGGCAAAAATACATCTGATCGAAGAAAACCGCGGTGAAATACAGTCTTACATAACTGCTTTAAATGATATGCTGGATCAATACAATTTATTACAGGAACGTCCGGATGACGAGATCGGCGATCTGGCAGAGCAGCTGCGGGCAAATGGAATTAAACCATACTTAGACACTAATAGAAAATTATCCAATACATATCCTCCTGTTATATTAAAGGACAACGATTACCGGGATCTTGGACTTTTAAGTACCACCTATTCCCTATCCGTTGTAAAACAGGCTGTTTTAGAAATTTACAATTCCTATATTCTTCTAAAACGTCCAATCGAAAGTTTTGGTGCTTTAACCAGGACAATAATCAAAAAAGAAGCCCTTTTTTCAAAAGCTTCCTGATCGAGGGCTTTTTTGTCGTGCCCTTTTTTAACTGAAAAGGTCTATTTTGGGTTTACCTGCTCATTTTTCCATCCATATTTTCATCATTTTAATAAATTTACTTTCTTTACTGCTAAATTCTCATTTATAGATGGAAACTTTTCTTCCACATTTGGAAAGTTTTCACCCACAATAAACTATATTTCATCCATAGTAATACACTTTTCATCCTATTAAGAAATTATTCATCCACTCTAAGAATTTTTTCCTCCACCCACAGAAATAAAGCATCCACAAACCGGATTTTTACTCCACTTTTAGAAAAACTATTCCACATTTTTCAATTCTCTTCTTCTTCTATTACTCAGAAAGCTTGTAAATAAAGGGATTTTGTCATTTGGATTTAGCAATTATGTTTTTTTAATTATGTTCTTATAAATATGTTTTTAATTATGTAATAAATATGTTTTTGTATTTATATAAGTTTCCTATTTATTTTTTAGATAACAAGATCAATATGCAGATGATATAGAAATATATCTTTTATTATATCATGAATCAAAAATGTATAGAACTTGTAAACCATTTCTATACCATATAAATCTATACCAATTAAATCTATACCAATTAAATCTATACCAATTAAATCTATACCAGTCCCCTCTCCCATGTTCATCCGATTTTTTTGAAAAGAATAAAAACGAATTAAAAGTAAAATTATATTTTTTTAATTAGTAATAGAAAAATAGATTTAGTGGAAATCATATGTTAATAAAAATATTCAAAGATATTCTGACAGTCAATCCACTGTATATAAAACGATGCCATAAAATGCCTTAAAACAACTTTTTTTGACATTAGGCAATAGATTGTAGCCTCAATAATGAAAATGGATATATGGGCAGATTATAACGTTTTAAAGGGATTGCTAAAATCCTAAATAATATTAAATATGGCTAAATATAATTTGTGTAATTATATAATTAAAATACGACATAATATATTGTTATATACGTATTTGCAAAAATAATTGGAAAAATATAAAAAAATTTTACTGTGGATGTTCACAATAATGATAAGTGGGTGGATGTTTTATATCATTATTATGCGATCAAAGATAATGTAAAAAAAGTACTGCTTTTCTGCTCAAGCAATATCAAGAGCAGAGGCTTCAGGGGAATGGGGTATTGCTAAGATTGTGAAAATAGATTTTTCATGAAAAGGAACAGGAATGTAAAAACGTTATGTTATCGTGTTAGCCATTAAAGAAGTAATCGCCAATTATTGTAGAACTTATTATGACTTTATCTGCTGCTCAATATTTTGTCAAATACCAAATTATTCTAACACACCTTTAGTTTTCTACGAGGTATTAGTAGCATTAGCGGCATTTGCACTGTAGGATACAATATAGCTATAAATATTGCAGACAGTTCATGATCTTATTTATCAAGAATAGAATGAACAGAAGAACTCACAAAATATTAAATTAGGTGTTGGTGAAAAGAGACACTTTGTGTAACCGGGTGTGCGTGGGTAAGAATTGAAGCGGAACCAATTGTAGGGACTTAGCCCGACTTATTTCTCCTACGCTCCGGTACCTCTCATCTAACTGGATTCAGGTTTTCGCCCAACGCAGATTTTTCAGCATTGGGAAAACCTGGAGATGGCTTGCTGTACTTTTTTGGAAGTAATTAAAGGGATAGGAAAAACAAAAGACGAAGATAGCTTATTCTGTTGTATACGTTTATTCAGATATTATATATGAATAAGATTAGTTTCTGAATATACTCCATTTATCCGTAAATGTATATAATCCTGTTTGGTAGATAAAACACCTAATTCAGGAGGTTTACTTGCTAATTAAATTTTACATTTTAGTCTGCGAGGAATAGATTAGTGTAATGTATCTATGGAAAGCGTTACAGAAAGCTTTTCTACATAGTAGCAGGTTAGTATCACTAATATACGTTATCTGCATATTCATTATGTCCTAACTTAACTAAACTTAAGTAAAAGTATATCCTATAGCCAATTATATAGGGCTCTATTTAATGTAGTGGCGCATAAAGAGATGATGTTTATTTAAGAATTTCCGCCCCGCGGAAAAATATGTGTATTTTATTATAACTTCAAAGAGAAAACTTCTTATTAATAAGGATAATAAAGAAGCATGTTATTCATCTTAAATATAAAATAAATGCGATAAGTAAACGAAAAGCTATTAGCATAAGATGAGCTGCGTTAACCATCATTATAAAGTAACCAAATTAACTGGCGAGGTTCATGTCGATTTGATCTGTTTAACAGTTTAGCAGCATTTACTATGATACTACAATGATTCTATAAGGTGGGACAATCTTTATGATGGTTGAAAGTCTTTTTAACTGATGTCTAGCAAACAACTTGGATGCAATATGTAATTCTTTAATTGAACAAACACAGACATCACTTCGGACAACGTGATGTAATAGTCAATAATTCAGTTAAGCGAAGCAAGATATTTTAGTCATAGTGTTTATCAACTGGTAAATGAAAATAGTATCAACAGCAAGAAGCTCAGATTGTAAAAGGGTAATTTATGCATTATCTATATGAAAAGTAAAGAGATTCGGCTTATATACAATTTAAGAACTGGTCAAGGACCATCTCTATCCGTATTCTTTTACATTGCCTAATGAGGTGGCCTAACAGAGTATAGGTGTATCCAACTGCGTATCGTTTTCGTTATCAGCAGCGTGAGTATTTCCGACGCGTGAGACAATATTCACTTGTAGCCGTATAAATGTTAAGGATGTAGTATGGACCTTTTATAGTCAAATACAAAAAATCAATTTTAATTTACAGAACTATACATTACAAAATGTCTGGTGGGCCGACAATTGTGCTGTGATAGTTAAAAGACATAGTATGTATCAGCTGACGCTTAACATTATTTATTTGGATCTGCTATGCTGCCTTCATGTGAAGACGCTGCCAGGCGATAATGATACAACTTTTGATTATCAGTATATCATAAATGTTCCCGATTTCTATCATCTCTAGTATGTTTGGTACATTTTATGTATATTGTAGATTTCAGCTGTTAACTTGAAATTTATCAAGATAACTTTGTCAGATAGTATCATTTGTACTGGAATACCTGTCTGATTTATAAACACAGAAGGTCTTGAGGACTGTCCACTCTTTATCGCGGACCACTATATAGGAAGTGGGATCCATCTATATTATAAGGAAGTCAACGTTTATGCAAATGCCTATTAGCGCTACTAGGCTTCTGGTATTGGAGGTTCCATGTATTTATTAAGTGATAGAAACTTAAGCTTGAAAAGCATAAGGCCAAGAGCGTGTTTTAAAATTCATTCCTGCCATCTGCACACCTCACTTTGCGGCATATTTGCCCCGAATTCAGGTTACGTAGCCCGCTACGCGCCCTTCATCCGGGAGAAATCTCCCACAAACTGTGACGCACAGCTGCCAGAAAGCAATTTTTAAACACGCTCTAGTACTACAGCGAACATTTCAAAAGTGTTGTTTTTCGATGCGATAAATATGCATAGTGATTCCTACGTATGTGGTAACATACAATGATTCTCTTATTGGTAACTGCATGATTCATAATCTCATGCATTAGTTTTACTACTATCGCCAGTGTTAATGAAATTGCTTTTTTTAAAAATTCCCCGTATCCTTGTGGTAAACAAATGAGCTATCATCACAAATAACATGTGTCGGTTCCAGCCGTGATAACTGTGGCATTCATAATGGCTCATTCCTAAGTTGCTTTTACATTCCTCAAAACACTGCTCGATTTGTCATCTTAAGGTGGCAGCACGATCCAGTTCCTCAGGGGGTAGACTTCCTTTGCGTTAGTTGCTGCGAAATACCATACCCCTTCCGGTAGCTTTAGGCTGTCCATAAAAGTCATGGTCATTCCCATATGCCGCATCACAGCCAATCCACTGTGCATGAAACAGGCCGCTCCCCAGTGCGCGGTTGAGCAGCTCCAGAGCAAGCGCGTTTTTTGTGGAGAAGGCCAACTCCCCAGGGATATGGCAAGCTTCACGCAGCGTAGAAATTATCACTGTACCATTCCTTAGGGAGGTACAGTGATGATTTTCTACGAGTCCATATCCGTTGTCTCCGGCATAAGCAAGAAAACTGTCAGTCTGGCATATTTCTTGCTTATGCCAGACTGACAGTTTTCTGTTTTACCCAAGCGGCCGCAGTACTGCCGTTTTACACCAACAGAAAGGTATTCTTTTTTTACAAAGCTTGTATCATCCACAGACAGCGCCCCGGCTTGTGCATCAATCTGCCGGAACAGCATTTTCTGATATACATTCAAAAGAGACTGTTCATCAAATGGGGAGCGGGAAAAGAACTATTGGAGCAGGCCATAGATAAAGGTTTGGAACAGTTTCCGCTGTGGTTCTGACTGAAAGCAAGAAAAATAATAAAAGATAGGTTTCCAGTTCTGTTTTTAACAGTTGAAGATTTTCATCATCAGAATACCAAGCTTCTTTTGCGATTTAGGATCGAACATTGTAGGATTTATCATAATACCAGTCCCCTTTTTTAATTATACCAAAAAAGGAAAGGCAATGATATCATATTTTAAATATTCACGCTAGGTACAATTATCTTAATATTGTAAAACGCCATACCGTATATAATAATTGTTAACACGTTATTTTCCGCGGGGCGGAAATCGATTCCTGTTTACTTTATTGTAATGAATAAAGGAGGCATCCTATTTAATAAAGCTATTATTAAGAATAAAATTATTAAAAAAAGTAAAAACGACAATAAACGACAATTATAAGAAGCTGAGACTAGTTAAGACTCGTTATAATCATAATATGATATTATAAGAGTGTCTAATAATAAAAATATATCTTGAATAATAGCTACTAATATGTAATAATTATCTTAAAATGAAAAACATCACCGTGAGGTTTTTCATTTTATAAGTAGTTTATTAACTTACAAGTAGATATAATTGTCTATTTTTGTAGAATCAACGAACCCTATAGATAGTTTAAAGTTAGTAGTTGAAAAGTTTTTGAATAATAAGTTATATCTATTTGATGTATAAGCTCTATAGACTATTAAATGGATAATAAAATATGAAGTATAGATTATATAATACAAAGGAGCTAAGAAAATATGACGGCAGATATTGTAAAAGCGACTGTTACTGAATCAGAACAAGAAGATTTGAAACAGATTACGGAAGAAATGAATGTACAGGATCTAGATCAGTCGCTCGCCAGTAAGCTTAAGTATTTACCGGATGACATGTTGGTAGATGATCCTATAAATACTGAAGTATATGGCGAATTGGAAGTCAATGAATTGGCTGAAGATATGAAACAATATGGGTTCCAGGGAGTTATATTGGCTTATCCATATCAGGGAAAGTATAGAATAGAATCGGGACATAGGAGAAGGTACGCTGGTAGAAAGGCTGGCATAAAAGAATATCCAGTTTTTATCACAGATCCCCCAGTTGCTGAATGGGAAAGGGCCTTAAGACTGGGACGTGCAAATTTACATTCAAGAAATAGGACACCAATGATTATTGCAAAAGAAACACAGTTTTTGTATGATGCACATGAAGAAGAACAGAGAGCTAAGAAAGAAGCTGGAAGTGAATACGAAAAATCGATTATTCAATTAGTTGCTCAAGATTTAGAGATTTCAACTTCACAGGTATCAAAATATAAAGCATTGCTAAATTTGATTCCGGAGTTACAGAAACTAGCTGATAATGGGATATCATGGTCTACTTTATCGGCTGCTTCTACCATGACAAAGTATGCTCAAGAAATGCTTTACAGGCGAATTAATGGCAGATTAAAATTATATAATAAAGACGGAGTGACGAGAACTTGGCTGGAAAAAGAAATTTCAGAGCTAAAATATGTCAGAGAAGAACGGGGATATCAGTTTGATAGAAATGATATTGCACTATATCCTGAAAAAGAGAAAAAAAGAAAAGAGGAATTAGAAAAAAAACCGCAGCGTGTGAGGAGAAGAAATGGCACAAAGGCAATTTTAAAAAATGCAAAAGAATTATGCGAAGTTTTGGAAGGTGACGCGATCTATAAAACATCTGAAATACCAGTTGTAATTAAAAAACTGGAGGAATTACAGAGAAGCATTCAAACAAAGCTGAAATATCTAAAATATGATGATTTTTAGATATTAAATTTTTGAGCTACTACCGCTTTTATTAATAATAATGCTACAACAACGGGCCAAATTTAGTCTGCTAAACCTACTATGCCTCCCTAATTTGTATCATCCATATCACAAAATGTTATGAGATTCATGATAAAAGTAATTATCAAACTGTATGGACTATTTGAACGTGTTTGATAATTCATTCACGCCATCTAGACGTCGTACTTTGTGGTATATTTTGCTCCAAATGCATTTTATATAGTCTGATACGTGACCTGATGGGGACAAATCTCATAATAAATGCTACTGCTGTTTATAAACAAGGAGTGTATGTAATATGAAATTCTTAATTACTGATAAAATAGAAAAACAAGATGAAGAACTTATCTTTCAAGGATTATTGGAATATAATTTAACCAGGATTGAAGATAAAAATTTAAAGGACCTGGGAATTTATATAGAAGATGAAACGGGAGAAAAAGTTGGAGGTTTGATAGGAAATACTCATGGTAATTGGTTATTTGTAAAATATTTATGGGTAAAGAAAGCGTTTAGGAAACAAAGTATTGGAAGCCGTATATTACAGCAAGCTGAGCAGACTGCGAAGGAAAGGGGCTGTAAGTATGTATTTTTAGATACATTTAGTTTTCAGGCACCAGAGTTTTATAAAAGATATGGTTATAGTGAAGCGTTTACTTTAGAAGAATATCCTATATCAGGAAAACGCTATTATCTAACGAAAGATTTATAGGTGTAATATTAGCGTTGTTAAAAGGTTCAAAGACAATGGAGTAATTATCCAGGGCAATTTTAGTGATTTTACTGTTTTCTTGTTAGGGGGGCCGGTATATGTTATTTATAGGTCGTGTAAGGGAATTACAAAAAATATTTGTACATATACTACTGTCCGTTTGAAAACTAGTTGTTATACAGTAATATATATAATATGTAGAAAGAAATATTTTATATATTACAATATGATATCATATCATAACATAACATGTAAATCTAAAGGATAATTAAATATCTATATTAATTGAGTCGAGATATTATTTTGTGTTTAAATTTCCGCGGGGCGGAATTTTAAGTTATATATAAATATTTAGATATTATATCCTCAAATTTTTTGATCAGAATTATGTAATAAAAATTTAGAAAATTACTTACTAAGTATTTACAATTACTTACTAAAATGTTCTCTATATTATTTTTGTTACTTATAAATCTATAAATCTCTTTAGAATTATAGATGTTGTCTTGTGACATTAAAACAACATGGATTAATCATTAAAAGCCATACAGTATATACTACTGCTTTAGTATTCTGTTTGGATACTAAAAAGTATTCTTATAGTTAGTCAATATATATTTTTACTATTCTTTTTATCGTGAAAAAATATATATTTAATTATTCATTTTTAAATCTTACAAGTATTATTCTTACCCTAATAATCACATATATACAATTACACTTAAGTCCAGACATTATAAAAAGTTAATTATACTTATAACTTTTCTATAAAATAAAGAGAAAATACAATGCTACCCTCCTCACACTTAAATATATTTATAACGTCAATCTATTATTAAAACCATCTATCTTTCCAAACAAACCTTTTCTTTTCACAACCCTAACCAATAGCATAAAAACAATTTTTCCGCCCCGCGGAAATTACTGCGCAAACTAATTTATTGTTTGTGGGAAGAAAAACACATATTAACTTGAATTGTTAAAAAGAATGATGTATTATAATGTAGGAACATCATTGGACGGAGGTATATTATGAACAGGCTGGATAGAAGAGAAAAAATAATGAGCGAGATTACAAGATTGTTAAATCAACGCGATTGGGATATGAAAGAATGGGCAAGAGCAACCGGTATTAAGCAAAGACTTCTTTCTGATATTATGGCAGAAAAAATTATGTTGGATGAAGAAAAAGCTGAATGGCTGCTGGATGAAACTAAGAAGGCAAAAAAGAAAAAAATGCTGCGTTTTGATGAACCTCAAATACTTGTTTTTGGTGCCAGAAAAGGAGGTACGGGAAAATCGACTTTGGCAGAAAATGTTGCATATGAATTGGCAAGCAGAGGTTATAATGTTCTTGCAGTTGATGGGGATAGCCAGGCTGATATGTCCAGTACATTACAGTGTAGATATACGGAATTCAGAGATAAAAATATATATGACGCAATGATATTGCATAGATCCCTTGAAGATTTTACGGTAGAAACTGATTATTTGAATTTGGATCTGGTACCAGCATCTGGTGTTATGGAAGAATTGGAACGTACGGTTGCTACTATGCAGGAAAAACATGTAAGTTCTATGTTTAAAGATACATTAGTACAGCTTAAAGATGAAAATTATTATGATTTTGTTATTGTAGATGTGGACAAGACGATGGGACTTGTTAATAAATCGTTTTTAAATGGAGCTAATTACGTAATTGTAGTTGCTGAGTGTGCACTTTACTCTACTAAGGCTTTAGTACCAATCACTGAGATGATCGAAATAGTAAAAAAGACTAATGAAAAACTGGATTGTTTAGGACTGGTTTTCAATAAAGTTAATTTAAGAAAAAATGAAGTTAAAAATGCGATTGATGATGCAAATTCATTTTTTAGCTGGCCGGCATTTGAAACATTTATTTCTAATGATGCCGCAGTTGAAAAGTCGCAGCGTGTGCTTATGCCGGCAGGTGCGTATGGGGAAACAAGGAACTCCAGATTCTCAAAACAGATTAGAAGTTTAACAGATGAAATTTTAGGTCGAATTAAAGAGAAAATGAAGGGTGGGAATTAAATGGCAGCTAAAGGCAAAAAGACAGGATTCAGTTCAACAGATTTTATGAAAGCACTTGCCGGTACTGCAAAAGAGGATATGCAGAAGGCGGAGCAGATGCAGGAAGATACAAAATATAAACAGTTGGTAGAGAGTACCGGTAAAATACTAGAATATATTAGCTGGGAGTTAATGGATGATGCTCCTGCTGATTGGAACAGATATCCGAGGCTTAAGGATAGTGATCGTGCAACCTATGCGCAGCTTATGATGTCAGTTGAACAACATGGTACACTAAATGCGTTGATTTTATGGCAGAGAGAAAATGGCAGATATATGTTGTTGGCTGGACATAATCGACGAGATAGTAACAAGGATTTATATGAAAAATATAAAGATCAGCCAGAAGAAGAAAAGAAAAGATTCTTATATCTTCCTTCCATAGTATATCAGGAAAATGAATTAACAGATGAAAAAGCCAGGGATATTATAGAAGATACAAATTATTTGCAGCGTCCTGAAAATACAAAGATGACAGTCGATATGGTTAAACGCCGTATTCAAAGAGCAAAAGAACTGAAGAATAAGGCAGGAGAAACGATTGAAGAATTATCAAAGTCAATGGGGATTCAAAAATCAGCGGTTTATGAATGGAAAACTATCGGAGAAAAGCTAATTCCCCAGTTTCAGGAAATGTATTTTGATAAAAAAATTCAAAGAAAAGCTGCATTAAAGCTGGCTCTATTTGATGAAATGATGCAGGAGTGGATCTACGAAAAATACAATAATCGTCTTACTGATAATAAGATTATGTCATTGAAAAAGAGCATGAGAAAAAAAGAAGATATTGCAGAGGCGCTGGATGATCCAATTATTATGAGAAGGATTAATATAACAGTTCCAGCTGGCAGGGAAGAAGAAATAAAAAGAGTTTTGTCAGAATATCTGAAAAATAATCCTAATCCAGTTACTTAAACGAAAAAATTTATTACAATACAATAGCAGAGTTGTCACAAAAATAATGTGGCAACTCTATTTTTATTTAACATAATTAAGTTTAAAATCAGATATAAATATAGCTGTTTCTTTTTCTGTCTCTTTATCTTTTGCTAATTCCTTTTTATTATTTTTCATCCATATCCTTTTCTAATTTTAATTAGAAAAATCTTATATTAGCTTGCGTTATGATCTTATAATTTTCAAACCTAAATAAAATCATTGTTGACTTTCAAGTATTTATGTGCTAAATTCTGGTTAGTGGGTTGCATCACTAACCCAATACCCTTAAGAAATGGAGGGAATAATTAGTTGAATAATGACAAACCTATTTTTCAACAAATTATGGAAATGATTGAGGATGACATTATTTCCGGGACTTATCAAGTTGATGATATTATTATTTCAACAACTCAAATTTCAAAACTCTTGTCTGTGAATCCTACCACATCGGTAAAGGCTGTAAGTAATTTGACAGAGGAAGGAATTCTATATAAAAAAAGGGGAATTGGAATGTGTGTCACTGACGGTGCAAGGGATAAAATACTAAACCGCCGGAAAAAGATTTTTTTTGAAGAAGCTGTTCCAGAACTGCTTACAGAAGCAGATAAACTGGGAATATCTGAAGCAGAGTTAATTCAAACGATTCGGAAGGAGAAGGAACATAATGATTAGCTTAAACGATACTTCAAAGCATTATGGCGAAACAATAGCAATTGACCATATTACGGCTCAATTAAAAGAAAATAAGATATATTGTCTCCTTGGCCGGAACGGAGCTGGCAAAACGACGCTGCTCAAAATGATAGCCGGACATATTAATGCTTCTTCCGGTCAGATTGAAGTCTGCGGCAGGCAGGTAAAAACGTCTGTGATGCCGGAAAATGTCAACTTTATCGAAAACAAGATGACACAGTTTAATACAACGGTGGGAATGCTGTTAAAAATGGCAGGTAATCTCAATGATGATTTTGATTACGACTTTGCCAAAAGCATGGCAAATAGATTTCAGCTTGATTTACATAAGAAATATAAGCAGCTGTCTTTTGGGATGCAGACCATGTTGACCACACTGATGGGGCTTGCAAGCAATGCAAATATTGTTATTTTAGATGAGCCACTTTTAGGATTTGATGCTGTTATGCGTAAAGAGTTCTACGAAATGCTGAATGATAGTTTTGAAAAACATCCGAAACTAATCATTGTCTCTACTCATATGATTGATGAAATAGCGAAAAGTGCACAGCGGGTCATGATTCTGGATAAAGGCAGACTTATTTTTGAGGCGGATATTAATGATATTGATGAAAAGGCTTATGTGATCACAGGCCGTACTGCCGATGTGGTTTCTATAGTGGGTAACCTGAACGTGATCAGTAAGAAAATATTGGGGAGCCATACTTCGGCTTTTATTTATGATGAGAGGGGGAAGGTTCCGGCAGGAGTTTCGGTACAATCTGTTGGCTTGCAGGAGTTCTTTGTGAATATGGTTGGAGGAAATGCAGATGAATAAAAAAGCTTTGGTTATAGCAAAGATAAATTTTCGGTTTTTACTGCCGGCCTATATAATCACTGCAGTGTTTCTGCTGGCTGGCGTATGGAATCTGATTGGTGCATCAACAGGTATTACCGGAAATATCTATGTTGAAATAGGTAACTATCTGTATGTTTTTGTTGTATTAGCACCAATTTTTATTGCAGGGAGAAACTTTAAGAGAATTATGCATCTGAATGGTAAGAAGCAGGATTATTATTGGGGATGCCTTGCCAACTATATTATAATTGCTGCGGCAGCGTCACTGGGTAATATGATACTGTTTTTTTGCAGCAAAGCGCTGTTTGATTCTTTGGTTAACATTCAGAGTCTGGCTGAAATATTTGGTTGGCTGAGTCATGGCATAGTAATCTGTTTTATTCAACAATTTTGTTTTCTATTGTTAACGGCTGTGTTTGTACATATGATGACAGAAATGCAAAGTTCTTGGCTTGGCTGGCTGGCAGATGTTTTGCTTGTTGTAGTCCTTAGTGTATTTATTCCGGTGCCTGTACTTCGAAATGTCCTGGAAGGTTTTTTCAGGCTAATTATATTTCATCCTAATGTGTTTATCCAGATCGGATGTTGTCTTGTATTAACTGCTCTGTGTTATGCAGTAGATTTATATGTTCTAAGGAGGAAACGAATTTGATTAATGAAGTAAATCAACAATTCAATGAACAAATAAAGCAACAATTTAAACAGCAATTAAAGCAGCAATTAAAGCAAGAATTAAACCAGGAATTAAACCAGGAATTAAACCAGGAACTAAACAAAGAATTAAACCAGGAATTAAACCAGAAATTAAACCAAGAACTAAACCAAGAACTAAACCAAGAACTAAAAAAACAGGAAGAGATGTGGATTATCTGTCCAGCCTGCCATAACAAAACCCGCACACGGGTTCGGGCAGATACTGTTCTTTTGAATTTTCCGCTATACTGTCCTAAGTGTAGACAGGAACACCTGATAAATGTCCAACAATTGAATATATCCGTTATCACAGAGCCAGACGCACAGATGCAGAGCCGATAACTTGCGAATCAAAATGAGATGAATCGCAGTTATTGGCTCTGTTTGCGTTGTTTTATAAAAAATAGAATCGAGGTAATTTATGAACCCATTATCAACCATTAATTTTTTTCGCCACAATAAGCGGAAACTGTTATCTAACGTTATTATAATTGTTGTTGCGATCTGCCTGGTATATCTAATGGAATGTTTTGTGGCTTCCATTGCGGGCTCTATTTATCCATTGGATGCGAACCGTTTTCATTATGGCATGGTTGTAGTATCTACGTCTGCGGTTCCGGAAATTCCCCGGGAAACCATAGAGGAATTGGAAAGCAGTGACAGCATTGATGTTACCGTGCCCATTGCAATTGAAAAGATTACTTTTTCGGTACCTGGTTCCACTACTCACACAGCTGCATTCGGTTGCTCGGCAGAAGACCAGAAATTGTTATTAGACAGATTTCAAATGAAATTAAGCAGCGGCAGACTGCCGGAAGAAGGTACAAACGAGTTAGCTATTGATAAAAATGTAGCACTGAATAACAAACTGCAGATAGGAAGTCAGGTGGGGAGTAAGCATGATAAGACACAATCACTCACCGGGGATTATAGGGTAGTTGGCATACTGGAAAGTGACAGTCATATTTCCCTGATAGGTTCCCCCACTCCAGGTGATATATCCATTAAGTATGGGGATAGCGGAATTGTAGTATTTCCCCGAAACGGGAGATTTGAAGGAGCAGAAAAAGAGGTAGCTGCTTTGAACAGCCAGGGATTACTTGTTTGGACGCTGGAGTTGTACAACAGAACTTATGCGAAAAATCAACAGACATTTCAGATATTGGATATGATGGTAATTCTTGCAATTTTAGCAATGGTGATCTGTCTTGTGTGTTCCAATTATGCACAGCATTTTTCCCGGAAAAGTGAGATTGGAGTACTGGGAGCATTGGGTTATACCCGCAGGCAGTTAACAGCCCGTACATTTCGGGAAGTGATAGTAACAAATTTAATCGCATTAATCATCGGGTTACTGATTGCAATATTACTGACCTCAGCAATTATTCCCAGACTCTTTGATGACATCGGCGGGACGGGAATTGTGTTTTATGGGAAAGCAGCTATCATGTCAGTATTGGCGCCGCTCTTTACTGGTGTCTTTGTACTGATTCCTGTTAGACGCTTGATTCGAAGCGTAGATGCCGTTTCTATAGTGGAACAAAACTAGAGTGTGTTTGAAATTTCATTCCTGCCATCTGCATGCCCCACTTCGCGGCATATTTGCTCCGAATTCAGGTTACGTAGCCCGCTACGCGTCCTTCATCCGGGTCAAATCTCCCACAAAGTGGGACGCACAGATGTCAGAAAGCTATTTTAAAACACGCTTTAGAGCAAACGGTGGTAAAAACAATTATTTTATATAAACAGGATCGTAATTGCGATCCTCTATACGAGGAGGAATCATAATGAATTACAAATTAAATAATGTTAGTCTGATCTATGATATGGACAAAGAAGCAAAAACAGCAGCTTTAAGTAATGTGAATCTGTCTCTGAAGGATAGTGGTATGATTGGAATCATGGGACCCTCGGGCAGCGGCAAAAGTTCCCTTTTATATGCCATGGCAGGATTGAAAATTCCTACTTCCGGTCAGATTGTATATGATGGAAATGACATGACAGCAATGGATAACACAGCTTTAGCCAATTTGCGCCGGCAGGATTTTGGATTTATATTCCAGCAGCATTTTCTGATTAATTATATGACTGTGTTGGAAAATGCCCTGGTTCCATTAAATCTTAATACTAGGCAGACAAGAAAGAAGGCTATGGGGCTGCTGGGGAGTCTGGGCATTGCAAAGCAAGCCGGCAAATATCCCTACCAGTTATCCGGAGGACAGCGGCAGAGGGCAGCTATTGCCCGTGCACTGATGAACGATCCCAAGGTGATATTCGGGGATGAGCCAACTGCCGCACTGGATCATGAAAGCGCCATGGAAGTGGTTGATTTGCTTACGGAATATACACAAAATACGATGGTGGTTATCGTAACCCATGACAGGAGTATCCTTAAAAATGCAGATACGATGATTCAGATAGAAGATGGAGTCATAACGCAGATGTATTCACCTGATCAGGAGGAAAGACGATGAAACCGCTGAATGCTTTTTTATATCTCAAAAATAATTTTAAAAAAGTCCTGCCTATTTACCTTTCACTGCTGGTTGGGGTGTTTATGATCTACTTCTATTCTCTTTTTAGTGCAACAACAGAGAAGATGATGAGTGTGGCATCAACAGATGTGATGGATAAATACAATATTGTATATACTGACGATGACAGTCCTCTGCCTTTGAATTTCCATGAACAGCTGAACAGCATGAAGGAAGCAGATCCAATTCCGGTACAGATGGATCTGCCCGGATTTTCTTATTACCGGGGAGGAATGGGAGGTACGATGATGCTGACATTTAATTTGTTCAGTGATGATGTATCTTCAGTGTTGGAAAATTGCGGTGTGCAGCTTGTCAGCGGCAGGCTTCCGGGGAATAACCAATCAGAGCTTCTTGTGCCGGGGGAGTATGCGCTGCAGAATAACCTGGAGGTAGGTGATTTTGTGGGTACGGAAGTGTCTGATGAATATATGCTGTATGGTAAATACAGAATCTGCGGATTAACAGAGGGAGACGTATTTTTCGCAGTTACCTGCCAGCCGGGGGAGGAAACAAAAGAACAGATTATAAGCAGAAGTGTGATGTATCGAAGCCAGCCTCTCAGCGTAGATAATCAGGCGTTGCTGCTTAAAGATCTGCCCTCAAATGTGGTAACCAGAACACGCTCATATTACGAACAGGAATACGGTGCCACACTCCTTTCGATGCAGTCCCTGACCTATGTCCTGACGGCGGCAATGGTTCTGGTACTGTGTATTGCATTGGGAAACTTAAATGCCATTCTGTTTGCAAATCGGAAAAATGAAATGATGATTTTACATTCTATTGGCTATACCAGCGGACAGTTATCACGCAAGCTTTGGCTGGAAAATTTTCTGGTATGTGTATGCGGTTTTCTATCGGGGATTTTATTTACAACCGCGGTTGTAGGAGTGGTAAATCTTTTATTTATGCAGCCTCATGGTAAAATTCTGGAAGTGATGAATTTAAGAGGACTGATAGCAGCAGGTGCAATACCCGTATTTGTATCTGTCTTCAGTATAATGCCTAGTTTGAAAAGAACTCGTAATTTTTAAACCGGCAGGAAAGCAGCCAGAATGACATCACGGCATGAAACATGAAAAAACAGATGTAATTCACAGTCTTATGCGCTATAATAAAAACAATAATGTTTGAATAGAATAGGAGCATTTTCGTGAATATACAGGATTATATTATTTACAATAAAACAATTCCCAAAAGGGCAGCCGTTTATGCTGATTTCCCGAATGGTTTATCAAAGGAAATATGTGAGTATCTGTCATGCAGGGGAATTACAAAACTTTACTGCCATCAGGCTGAAATGTTTCTGGAGGCTGCAAAGCAAAAGAATATTGTAATCACAACTTCTACGGCCAGCGGTAAAACATTGAGTTTCCTGCTCCCTGTTATCCAGGAAATATTGGCAGATCCGTTGACAAGAGCTATTTTTATATATCCGACTAAAGCTTTGGCAAGTGATCAGTTCAGGGCAATCAAGCCATTTCTGGAGTATTTCGGTGAGAACAGAATAGCGGCAGGGGTATATGATGGAGATACACCGGTAAATGAAAGAAGCAGAATCCGGAAAAGCGCTAATATTATTTTGACTAATCCGGAAATGATAAACAGTGCTTTTCTGCCAAATCACAGTAAATTCGGCTTTGATTTTATTTTTTCAAATTTGAAATATGTAGTGATTGATGAGCTTCACACATACCGGGGGGCTTTTGGTTCCCATCTGGCTAATGTTTTTCGCCGGCTGGGAAGAGTATGCAGGTATTACCATTCTTCACCCCAGTATCTTTGCAGTTCTGCAACCATTGCCAATCCGGTGGAGCTGGCTGAAGGTATTTGCGGGCAGAAATTTGTGCGGATTGAACGGGATGGTTCGGGGGCGTCTGAGAGAAATTATAAATTGATTCAGCCACCCAGGATTATGGGAAAAGATAAGCAATATTATGGACAGGTACAGTCCACAGCTGTGGCAGCAGAACTTCTTCCGGAATTAGTGGAGAACGGCCACAGCTTTATTGCATTTGCCAGATCCAGAAAGAATGTAGAGATTATTTTAAAGGAAGCAAGGGATAAGCTGGAAGCAGAAAGTTTCTTCGGAGTATCGCTTACAGACAAGATTTCCGGATATCGGGGCGGATACACACCGCTGGAGCGAAAAGAAATTGAGAGTAAGATGATCTCGGGAGCTTTGTGCGGGTTAGTTTCTACTAATGCGCTGGAACTTGGTATTGACATTGGAAAAATTGAAACAGCAGTGCTCTCCGGTTATCCGGGCACGAGGGCTTCCTTCTGGCAGCAAACGGGAAGGGCTGGAAGAAGCAGCAATCGCTGCACCAATTATCTGATTCTGGATAATCTTCCTTTTGACCAGTATATAGCCATTAATCCGGAGTGGCTGTTTGAATCCGGCAGTGAGAATGCGGTTATTGATAAGAATAATCTGCTTATAGAGCTATCTCATATCCGTGCGGCGGCAGCAGAGATTCCGCTGACACTGGATGATATTTCACTGTTTCCGGATCTGGGCGAGACAATTCCTGTATTGATCCGGGCAAAGGAACTGGCAAGCCAGGGCGGGAAATTTGCCTGGACAGGTAATGCCTTTCCGGCAGGAGATTTCAGCTTGAGAAATATTGACAAATCCAGGTATAAACTGATGAATCAGGACAATCAGAAGGAAATTACGGAAATGGACGAGCTGCAGGCGTTCCGGGAAATTCATAAGGGTGCAGTGTACATGCATGACGGGGTACAATATCAGGTTCTAAAACTGGATCTGGAATGTAAAACGGCTTATGCGGTGACCTTTCAGGGAAATTATTATACAATGCCGGGAAGTAACACCAATATAAGGATCATTCAGGGAAGCAAAGAAAGAGATTATAAACGTGTAACAATTGCATTTGGAGATGTAAATGTGGATGAGATGGTCTATATGTTTAAGAAGCTGCAATTCCACAATCATCAGAATCTGGGATATGAGCAGCTGGAACAGCCGTTGTCTAAGGATTACGATACGGAGAGTACCTGGATTAAGATTCCTGAAAACGTAGTACAGGCATACAGACGCCTGCTTCAGGAGAGCCCCAATGGACAGTTAATCAGGAATAATCACTTTGAAGGCTTGTGCTATGCAATTAAGAATGCTGCAATGATGGCTACGATGACAGAGCAGGAGGATATCGGTGTTGTCATGTCCGGAAATGCAATTGGCATGGGGGAAAACTTTGCCTGTGGAGAGGTATATCTGTTTATCTATGATAAGTATATTGGAGGTCTCGGATATTCGGAGAAGGTCTATGACCTGACAGAACAGATTATCCGTAATGCAATCACCCTGGTAAATGGATGCAAATGTGAAAAAGGATGTGCGGTGTGTATCGGGGATTATAAATTAGATAAAAACATGATTCTCTGGGGGTTGCAGAATCTATTAGAGGAAGAGCCGGTACCCAAAGAAGTGAAGCTTGTAGAATATGCCCCCTCTACCTTTATGCAAAAACAGTTTCAATTTAAAGAACTGCCGGAAAAGTGGCAGGAGTTCTGTGAATATTTAAAGGAGCGGGGAGATACCTTTGCAGCTTTTTTCAATACGATACCGGAAGTAGAGACAGATGGAGCGGATCTGATACTTTTTACGGACAGCAATTTCTATAAGGAATGGATTCTGGAGGAGAATAATAGAAAGAGCCTTTTAAATATAATATCTTTTTACACGGAAGCGCCTCAGGGGATCCGTTTGCAGATTAAGCAAATGGAGAAGGGAAGAGACCGAAGTGAAATAAAGGATAAACTACAGAGAAGATATGAAAATCTGATGGAATAGGAGGTTTCCATGCAGTTTGAAAAAGAATTAGAACGGCTGAACCAGTACCAGAGGGAAGCAGTGCTGGATGAAAGCGATGCCTGTATCGTAAATGCTAACGTGGGCAGCGGTAAAACGACGGTATTAATTTCTAAGATCATGTACCTGCATAATGTGAGAAATGTTCCATATCAGAATATGGTGGTACTTACGTTTACCAATAAAGCGGCAAATGAAATAAAAGAACGTCTGACTGGTACTGATGCGGGAATTCCAATGGATGAGCTGGAGACTTTCGGGACCTTTCACAGTGTTGCACTCCATCTTTTAAGAAGTAAGCTGCCTCTTGAAAAGATTGGGTATACAAAGGGCTTTCTTGTGATAGAACCAGAAGAAGAACTGGACATTGCAATGCAGGTGATCGAGAAAGAGAAACTGGTTATTAAATATAAAAATCGTTTAAAGAAACGTTTGGAGCAGGCGATGACGGGGCAGATAACAGAAAATAATTCCAGCATCCGGGATGATATTTTCAAACTGGTGAAGTTGTTGAAAGAAGAGAAGGTACATCAAAATAAAATGTCTTTTTCGGATCTTTTGCAGAATACAAATCAATTATTGGAAGATCATAGTATGGAAGCCAAATGGATAATTATTGATGAGGTGCAGGACTGTGATAAAATGCAGCTGGATTTTATCGAAAGATTTATGAATGGAGACACCAGACTGTTTGCTGTGGGAGATCCAAACCAGATTATATACAGCTGGAGAGGAAGCACCTGGAATGTATTTTATATTTTAAAGGATAAATATCATGCTAAGGAATTATCCCTTCCCATTAATTATCGTTCCAGCAGTTCTATTTTAGAAGTAGCAAAGTGTTTTTTACAGAATGGAACTCCGTTAAAGGGTATGCGGGACACAGGGAATAAAATTATTTTGAAGAACCATTATAATCCCTTTAACGAAGCCTGCTATCTGTCCGGTAAAATAAGGGAACTTCAGTCGGAAGGTGTGCCGCTTAATGAAATTGCTGTATTTTACCGATTGCAGAATCAGTCCGAAGTATTTGAGAAGGTATTTGCAGAAAATGGAATCCCATTTGAAGTTTCCATGAAAAAGACGATACAGGATATTCCGGTTCTAAAGTGGATGGTGAAACTGCTGCGTTTTTGTGTAAATCCGGATGACGATATGTCGGGGATCTATGTGTTAAGTAATCGGGATTATGGAGAGCGGCTGACGAAAAAAGAAGCCGTAAAACTGTTAAAAGACCAGAATGGGAATCATGTGGGTATTTCAAAATTATATGATAAAATGATGGCTTTTACGGAACAGAGCAGCGAATTACATAATCCCTTAGAACTTTTCCGGTATTTTGCATTGGATGAGTATCTTATGCCTACTTCATCTGCTTATACACAAGACAGGCAGGCGGTCATAGATTTGGCAGAGATTATCTTTTCCTATATTAAGGAAAAGCAGATGGTGTTTTTGGATGGATTGACGGATTTCCTGAATTCTTCAGCACTTTATGGGATAAATATATTACAGAAAGATGTTCACAGTGAGGAAGACTCGGTGAAGCTGATGACACTGCATGCTTCTAAGGGGCTTGAGTTTTCCCATGTTTTTATTACGGGAGTGAATTATGGACTGATTCCTTTACGGACAAAGGATTTCGAAGAGGAGGACGAGGAAAGAAGGCTGTTTTTTGTAGGCATTACCAGGGCAAAAGATTATCTTGAGATTTCATATTATACGAATCCGGATTTTTATCGGGTGATGCCCGGTGAAAGCAGATATATCCATATGATTCCCGCCCATCTGATTGAGGATGAAGCGGGTGTAAAAAGTGAAGTGAATCTGCAGGAACTCAAAAGGCAGATACAGGAAGCAAAAAATGAGGGGGCAAAGGAAAAGTCATCCAATGCGGTACCGGAAGAGCAGGTTTCCCAGGGAATGGTAAAACATAAGAAATATGGGACGGGTAAGATATTAAAAGAAGATGACCTTATGATTGTGGCAGAGTTTGAAAATTATGGAGTGAAAGAATTTATAAAAGCTTTTAGTGAGTTAGAGCGTGTTTGAAAATTTTTTTTCTTAATTGGATACCCTGCTTTGCGGACGGCATCCGCCTTCTTTTCTGGTTTTCCGGTGATTGTCAGCTTCATGTAATATGAGATATCCGTGAAATTAAAATATATACTTGTCTGGAAATAAATTTTAATGTATAATTTTACTATTACAGTCACTCTATGTATGTGACTATGGTAAAAAAAGAAAGAGAGAGGGAATTGTATGGAAGAAAAGAAAAAATCAAATGGTGGTGCACTGCTGGGAGCTGCATTTATCATGGCTACATCAGCAATTGGTCCTGGGTTTTTAACACAGACAGCAAAGTTTACAAGTGATTTCCAGGCAAGCTTCGGATTTGTTATTTTAGTTTCTATTTTACTGGCCATCGTCGTTCAGATGAATGTCTGGCGTGTGCTTTGTGTATCCGGGATGCGCGGACAGGATGTGGCAAATAAGTTACTCCCGGGATTAGGTTATTTTGTAGCATTGCTGGTTGTATTAGGCGGCCTGGTATTTAATATTGGCAACGTAGGCGGCGGTGCTTTGGGATTCAATACGTTATTAGGGCTTCCGCTGACAGCCGGATATATTTTAGCCGGAGCGATTGCCATCGCTGTATTTTTACTTAAAAATGCCACAAAGGCAATGGATACTCTGACAAAAGTGCTCGGCGGAGTGATGATTGTTGTAATTTTTGTGGTTATCGTAATTGTAAAGCCTCCTGTTGGACAGGCTATTAAAGAAACTTTTATCCCGTCTACAGGTGCGGTAGCGCTGTTCCCTGCAATATTAACGTTACTTGGCGGAACCGTAGGAGGTTATATTACCTTTGCCGGTGCCCATCGTCTGATTGACGCAGGCATTACAAAGAAAGAGAATTTAAAAGAAGTTAACAAGAGTTCTATCATGGGTATCGGAATTGCAACGATCGTGCGTATTTTCTTATTCCTTGCAATTCTTGGTGTAGTGGCAAAAGGCCTTACTTTAGATCCAAACAACCCGGCAGCGGATGCATTCAGCCAGGGTGCAGGTGAGCTGGGCTACCGATTCTTTGGATTAGTATTGCTTTGTGCAGCAGTTACCTCTATTGTAGGTGCGGCTTATACATCCGTTTCATTCATGAAGACGCTGAGCAAGACGGTTGCAAAATATGAAAAATGGGTTACCATTGCTTTCATTGCAGTATCAACTCTGGTTATGGCGATTCTTGGACAGCCGGCTACTCTTCTGGTTCTGGCTGGTGCATTAAATGGCCTGATCTTACCGGTTACTTTAGGTGTATGCCTTGTGGCATCCCAGAAAAAGAGTATCATGGGACAAGATTACAAGCATCCGAAGTGGCTGTTGATTCTTGGTATCCTGGTAGTTCTGCTTGCAGCATATCTTGGAGTTACTTCACTTTCAGGTCTTGGTAAGTTATTCGCATAGAAAATACAAAGGTGTAGTCACTATGATTGCACCTTTTTGAAATAGGAGAGAGCATAATGCTGAAAATTGAAATTCTAACAGCAGGTGATTCTGCGATTTTGATTGAGTTTGGCAAAGAGATCAGCCCGGAAATCAATCGGAAAATTACGGCTATTGTACAGCTGATTAAGGAACAGCAGATCGAAGGAATTGTAGACACAATTCCCGCTTTCTGCTCCTTACTGGTGAATTACGATCCCAGAATTATCTCATATGAGAAAATTGTGGAGCGCATGCGGCAATTAGTAAAAGTGGATGTTATGGCTGAGGTTGGTGAAAAACGGATTATTGAAATCCCTGTCTGCTACGGCGGGGATTTTGGACCGGATATTGAAACCGTTGCCGAAAATGCAAAGATGTCCCGGGAAGAAGTGATTAAATTGCATTCTTCCAAAGATTATCTGATTTATATGCTTGGTTTTCTGCCCGGATTTTCATACCTGGGAGGTCTGGATGAGCGTCTTCATACACCGCGTCTGGCTAATCCCAGAATTAAGATTAATGCAGGAAGTGTAGGCATCGGCGGTTCCCAGACAGGAATTTATCCACTGGATTCTCCGGGAGGCTGGCAGTTGATCGGTTTAACTCCGGTGAAGACATACGATCCGAACAGAGAAGTGCCTATTTTATTTGAGGCTGGGGATTATATCCGTTTCGTACCTATCGATGAAGCAGAGTTTTACCGCATAAAAGAATTAGCCAATAAGGGCGAATATCAGTGTATCGTTCATGAAGGAGGTGTGTAAGATGGGATTTCGCGTATTAAAAGGAGGCATGCTGACAACGGTACAGGATTTAGGAAGAACAGGTTACCAGAGTCAGGGATTTGGTGTGTCAGGAGTAATGGATGTACGTTCCTTTAAGATTGCAAATCTGCTTTTAGACAATCCGGAAAATGAAGCGGCGCTTGAGATCACTTTGATTGGTCCTACATTGGAATTCACATCCGCTACGATTATTGCCATTACCGGAGGGGATTTCCAGCCGATGATTAATAAAAAACCGGCGCCAATGTATACGGCTATTTACATGAATAAGGGTGATATACTGGAATTCCAGAGTGCCAGAACAGGCAGCAGGGCATATATTGCGTTTTCAAGCTATCTGGATATTCCTGTTATCATGGGAAGCCGCTCCACCAATATCAGAAGCAGGGTAGGGGGATATAAAGGAAGAAAACTTCAGGCGGGAGATTATGTGGGATTCCGTATAAAAAGGAGATATCTGCCATACTTTTTATCCAGAAATCTGGATCTGGATGAATTTGACCAGGAGGATGCTACGCTGAGAGTGGTGTTAGGACCCCAGGACAGTCATTTCACAAAGCAGGGGATGGAAAGCTTTCTGGGCAGTGAATATGAGGTAACCAGTGACTTTGACCGTATGGGATGCCGGCTGGAAGGTCCTTTTGTAGCTTATAAAGATACGGCGGATATTATTTCAGATGGTATTACAATGGGATCTGTACAGGTTCCGTCCCATGGAAAGCCGATTATTATGTTGTCTGACAGACAGACTACCGGGGGTTATGCCAAGATCGCAACCGTTGCATCAGTGGATATCCCGAAGCTGGTACAGAGAAAGACAGATCATAAGATACGGTTTCAGGCAATTACTGTTACAGAAGCCCAGAGTCTTTATCTGGATGAGATAAGAGAAATGGATGATTTCCGAAAAGAAATACACAGGCCCTGTAAAGAAGTTTTGGACTGCCGTCTGGTTGCCAAGCGGTTGGAAAAACTCTTTTCATAGATAAAAGCAGATAAGAAAGAGAGGTATTTAAATGGATTTAGAAAAGATAGAGGGATTGATAAAAATAATTGAAAAGTCATCTTTGACAACGTTTTCCATCAAAGAAGGAGACGTAAAGATTTCTATGAGCAAGATTAAGTATGCTCCTGGAGCAGCAGAAGGCATGACTGTTAATACTTCAGCTCAGGAGGAAGGTAATCCCGCGGAAGAAGAAGAGCAGTGTTTTATAACATCGCCTATTGTAGGAACTTTTTATGCGGCGGCATCACCCGATGAACCGGCATTTGTTAAAGTAGGTGATGTGGTAAAGGGCGGACAGACTGTCTGCATACTGGAAGCGATGAAGCTGATGAATGAGATTGAAAGCGATTTTGACTGTGAAATTGAAGCTGTTCTGGTAAGCAATGAACAAAAAGTAGAATATGGACAGCCGCTGTTTCGCGTAAACAAATTATAGGCATAAAGGGAGGATTGGACTGTGTTTAAAAAAATATTAATAGCCAATCGGGGTGAGATAGCAGTTCGAATTATCCGCGCATGCCGTAACCTGGGCATTCGCAGTGTAGCGATATATTCCAAAGAGGACAAAGACAGCCTTCATGTACAGCTGGCAGACCAGCGTATCTGTATTGGCGAGGGTCCTGCAAAGAACAGTTATTTAAATATGGAACGCATTATCAGTGCGGCAAATAATATGGCTGCTGATGCTATACACCCGGGATTTGGATTTTTATCTGAGAACAGTGATTTTGTGCGGATGTGTGATGAGAATGGAATCACGTTCATCGGTCCATCCGCTGATGTAATTGACAGTATGGGCAATAAATCCCATGCCAGAAAGACAATGATGGATGCAGGCGTACCGGTTGTTCCGGGAACAAAAGAACCGGTCTATGAGGCTGAGGCGGGTGCAAAGATTGCAAAAGAAATCGGGTATCCGGTTATGATTAAGGCATCTTCCGGCGGCGGCGGTAAAGGTATGCGTGTTGCAAAAAATGAAGATGAATTTGAGTTTCAGTTTAATATGGCGCAGCGGGAATCAGCCAATGCTTTTGGTGATGATACCATGTACATTGAGCGTTTTATTGAGAATCCAAGGCATGTGGAGATACAGATTATTGCAGATGCATATGCAAATGTAGTAGCTCTGGGAGAGCGTGACTGTTCGGTGCAGAGAAATCACCAGAAATTGATTGAGGAATCGCCATCACCTGCTATTTCAGAGGAAATGCGGGAGGAAATGAACCGCTATGCAATACTGGCAGCGAAGACCGTAAATTACACAAATGCCGGAACGATAGAGTTTATTGTAGATCCAAAAGGCAACTTTTTCTTTATGGAAATGAATACCCGTATCCAGGTAGAACATGGTGTTACAGAGATGGTTACCGGTACGGATTTAATTATAGAACAGATCCGTATTGCTATGGGTGAAAAATTGAGTTTTAACCAAAGTGACATTATTCTTCGCGGACATGCTATTGAATGCCGTATAAATGCCGAGATTCCGGAGAAAAACTTTATGCCAAGTCCGGGTGTGATTAAACATATGCATCTTCCGGCAGGAAATGGAGTGCGTGTGGATACCGGGCTTTATACCGGGTACCGCATTCCATCCGAATATGATTCTATGATTGCAAAAGTTATTGTCCACGCACCGGACAGAGAAGCAGCATTACAGAAGATGCGTTCCGCGTTGGATGAAATGGTGATTATGGGAATCGAGACAAACATTGATTTTCAGTATCAGATCCTGAAGCACCCTACATTTTGTGAGGGAAAAGCCGATACCGGATTTATTGAACAGTTGATGAAACTGAGTTAGAAAATGATATATCTAAATATTCATAAAGTGAGATGAAAGGAGTTTCCTATGTATAAAGTGGATTTAAACAGCGACCTTGGCGAAAGCTTCGGACACTATACAATTGGAATGGATGACCGTGTGATTCCATTTATCACATCCGCAAATGTGGCATGCGGATATCATGCTTCTGATCCGGTTGTTATGGAAAAGACAGCAGCGATTGCGAAAAAAGAAGGGGTGCGGGTAGGTGCGCATCCGGGACTGCCGGATCTTATGGGATTTGGCAGACGCGTTATGGACATCACACCAGGGGAAGCAAAAGCCTATACGCTTTATCAGATCGGAGCATTGGCCGGAATCTGTAAAGCACAGGGTATCAGCCTGCAGCATGTAAAACCGCATGGAGCCCTTTATAATATGGCAGCAAAGGATTATGAACTTGCAAAGGGTATCTGTGAGGCAATTTATGAATTTGACAAGAATCTGATAGTTTTGGCGTTATCCGGCGGAGAGCTGGCAAAGGCAGCTGCCGACTGTGGGCTTCGTACTGCACTGGAAGTATTTGCAGACCGTGCTTATGAAGAAGACGGAACTCTGGTTAACCGGAGAAAAGAAGGCTCTATGATTACGGACGAAGAAGAAGCGATAGCAAGAGTTGTCCGTATGGTAAAAGAAGGAAAGGTTACTGCGATTACCGGAAAAGATATACCGATTAAAGCAGATTCAGTGTGTGTGCACGGAGATGGCGAAAAAGCTCTGGCATTTGTAGAAAAGATCCGTAAAACACTGATAGATGAAGGCGTGGAAATCTGCCCGCTGGATGAGATCGTGTAAGATTTATAGAATATTTATTGGAAATTGTTGTAAAAACGCCTGTTCATGATAGTTTATATCATGAAACAGGCGTTTTTTGAATTAACGTATTTATTTGTTAGAAATATTTCCAGAATGGCAGGTATTTCAGCTTTGAGGCCGGCTGCCGGAAAGTTTGGGGGAAAACTCAAATATATGCTTGCTTATAAAAAGAAAAGCTGATAAAATGCGGTTAGATATAGCTAACTATGTGGGCTATAACCAAGCATCATATATCTGCTTTGAAATATGATATGGGGATAGGTAATGATATTCTATGTATAAAAGTAAAAGAAGGTGAAGTATTGAACGGAATAGATTTAACATCGGTACGGATGGATTTTAGAGGATTTGGCTTTTCAAAAAGGGAAGTAAACGAATTGATTCAAGAATATAGCATAAATGAACCGAAAAACAAAGTACATATAACAGCTTATATGATTTTGCCGGGAGTTGAGATTTTTTGCACAGATTATCAGACACATGAACATTTTTATGGAAAGGTGAATGAATGCAATTATTATCAGATTGCATATTCCCATAAAGGTGTTTATGAAAGCAGGATTGACGGGCATCGGTTTCTTAGACTTTCTGAGGGTGAAATTTCCATGATGACAAATACGTATCAGAGTTTTGATTCTCATACACCCATGGGATATTTTCAGGGAATCAATATCATTTTTTATCCGCAGATGATCGGAGGAGAAGCAATTGACTTTCTCGGATTATTTGCGATTGATATTAACGAGCTTTTTAAAACGCACCTTCAGGGTAAACGATTTGAACGATTTGTTTGTGACGGTCATATCAAAAAAGTCCTCGAAGCATTGTATGAAGCATCCAGAGAGGGCGACTATATTCATATGAAAATACATGTTCTACACTTGCTGACAGAATTTGTCCATTATGAAGGAGCCAGACAGAAGAAATATCATGTCGTTACAGATAAGAAAACAGAAACAATCAGTCAGATCAAAAACTATATAGAAAAGAATATGCAGAAGCATTTTACCATTAGGGAGCTGGCTGCACATTTCCATATATCGGAGACAGGACTTAAGGATAATTTTAAAGTCATTTATGGTTGCAGTCCTTATGAATTCTTAAAAGGATGCCGCATGGAATGGGCCGCTAAAAGGCTGAAAACAACAAATGAATCCATAGCGGATATAGGAAACGCAATCGGGTACGAGAATCCAAGTAAGTTTTCAGCAGCTTTTTCAAGTATCTACGGTTTAACACCAATTAAATATAGAAAAAATGGCTAAATGGAGTATTTTGACTAAACAGAGTGGAAGAATATTCCTCAATTTTGTATTATTGGTTAGGTAAAGCTAACTATGCTGGGGGAAAATCAGGAGAATGCGTGTGTGGATTTTGTGATTACCCATGACCTGGAGCTGGTTGTGGGAAGCTGCACCCATGTGCTGCATTTGGAATATGGAAAAGTGTAAGTGTTCAGCTCCTCTTTGTGGGGGAGATTAAAGAAAGGAAGAAAGAGAGGAAAAAGAAATTGAAAACGAAAACGAAAAAGAAAAGCAGTATTGTTGTTTTACTTCAATATGCCGGTAATTATCGCTGGCTGACAATCCTGGGCTGCATTTTATCAGGGGCTGCAGCCGTCATCGGCTTAATGCCGTATGTATTTGTATGGTTGGTGGCAAGAGATGCGCTTGCGGTATATCCCAATTTTGCGGCGGCAGATAATCTGGCTAAGTGGGGATGGCTTGCAGTATGGTTTTCAGTAGCAAATCTTGCAGTGTATTTTATAGCGTTAATGATGACCCATATTTCTGCATTTCGCACAGCAAGAAACATGCGAATGAAAGCAATGCAGCATATGGTGGAATTACCCCTTGGTTTTTTTACCGGGAATCAGTCTGGCAAGCTTCGCAAGCTGGTAGATGATAATGCAGCGCTTACAGAGGATTTGTTGGCGCATAAGATGCCTGATACCGTTGGCGCAGTCGTGACACCTCTTGCAGCAATTGTTTTTTTGCTCCTGTTTGACTGGCGAATGGGTGCACTATCCCTTTTCACCATGGTCCTGGCACTGGCATCTATGGGTATGATGATGAGTGGAAAAAATGCAAACTTTTTTCACCGGTATCAGCAGGAAATCGAAAAAATGAGTGGAGAAGCAGTGGAATATGTCAGAGGTATTCCGGTCGTAAAGGTATTTCAGCAGACGGTATATTCCTTCAAGGCCTTTTATGCAGCAATTTTGTCCTACAGTGATCTTGCCGGCAAATACGCTATGAGCTGCCAAATGGGCAACACTTGTTTTTTAAGTGCCATTAACGGAACATTTCTACTCCTGATTCCTGCAGCGCTCTATATTGCTTCTGTCAGTGACGGATGGGGTGTCATTCCCAATTTTATCTTCTATGCTTTGTTTGCACCGGCTTGTGGAAATATGATTAACCGGATTATGTATGCGTCACAGTCTGTCATGGAAGCAAATGAGGCTGTATTTAAAATGGAGGAAGTCTTATCCCAGGAACCATTGAAAAATGCGACATATACCACGGCACCCTCCGATGGAACGGTTGAGTTTAAGGATGTCACATTCACTTATCCGAAAGCCACAAGGCCTGCACTTTCCCATATCAGTTTTCGTGTGGCGGGGGGGCAGACAGTAGCTTTGGTGGGGCCTTCCGGTGGGGGTAAAACTACAGCAGCCAGTCTTATTCCCAGGTTCTGGGATGTATTGGAAGGGCAGGTGAAGATTGGCGGCGTTGATGTTCGTGAAATAGACAACAGGCTTTTGATGGATCAGGTTGCTTTTGTCTTTCAGGATACGCGGCTGTTTAAACAAAGCCTGCTTGATAATATAAGGGCAGCAAAACCGGAGGCATCCAGGGAGCAGGTTCTCCGTGCCGCCCATGCTGCACAGTGCGATGATATTCTTGAAAAACTTCCGGACGGCTTAGATACGGTTGTGGGAACGAAAGGAATTTATTTGTCCGGCGGGGAGGTACAGAGAATTGCGTTAGCCAGGGCCATTTTAAAGGATGCACCAATTATTGTGCTGGATGAAGCAACGGCATTTGCGGACCCGGAAAATGAAGCACAGATTCAAAAAGCCTTTGAGTCGTTGATTCGGGGGAAAACGGTACTTATGATTGCCCACAGACTATCCACGATTCAAAATGCAGATAACATTCTTGTTATGGATAATGGGAAGATTACGGAGTGTGGAACACATGGTGAACTTTTGGAAAAACAGGGACTGTATGCTAAAATGTGGAGGGATTATCAGAAGTCGGCAAAGTGGAAGGTTGGAAAGGAGAGCACATTATGATTTCAAGAATTGAACATCTTTTTGCACTCAGTCATCAGGGGGCAAAGGACTTTGTAAAGGCAGTATTGCTGACGGTAGTATGCAACATCAGTCTGATGCTTCCGGTAGGCGTCATTATGGCAGTGATCCAATATATGCTTGCAGCGATTCCCAACGGAGAAAATACAGGAGCAAAAATTCTGTATTATACCGGGATAGCGGCAGTGATCCTGGTTGTACTGTTTGTGCTTCATTACATTCAATATGCGGCCCTTTATCTGTCGGTATATAAGGAGAGTGCCAACCGAAGAATTGCACTGGCTGAAACACTGCGCAAGCTTCCGCTTTCCTTTTTTGGAAAAAGAGATTTAAGCGATCTGACAGCAACCATGATTGCAGACTGTTCCAGTCTGGATCAGATGTTTTCTCATTATATTCCAGTGTTGTTTGCGGCTGTTATTTCCACCACTATTGTAGGAATCAGTATGTTCTGTTTTAATCCCAAAATGGCACTGGCTGTATTGTGGGTTGTTCCGGCAGCGCTGCTTTTGACGATTTGCTCCAAAAAGCTGCAGGATACATATGGTACGAAAAACATTCTGGCAAAACGTGCCGTTACTGACTATATCCAGGAAGGATTGGAAACCAATCGTGATCTGAAGGCCTGCAATCAACAGGAAGTTTATTTAAAAGAGCTGGAGCAAAAAACGGCAGCCGCAGAAAAATCAGCCATCCGGTCAGAATTGGCGGCAGGCACTTTTGTAAGTTCTGCGCAGGCATTTTTACGTATTGGTATGGCGACAACAGTTCTGGCAGGGGCGGACCTTTACGTACGCGGAGAGCTTACACTACTGTATTTTCTTGGATTTCTGTTTGCAGCTGCACGAATTTATGATCCCCTTAGCATAGTTCTTATGAATATGGCGGCAACCTTTAACGCAAAACTTCAGATTAACCGTATGCGTGCGATTCAGGAAGAGCCGGTACAGACAGGAACGGAAAATTTTAAACCAAATGGCTTTGACATCAGTTTCGAACACGTGGATTTTTCATATCGAGACGGAGAAGGGGTTCTATCGGATGTGACATTTATGGCAAGACAGGGGGAGGTCACAGCTCTTGTGGGTCCCTCTGGCGGCGGAAAATCTACAGCAGCAAAGCTTTCAGCCAGATTCTGGGATGTGAATAAAGGAAAAATTAAATTAGGTGGCAGAGATATTTCTGAAATAGATCCGGAAGCCTTACTGAAATATTATGCGATTGTATTTCAGGACGTTGTCCTGTTCCGGGATACCATTATGGAAAATATCAGGCTCGGACGTAAGGGTGCCACGGATGAAGAAGTAATCGAAGCAGCAAAGGCAGCGCAGTGTGATGAATTTATCATGCGCCTGACAGATGGATATGAAACAGTAATCGGAGAAAATGGCTCTACCCTTTCAGGAGGAGAACGTCAGCGAATTTCCATAGCGAGGGCGCTGTTAAAGGATGCACCTGTAGTCCTTCTGGACGAAGCCACGGCGAGTCTGGATGTGGAAAACGAGAGTGCAGTCCAGGATGCATTATCCAGGCTGATTCGCAAGAAAACGGTTTTAATTATTGCACATCGGATGCGTACAGTAGCCAGTGCTGACAAGGTGGTTGTTCTGGAAAACGGACGAATTGTGCAGCAGGGTGCACCCGAAGAGCTTCTGAAACAAAAGGGAATGTACAGACATATGGTAGAACTGCAAAATAAGAGCATGGCGTGGAAGTTATCATAGAGAAAACCAGCTTTGTATCAATAAACTGTATCCCGAAAAGAGAAAGGGGCGGACCATGGCAGGCGTGCTCCCATCGGATACTAATCTGGCAGAGATCTGCCCGCTGGATGAGATCGTGTAGAAAATTCATCTGAAAATGATTTCGATTAAACGGTAATGAAAGCGCCTGTTCATGAAAATATGATAACATCATGGACAAGCGCTTTTTAATACTTTTCTATTTTATGGATAGGATATCCAGAATGGCAGGTATTTCTGACTGAAGCTGCCCCATTTCTTTTTCTTTTTGTTTCATCACGGTTTTATAGGCAGCAGCTTTTTCTGTTTGCCTGCTGTCTGTATAAAGTCTGTAATTTACGGCAGCCTCATAGTAGCGGGCCAGAGCATAATATTCCTCAAGTATTTCATTTGATTTAGCACCCCGGGCTTCGTTTTGTGAAGTTTTTCGCAGTATAGACCCATAATCCTGATATTTCAGATCTCCGGAAAAAGATTGTTCATCGTATGTTGTATAGCCCTGGAATTCTTCCTTAAGGCGTGCGATCCCCATAGCAAGTAAAAAGACAAATAGAATCGACAGAATGATGATAAGGATGCCCGATATACTAATTCGTTTCTTCTTCATGGATGTCTAATCTCCTTTCCAGTATATCTCGAATTCCGTTTGCAGACAGGTTGGGAAGCGTACTCAGATCTTCCTTTGTCATATTGCAGAAGGAAGACAGCAGCAGCTGAATCTTCTGATCAATATCATCTAATGCAGCCAGATGTTCAGCCTGGTATTTCCCCTCATATAAAAAATATTCTCCCGATATGGTTTCATAATAGGAGGAGAGGCTGGAGACCAGGTATCTGGGAGACCAGCTGCTATGAAGTTCAGGATTAATCAGCGAATTAATGGAATCAAAGATACTATTATAACTCTCTGAAGCCCGGGTAATTGCAGTGTAGGAATCAAATTCGTCACCCAGGTACAAATTGTTTGAGTTATAGTAAGCATTCAGGTCGATATATTTTTTGTTTTCTATTAAATTATCCATGGTTTCTTTATGGATAGCTTCATTTTTATGTAAGGCGCTTTTCGTAACGCTTTTGTATATGGGCCAGGCGGATCCGACCAGGATAAAGGCGGCAACATTCAGGATCACCAAAATGGCAATGATGCTTGTGCGTACACTGATACTTGTAAATCTATGGGTTGTAGTGTAAACGTCATTCTGAGTTTTTTTGAATTCCGACTGATAATGTTTCATATCAGAACGGTGTTTCAAAATATCGGGATTTTGGGAACCGCAATAAGGACATTTTTCATCCTTTAACGTTAAGGGTGCCCCGCAGAAAGTACACTTCATTTTTTAACCTCCTCATCATAAAGCTTTTTTAATTGATCTATACTCATGTGATAGCGTTCATTTAAAATCTGTTCTGCTTCTTTTTGATATGCTTTTACCATAGCAGAATCTTCCTTACGCATATCTTCAAGGCGTGTCATGATCAGAAGAGAAGTCATGGCGGTCATGATATCTTTTTCACGGTTGTTCTCCGGGTCCGTAATTATGAGATAGTCGGCATATGCCCAGATAAAGTCAGAATGCTTCCAGTTGTAGGTGGAAAATTTCTGTGTTTCGGAGTCTGTCAGTATGTAGTTCAGAACAGCGTCGTAATTTCCTTCCTCATACCAGACATCCATTTTCGGAAATGCCGTACGTTCCCAGGCTGTCTGGGCAGCGTCCTGTTTTTTTAACTGGTTGTCATTAAACTGAAACAATAAAAATATCCCAAGTGCCATAAGGGCGGAAATCAGGAGCGATATACCAATGCGCTTTCCTACACGTGAAGATTCACTTTTTATAGTATCTTCAAAGTAGTCCATAGGGACATCTTCTAATTTCTCCAGATTCTGATGCAGCTCATGTAGCTCATTCATATATTCTTTTTCGGCACCGGGGAAGTTCGTGGAACCACAATAGGGGCATTTCACTATAGTTTCATCCAGTATGGTTCCGCAGCTTTGGCATTTCATAATAAGAACTGTCCTTTCAGGTTAGTTAATTAATTATAATAAGAATACAATAATATGTGGGAAGGCGAAAGCGGTCATTCTATACCATGGTTTTTACCATATTAACAAATCTGAGGACATCTTCTGGTGCATCCAGGCTATAAAGTAAGCCATAGGGGATGCTGTAATCCCAATTCACAGGAATTGATATAAGACCCGGGTGAACCTCCTGCCAGCACTCAATGCTAAGCAGGACATTTCCGGTCTCCGCGCAGCGGTTAAATACGGATAAATCATAAAATTGAGGAGTATCCTCTATTTGAATTTTGGGATGGTGTTTCGTCAGGTCATTGCGGAGGAAATCATTCACTCCGGAATCTCCGTGGGCTACCATCATCAGAGTCTCACCGTATAAATCTTCGATATCAATGCAAGAATTTCCTGCAAGGCGATGTTCTCTGGGGACTGCAATCATTTTTTTGTATCTGCCCAGGGCAAGAAAATTACAGCGGCTAAGCCATGCTTTGGAATCACATACCCCTATCAGAAAATCAAACTTTTCTCCCAGCAGTCCTATTTCCCCAAGAATTCCTTCGTAATTATCCTCAAACGGTACAAGATGCAGTTTATATTCCGGAAAATCTTTATTTACACGATACCATAAATCCATAAAGGGCTTTGCAGGATTCAGAAGCGATGTGCCCACACAAAAGGTAGTGTCCTTAGCATGGTTGGCGGCTTTGGCATTTGCAATGGATTTTTTTGAATAATCTATCATGAATTTAGCGTCCTGATATATGACAGCTCCGGAGTCTGTTAAACGGATGCCCGAGGGGGTACGTTCCACAAGCTTTATATCCAAATGATTTTCCAATGTATTTATTTGTTTCATAACGGCGGTAGGCGAGATATACAGATGTTTTGCTGCTTTTGTAAAACTTCCGAAGTCCGCAGCTGCTATAAATGTATCCAGCATCTGATTGTACATATATTACCTCCTAAAATTAAAGTGTATAAACTTTATGTTAATACAACGATAACATATCGGAGATTCCAAGTCAATGAAAACTAAGATAAACTATAGGAAAATACAAAGAAAAATAATAGAAAAGAGGTAGATTAAATGGCAGAACTGATAGCGTTCTTTTCACGCAGGGATGAAAATTATGTTAATGGTATAATTAAGACACTGGATATCGGTAACACAGAAGCCGCAGCTGGTATTATACAGGAATTGACAGGTGCCCGGCTATTTCAAATTGAGCCAATACAGACATATTCAAAGGAATATAACGAATGTATTGCACAGGCTCAGGCAGATCAGAAACGGAATGCCAGACCGGAATTGAAAACGTACCCGGAAAGTATTGATCCGTATGATGTAATTTATCTGGGTTTTCCTAATTACTGGGGGACTATGCCCATGGCGGTGTTTACCTTTTTGGAACACTTTGATTTCACCGGAAAAACCATTATGCCTTTTTGCACTCACGAGGGCAGTGGAATGGGCAGCAGTACAAGTGATATCAGCAGATTATGTCCCGGAGCAATGGTAGAGGCGGGACTGCCCATTTATGGAAGCGCTGTACAGAGGTCTAAAAAAGACATAGCAAACTGGATGACAATTAATAGCAATCGGGAAAGGACGGAATGAAAATGGAATATATAAAATTAGGAAATTCAGGCATTGAGGTATCACGTTTGTGTGCAGGCTGTATGAGTTTTGGTGACCCGGCCAGCAAAATGCATGCATGGACCCTTGACCCACAGGAAAGTGAAGAGATTATCAAACATGCATTAGATTTGGGGATTAATTTTTTTGATACGGCTAATTGTTATTCCGCAGGAACAAGTGAGGAGTATCTGGGCAGGGCGGTTAAAAATAATATAGCAAGAGATAAAGTCGTTCTGGCCACAAAGGTTTATTTCAATGAGGGAAAACTTTCAGGGGAAGCAATACCGCGAGAGGTGGAAGCTTCGCTCAAACGCCTGGGAACAGACTATATAGATTTGCTGATTATTCACCGCTTTGATTATGATACGCCAATAGAAGAGACCATGCAGGCCCTGCATAAGGTGGTCCAATCAGGTAAGGTTCGTGCCATTGGTGCTTCCGCTATGTATGGATACCAGTTTATGAAGATGCAGTATACCGCTGAAAAGAATGGCTGGACAAAATTTGTATCGATGCAGAATCATTATAATCTGCTTTATCGTGAGGATGAGCGAGAACTGATCCCGGCCTGCGAAGATCAGAATGTGGCAAGAACACCGTACAGTCCGCTGGCTGCCGGAAGGCTGTCACGTCCTACCTGGTCTGCAGATACTTTAAGAAGCAGAACGGATGTAACGGCAAAAGGTAAATATGATAAGACCCGGGAAAGTGATATGGAAATAGTAAAGAGAGTATCCGGACTGGCAGAGAAAAAAGATGCAACCATGACTCAGATTGCCCTTGCCTGGCAGTTTGCAAAAGGTGTTGCAGTGCCAATTATCGGTGCAACAAAAGCAAAGTATTTTGATGATGCAGCAGGCAGTTTTAAGGTTATATTGTCACAGGATGAAATGAATTATCTGGAAGAATCATATGTACCCCACAATATTGTGGGAGCGTTATAAGGAGAAGAATTCAATTTACTTACGGCAGAGAACAGCGGCTTTTATTTTCTTAAAACCGCTGTTCAGCTAAGCATTAATTTTTGAACATGAACTATCAACTACTAAATGACGGTTTTTATCTTTTGGCAGAGGATTAAAAAATGAAACTTATGACAATTCATTTAAACCAATGATCTTACTGCCTTTACTTTCATAATAGTGCAGCATTTCGTCAATTTTCCTTTTATCATAACTTGTAATGCAATCTGATAATACATTAACCCTATAATTAGCTTTGCGTAAGTTGTAACAGGTTGATTTAACACAAGCAGCAGCATCTGCTCCTGTTATGTAGAATTCGCATATTTCATTTTCACTAATAAAGTCCGTAAAACCCTCACTGCTTAATGCATTTCCTTTGCATTTTTTGAAAACATTTTTTGAGACGATTTTCAAGTCTGAAGCTAATTCTGCTCCTTCTGTATTGGGTTTAAAAGTCCTCGTGCCGGCTGATAAATTTTCATGCCTTATATAAACAACATGAATATTATTATTGACTGCCCAATCAATAGCTTTATTGATATTCTCAATGATATCCTTGTAATTCTTTGTTATATCATTTTGAATATCAATTATTACTAAGGCTTTTTTCTGCATAGTGTTTCCTCCTGATAGGTAGATTTATTTGTTTGCTTGTTTATTGTATCATGTAATTGTTGACAACATTATGGCAATAATCTATAATGATAAAAATAAAAATCTTTAAAAATTGAAAGGCGGCTGTCAGATGAAAATTGACAGACTTGTAAGCATTATAATGATACTCCTTGAAAAAAAGCGCATAGGCGCACAGGAGTTAGCAGATATGTTTGAAGTTTCACCCCGCACAATCTACCGTGACATAGACACTATAAACATGGCGGGGATTCCCATTTGTTCTGCACCTGGAGTTGGCGGTGGATTTGAAATCATGCAGAAATATAAGATTGATAAAAAAGTTTTTTCGACGGCAGATCTTTCCGCTATCCTGATGGGGCTTTCCAATCTTCCTACCATGATACGAGGGGATGAACTGGTAAATGCCCTTGCAAAAGTTAAGAGCTTTATACCCGCTGACAGAGCAAAAGACATTGAATTAAAAGCAAATCAGATTCACATAGATTTAAGTCCGTGGATAGGCAACAGAAATATTCAGGCATATTTAGAAATCATCAAAACAGCTTTACTGGAAAGCAAACTGCTTACCTTTGAATATGAAGACCGCTATGGCAACATAACTGCACGAACAGCCGAGCCGTATCAGCTTATATTGAAAAATAGCCATTGGTATTGGCAAGGGTATTGCCTTAAAAGAAATGATTTTCGCTTATTCAAAATATGCCGCATATCAAATCTACAAATACAAGAGGAATCTTTTACACCACGAGATTATCAAAAACCAATTCTAGATTTTGCGGATATTTTAGCAACTATGCAAAATACAATCAAAATCCGTATTCATAAATCTGTCAAAGACAGGGTACTTGATTTTTGCGATTATGAACACTTTACGCCTGACGGCAATGATCATTATATTGTTAGTTTTCCTTTCATAGAGAATGAATACTACTACAATATTCTTTTTAGTTTTGGGAATAAATGTGAGTGCTTAGAGCCGTTACATATCCGTACAGAAATGAAGCGCAGAATACATGATATAGGTATCTTATATGAAGACGCGCTTTAGTATTATACAAATTCAGCTTAAATTGGGGTTTAGCTGAGGAAGGGGACGCTTTGTAGATGGAAGTAGTGCGCGAAAAGAGAAGGGGGCGGACCATGGCAGGTGTTTGGAAGGCTTACCGCAGAACTGGCATTTTCTAACCTTCCCAGAGCCCTTTTTGGCGGCACGCGGGCATTCGCTCC
>OKWQ01000112.1_pt1 | contig 78208 bp, 67 predicted proteins | sample 1607071 | NCBI WGS metagenome assembly OKWQ01 (sample SAMN07501039, study PRJEB24779) | human gut metagenome
TGGTAATGCAAGAACGGATGATAATTTGATGAATTTCTATGTGTGATTTTGAAGGTATATGCATGTGAGGCAGCTAAGGATAGCTGCTTTTTTTGTATAAAATTTAATTATAAAGATGATGCAAAATTCAATATCAGGGAGAGACCTATGACAGAACGAGAAAAAATGCTGGCAGGAATGCTTTATGATTGTGGAGATGAAGAATTACAATGTCTGGATTGGAGGGGGCGCTATTATTCTTCCGGGAGTGGAAATTGGTGACAATGTAGTTATAGGAGCAGGCAGTGTGGTAACCAAATCCATCCGGGAAAATTCTGTGGCACTTGGAAGTCCCTGCAGAGTAGTTAGGGAAAATAAGAATCAAGAGTAATATAAAAGTTTTGGAATGAAATATATTTTTAAATATGATGTTTTACGTTCGGTGTAGAGTAAGCTATGGTTACAATTGTTACCTTAACTTACTTTACGCCTTTTTGTTTTTCAGCAGTGGCGGCACCACATATGCAATGCTCTTATATACTCTTCTTTCATCTTGCCTGTGTTCACCCGCGGGCAGGGCACCACATGTGTAATGTTCTTCTATACTCTATACTTCTAATAATTCCAGTGATTCTGTTATCCAGTCCAATGTCATGTTTTCCCGCATAATTGCACTTCGTAAAATCAGATAATCTCCAAATGCAGATGTTCCTGGTTTTGGAAGTTCCTGAAATTCAGCCATATTTTTTTCCAGGTTTTTTAGTTTTTCGAAATGTTTTGACTGTTCACTGAGAAACATGTCTTTCATTTCCGCTGTTGTGTAATTTTCACAGAAATAAATGCGAAGCCGGAATTTATCTTTTGGGGTAGGATCTAAGGGCTCATCTTTGGAGAGCCAGTTCATCAGATCGGATTTTCCGGCTTCTGTTATGGTATAGCGCTTTTTTTCCTGAATTGTGCCGGTTATTTCCACTTCACATGAAATCAATCCTTCGTTACATAACTTGTTTAGTTCAGGATAAATCTGGCTGTGTTTTGCATACCAGAAGTTATTAAGAGTTTGATTAAAATATTTCATAATGTCATAGCCGGTGGATGGGGAGCGATTAATTATTCCCAGTAAAGCATATTTTAGTGTTCTCATTTAGAAAGACTCCTTATGAAGTTATATAGTAATTTTAATTATTTATATCATTTTAGGTATCAGATCAATACCATCATACCTTCTTGCTTATTTTATCATAGTTTTCTTTAAAAATATAGACATATGAAATAATATATAAATATAAACATGTAAATATTGACATAGTTTAAAAGGAGTTTTATAATGAAGCTAATTTAAATGAAAGGAGTGGAGCAAGATGTATGTTAAGGATAGTATTTTAAAGGTGGTAGAAACTATTCGAAGTGAGGTTAAAAGTGAGGGGAAATGCTGACAGCATTTGCTGCCAGATATTTAGCATAACCTAGGAAGAACACAAAGTATGTTATAAGATATTTAGCATAACCTAGGAAGAACACAAAGTATGTTATAAGATATTAAGCAAAACCCAGGAAGAACACAATGTATGTTATAAGATATTTAGCAAAACCCAGGAAGAATACAAAGTATGTTTAAGAAATGGAGAATAGATATGAATCAGAAATATAAGAATTTATTTACTCCGGTGAAAATCGGGAATGTACAGCTGAAAAACAGGTTTGCCATGGCGCCTATGGGACCGCTGGGATTGGGAGATTTTCAGGGAGGATTTAATCAGCGAGGTATTGATTATTATGTAGAACGTGCCAAAGGAGGAACGGGACTGATCATTACCGGTGTAACCTTTGTGGATGAAGAGATTGAGCAGCATGGTGTTGGCAATACACCGTCGTCCACGTTTAATCCGATTCAGTTTATCCGTACTGCAAAAGAAATGACGGAGCGGATTCATGCTTACCAGGCTAAAGTGTTTTTACAGATGTCCGGTGGTTTTGGACGTGTTACGATACCTACAAATCTTGGAGAATTTCCTCCGGTTGCACCGTCTCCGATCCAGCATCGCTGGCTGGATAAGACTTGCAGGGAGATTACTGTCCAGGAAATACATACCTTAGTGAAGCAAATGGGAAAAGGTGCGTACAATGCAAAGCGTGCAGGATTTGACGGCGTTCAGATTCATGCGGTACATGAAGGGTATTTAATTGATCAGTTTGCCATCGCACTTTTTAATCATAGAGAAGATGAATATGGCGGCTCCCTGGAAAACAGGCTTCGATTTGCAAAGGAAATTGTGGAAGAGATCAAACGGACCTGTGGAGCAGATTTTCCGGTTACACTGCGCTATTCACCGAAAAGTTTTATAAAAGATTATCGGAATGGTGCATTGCCGGGAGAAGCATTTGAGGAAAAGGGACGTGATCTGGAAGAGGGAATAAAGGCGGCAAAAATGCTGGAAGGATACGGTTACGATGCCCTGGATGTAGATGTTGGTTCTTACGATTCCTGGTATTGGAGCCATCCGCCGATGTATCAGGAAAAAGGACTTTACAGACCATATGCAAAGCTTATGAAAGATACCGTACAGATCCCCATTATCTGTGCAGGAAGAATGGATAACCCGGATATGGCATCGGAAGCAGTTGCAGACGGAACCTGCGATATGGTATCTCTTGGCAGACCGCTGCTGGCAGACCCGGACTATGTACAGAAGCTGCGAAGTGGAATGGAGAAGAGAATCCGTCCCTGTATTTCCTGTCAGGAGGGATGTATGGGAAGAATCCAGCAATATTCTGCATTAAACTGTGCGGTGAATCCCCAGGCAGCGCGGGAACGTGTAAATGCTTTTACACCGGTATTTCGTCCGAAAAAAATCCTGATAGCCGGAGGCGGGGCAGCCGGCTGTGAAGCAGCCAGAGTATTGGCAATCCGCGGACATCAGGTGGCGCTGTATGAAAAAGGAAAAGCGTTAGGCGGCAATCTGCTGGCAGGTGGAGCACCGGATTTCAAAGAAGACGATATTGCATTGGCGAAATGGTATGCGGGAGAGCTTCAGGAATTAAACGTAGAGGTACATTTAGAGACGGAACTAACAAGAGATATGGTATTAGTAAAGAGTGCGGACTGTGTTATTGTGGCAACCGGATCAAAGCCGAAGGTATTTTCACTTGGGGATGATGACCATACCTATACAGCGTCTGAGGTACTACTGCAGGAAAAAGAAGTTGTGAATACATGTGCAGTAATCGGAGGAGGCCTGGTTGGCTGCGAAACAGCCCTTCATCTTGCGAAACAGGGAAAGAAAGTGACTATACTGGAAGCTCTTGATAAGATCATGGAACTCAATGGTCCGATCTGTTCGGCAAATAAGGAGATGCTGGAAAAACTGCTGCCGTTTTACAATGTTGAAATTTGTACCGGGGCCAGGGCAAGCTCTTTTGCGGATGGAATTTTAACATATGAAACAAAAGCGGGTACAAAAACATTGACCTGTGACAGTGTGATTTTATCAGTAGGTTATCAGGAAGAAAATTCCTTATATAAAGAGTTAGAAGAACTTCTGCCTGAAATATACCTGCTTGGAGATGCGAAAAAAGTAAGCAATATTATGTATGCGGTTTGGGATGCATTTGAGGTTGCAAACCACATATAAGAAGTGTATAGGCCGGATAAATGAGGAATCCACAATTAACAGCTTCTGCATTAACAGCTATCTGCGGTTGTCTTTCTCGTAAAGATACGCTATAATTACAAACGTAGCAAATACGGGAGTGAAGATGATATAAACAGAAAGGATTTTTGGCATGTTAAAGGCAATTTTAGATAAAGTAAAGGAAGCTGACCTTATTTTAATAGGAATAGGAACTGATTTTAAGGGAGCTCATAAAAAAGAGGATGTAAAAAAGGCCTATGATAAATTAAAAGAGCTGGTTGGAGGTAAGTCATATTTTGTAGTGACCTTGAATACGGATGATTTCATTTATGAATCTGTTCTGGAGAAGGAGCGGATTGTGGCACCCTGCGGGAGTGATGCGGTAAATAATGTGGTTACCAATGAGAATTATGATGAATCGATCTATCTTCCCCAGTGGGAGGTGTATACAAAATGGCTTCAGAATACGCTGAACAGAAAGCTTTGCATTCTGGAATTAGGTGTAGGATTCCAGTATCCTTCTGTTATCCGCTGGCCCTTTGAAAAAACGGCATATTTTAACCAGAAATCCAGTTTTATACGGGTTCATGACAAATTAGCGCAGCTGACACCGGAGATCCGGGAGAGAAGTATTTCTGTCAGTCAGAATCCGGTTAGTTTATTGATTGAAGAATAAGATTGTGTAAAAACTGGAATTCCATATCTAATAAAAGGAAAACTGCACATTGTTGTGAAAATATATGTGATAAACGTGAAATTATCTTTCTAATTAAGGATAAATATGGTAAAATATTTCTGGAACCTGTTTAGATAAGCATGGAAAAGTACTCATCAATCTGAAAGTCTTGATCAAAGCAATGATTAATTTCTAAACAGCTTTTTGTTGATGAACCGGATCATGTATTGAAATAAGGAGGATTGCGTATGGAAACACGTGCAGTAAAAATTAAGTCAAAAGCAAATTCAATGGTAGCGATTAAGGTCATCCAGGGACATTTTGCAACAAATCATTCTCATATCAATTATTATATTGACATGACCACTTTAAAGGCAAGACAGAGTGAAGCGGCTGCTGCGGCAGAACTTCTGGCGAGAAAGTATGAGATGACGACTTTTGTGGATACGATTGTCTGTATGGATGGCTGTGAAGTAATCGGGTCATACCTAGCCCAGCAGCTTAGCCAGGCAGGCATTATGTCTATGAACCAGCATAAGACAATTTATATCGTTACACCGGAACTGCATACAGGCGGTCAGTTGATTTTCCGGGATAACATGCAGATGATGATCCGCGGAAAGCATGTGGTTCTCTTACTATCCTCCATTACAACCGGTAAGAGCATTAGCAGAAGCCTGGAGTGCATCCGGTATTACGGCGGAGAGATTGCGGGAATTTCAGCAGTTTTCAGCGCGTACCATCCAAAAGATGTGGAGATTAACTCTATTTTTACGGAGAAAGACATTCCGGATTATCAGACCTATGATTTTTCTGCCTGTCCGATGTGTGCCAGGAAAGTTCCTGTGGATGCGATTGTAAACAGTTATGGATACTCGAAGATATAAAGGTGTATGGAATTGAGCCTGTCCCTTGCCAAAGGTGACTTTAACTGGGCAGGCGGAGTTACTGTTTATAGGCTTGCCTGTGAACAGTAATTATTTTACCGCGATACAGTGCGAAATTCGTCGATTTGGAATTGTATCTTGAAAATAAATATGATAAACTGTAAAGGAATGCTGCAAAATAGAGGCGGCATTCCTTTTTCAATGGATTTTAGAATAATGATAACCCGGATAAGGAAGTGACAACATGATAGCGATTATTGATTATGATGCAGGTAATTTGAAAAGTGTAGAAAAGGCTTTGATGCACCTTGGAGAAAATCCGGTAGTATCAAGGGACAGAGAGGTAATTCTAAAGGCGGATAAGGTTATTCTGCCCGGTGTTGGCTCCTTTAAGGAGGCAATGGAGAGATTAAAGGAATATAAATTAGTTGACGTGATTCATGAAGTGGCAGATATGCAGAAACCTTTTCTTGGAATCTGCCTTGGTTTGCAGCTGCTGTTTGAGAGCAGTGAAGAGAGCCCGGGCGTAGATGGTCTTGGCATATTGAAAGGCAGGATTGTGCGGATTCCGGATAATCATGATTTGAAAATTCCCCATATTGGCTGGAATTCTTTGAAATATCCCAATGAGGGAAAGCTTTTTGCGGGACTTGAAGAGGATGCGTATGTTTACTTTGTACACTCTTATTATCTGCAGGCAGAGGAACCGGAAACAGTGGCTGCTACTACCTGGTATGGAACGGATATCCATGCAGCTGTGGAAAAGGGAAATGTGTTTGCCTGTCAGTTCCATCCGGAGAAAAGCAGTGATACAGGACTTCAGATACTGAAAAATTTTGCAGGGTTATAGGAGGATATTTAAGATGTTTACAAAAAGAATTATTCCCTGTCTGGATGTACATAATGGACGTGTGGTAAAAGGTGTTAATTTTGTCAACCTGAAGGATGCAGGGGATCCGGTTCAGATTGCGGCGGCATATGATAAGGCCGGTGCTGACGAGGTCGTATTTCTGGATATAACGGCTTCTTCCGATGCAAGGGAGACTGTTGTGGACATGGTTCGGAAAGTGGCTGAAAATGTCTTTATTCCCTTCACAGTGGGTGGTGGAATCCGTTCGGTGGATGATTTTAAGGCGCTTCTTCGGGAAGGTGCCGATAAAATTTCAATCAACTCCTCTGCAATTGACAATCCCAGTCTGATCAGCGAAGCGGCAGACAAATTTGGCAGCCAGTGCGTTGTGGTGGCAATTGATGCCAGAAAGCGGGAAGATGGCTCAGGCTGGAATATTTATAAAAACGGCGGCAGAATTGATGTGGGAATGGATGCTGTTGAGTGGGCAATGAAAGCAGATAAAATGGGGGCGGGCGAAATCCTGCTGACCAGTATGGACTGTGACGGGACAAAAGCGGGATATGATTTAGAGCTTACCAGAACCATTGCAGAAAATGTTTCCATTCCGGTTATCGCATCGGGAGGAGCCGGAACCATGGAGCATTTTTACGATGCATTAACAGAAGGAAAGGCAGATGCAGTTCTGGCGGCATCGCTGTTTCACTATAAAGAGCTCGAGATAAAAGAACTAAAGAAATACCTGGCAGGAAAAAATGTGCCGGTAAGATTGTAAGGAGGAGTGAGTATGCCACCAATCAGTAACGACTGGTTAGTACCTTTAAAACCGGAATTTAAGAAACCATATTATGCAAATCTTTATAAGAAAGTAATGGAAGAGTATCAGACAAGACTGATCTTCCCGGCAGCAGATGATATCTTCAATGCATTTGCATTTACGCCTTTAGAACAGGTGAAGGTCGTGATTTTAGGACAGGATCCCTATCATGGGGACGGTCAGGCACATGGGCTTTGTTTTTCCGTAAAGCCTGATGTGGAGATTCCGCCGTCGCTTGTGAATATCTATCAGGAACTGAGGGATGATGTGGGCTGTTATGTTCCAAATAACGGACATCTGACGAAATGGGCAAAGCAGGGTGTTCTGCTTTTGAATACGGTTTTAACCGTAAGAGCGCATCAGGCAAATTCTCACAGAGGAATCGGCTGGGAAGAGTTTACTGATGCGGCAATCCGCATATTAAATCAGCAGGACAGACCAATTGTATATATCCTTTGGGGACGTCCTGCCCAAATGAAAAAGGCTATGCTTAATAATCCGAAACATCTGATTCTGGAAGCGCCGCATCCAAGTCCGCTGTCTTCCTACAGAGGTTTTTTTGGCAGTAAGCCGTTTAGTAAGACCAATGCATTTCTTAAAAGTAATGGGATGGAAACAATTGACTGGCAGATTGAGAATATCTGATGGTTTGCTGTACCCAGGGATCGAAGCTTAAAACAAAAAATCCTTGATTTGGTTTATAAAATTGCATTATGAAATTAGAAAAGAGAAAGAAATCCCACGACTAGCGGATTTCTTTCTCTTTTAACTTCTATTACATTTACTATAAATGGATTCCGAAACTTATGCATCCATTTCTTTTTTTAGATTTTTCTGAGCTGTGGAAAGCATCAGTTTAATACGGTTCAGCTGGTTAACCTCACTTGCTCCCGGATCATAATCAATTGCCACGATATTGGAAAGCGGGTATCTGTGCCGCAGTTCTTTGATAACGCCTTTCCCTACGACATGGTTTGGCAGGCATCCAAATGGCTGGGTACATACAATATTATTGGTACCGCTGTGTATCAGTTCCAGCATTTCTCCGGTCAGGAACCAACCTTCTCCGGTCTGGTTTCCAATAGAGACAATTGGATTAGCAAATTCAGCCAGATCCTCAATTTTTGCCGGTGCATGGAAGTGAACGCTTTTTTCCAGTTCTTTGGAAGCGGCACTTCTTATAAATTCAAGTGCCTTGATACCTGCGTTTGCAAACTGGGCGGAGGATTTCTTCATCCCTAAGTTTTCTGCTTTGAAATTGGTGTTATAGAAACAGTAGAGCAGGAAGTCCATCAGATCCGGCACAACTGCTTCCGCACCTTCCGCCTCTAAAAGTTCAACCAGATGGTTGTTGGCAGCGGGCAGGAATTTAACCAGAATCTCACCTACGACGCCGACTTTCGGCTTTCTGATATCCAGGATAGGCAGTGCATCAAAGTCCCTGATTAACTGGCGGCATAACTTTTTAAATTCCAGGAAAGACGGATGGCGCTGGGAGATAAACCGCATGCAGCGTTCTTCCCATTTCTGGTGCAGCGCATTGGCACTTCCTCTTACTTTTTCATATGGACGCATACGGTAGAGGCATCGCATGAATAGGTCACCAAATACTACGGCATACAGTCCTTTGGTTATCAGGGAATAGTTGATTTTAAATCCAGGGTTTTTCTCAAGTCCGCTTAAGTTAATGGAAATAACCGGGATATTCGGGTAACCTGCTTTTTCAAGGGCACGGCGGATAAAACCAATGTAATTACTTGCCCTGCAGCCGCCGCCAGTCTGGGAAATCAGGACTGCTGTTTTATCCAGGTTGTATTTTCCGGAGTGTACGGCATCCATAATCTGTCCCACTACGATCAGTGATGGGAAGCAGGCATCGTTATTCACGTATTTCAGACCCATGTCAATTGAGGCCTTATCATCTGTATTTAATACCTCTAACCGATAGCCGGAAGTGTTGAAAGCGGCTTCCAGAAGACCAAAGTGAATCGGTGACATCTGGGGACAGAGGATCGTGTAATCTTTCTTCATCTGCTCGGTAAAAACAACGCGTTTCATATTAGCCGGCTGAATACAGCGGCATATTTTACGTTCTTCTCTTACGCGGATAGCAGAGAGAAGTGAGCGGACACGGATTCTGGCAGCTCCCAGATTGTTTACTTCATCGATTTTCAGGCAGGTGTAAATTTTACCTGAGTTGGCGAGAATGTCATTCACCGAGTCGGTGGTAACGGCATCCAGCCCGCAGCCGAAGGAGTTTAACTGGATAAGATCCAGATTTTCCGTAGTCTTAACATAGTTCGCAGCAGCATAGAGCCTGCTGTGGTACATCCACTGATCCATAACAATTAAGGGACGTTCCGGCTGATTTAAGTGGGAAACACTGTCTTCGGTCAGAACGGCTACTCCATAGGAGTTGATCAGTTCGGGAATACCGTGATTAATTTCAGAATCGATGTGGTATGGCCGGCCGGCAAGGACAATTCCGTGTCTTCCGGTTTCCTTTAAATAGGCAATGGTTTCTTCCCCTTTGCGGTACATTTCAAGCCTTGTACGCTCCAATTCATCCCATCCTGCCTGTACAGCTGATTTGATCTCCGCTGCCGGAATACGCGGAAAGGTTTTGTATAACTGTGAGCAGATGGTTTCTACACTGGTAAATGCCAGGAACGGGTTGGAGAAGTTAATCTTTTCAGTCTTAATTTCTTCAATATTATTTTTGATATTCTCTGCATAAGAGGTTACAATCGGACAGTTGTAATGGTTGTTAGCTTCCGGGAATTCGTTCCGTTCATAAGGAATACATGGGTAAAAAATGAAGTTAATTCCCTGACGAATCAGCCAGGTCACATGACCATGAGCTAATTTTGCCGGATAACATTCCGATTCACTTGGTATGGATTCAATGCCAAGTTCATAAATCTTATGGGTGGAAGGAGGGGAGAGCACAACTTTGTATTTCAACTGGTTAAAAAATGTAAACCAGAACGGGTAATTATCATACATGTTCAGAACCCTTGGAATACCTACGGTGCCGCGGACTGCTTCGTCCTCTTCCAGCGGTGTATAGGAAAACATCAGTTTATTTTTAAAGTCAAACAGGTTTGGAATATTGTCTTTATTTTTCTCTTTTCCAAGACCGCGTTCACAGCGGTTGCCGCTTACAAACTGGCGTCCGCCGGTAAAACGGTTTACCGTCAGGCGGCAGTGGTTGGTACAGCCTTTGCATTTCGCCATAGTAGTAGTGAACTGCAGCTTATTGATCTTGTCGATAGAAAGCATGGTAGTTTCTTTATTTTCGTCATAACGTTCTCTGGCGATCAGAGCGGCACCAAATGCCCCCATGATACCGGCAATATCCGGTCGGATTGCTTCACAGTCTGCAATCTTTTCAAAGCTTCGCAGAACAGCATCATTGTAGAAAGTACCACCCTGAACCACAATATGACGTCCCAGTTCTGAAGCATCTGAGACCTTAATAACTTTATATAATGCATTTTTAATAACAGAATAAGCAAGGCCGGCAGAGATATCGGAGACATCTGCACCTTCCTTTTGTGCCTGCTTTACCTTGGAGTTCATGAATACGGTACATCTGGTACCAAGGTCAATGGGATGCTTCGCAAAAAGAGCGGCTTTTGCAAAATCCTGTACGCTGTAATTCAGGGATTTTGCAAAGGTTTCTATAAAGGAGCCGCATCCGGAGGAGCAGGCTTCATTTAACTGCACGCTGTCAACGGTATGGTTCTTGATTTTAATACACTTCATATCCTGGCCGCCAATGTCCAGGATACAGTCAACTTCCGGGTCAAAGAAAGCTGCAGCATAATAGTGGGAAACCGTTTCCACCTCGCCTTCATCCAGCATAAGAGCCGCTTTTATCAGAGCTTCCCCATATCCCGTAGAACAGGAGTAGGCGATAGCTGCAGAATCCGGCATCAGGGAATAGATTTCTTTGATTGCGGAAATCGTAGTGTTCAATGGACTACCGTTGTTGCTGCTGTAAAATGAATATAATAGAGAACCGTCTTCGCCTACGAGAGCAGCCTTTGTTGTTGTTGAGCCGGCATCAATGCCCAGGAAGCAGAGCCCTTCATAAGAACTCAGGTCATCTGTTACCACGTTATAGTTACTCTGTCTTACGTTAAACTTCGCATAATCTTCTTCCGATTCAAACAGTGGTTCCATTCGTGCCACTTCAAACTCCATCTTAATGGCAGAGGAGAGCTTCCCGGTCAATGCTTCCAATGAAGTTAAAACCTTTGGATCATGATTCAGTGCCGAACCAATCGCTGCAAACAAATGGGAATTGTTTGGCGTAATCGCATGTTCGTCATCCAGGTTTAAAGTACGGATAAATGCCTGTTTTAACTCGGAAAGGAAGTGAAGCGGTCCTCCCAGAAATGCTACGTGGCCGCGAATCGGTTTTCCGCAGGCGAGCCCACTGATGGTCTGGTTTACAACAGCCTGGAAAATAGATGCGGATAAATCTTCTTTTGTTGCCCCTTCATTGATCAGAGGCTGGATATCTGATTTCGCAAATACTCCGCAGCGGGCAGCAATCGTATAAAGAGAGCTGTAGTTTTTCGCGTACTCATTCAGTCCCGTAGCATCTGTCTGAAGGAGGGATGCCATCTGATCAATAAAAGAACCGGTACCTCCGGCACAAATACCGTTCATACGCTGTTCCACGCTGCCGCCTTCAAAGTATATAATCTTAGCGTCTTCGCCGCCAAGTTCAATGGCAACATCGGTCTGCGGTGCATAATCCTGAAGCGCTGTAGACACAGCGATTACTTCCTGGACAAATGGAACACCCAGGTGTTTGGCGAGGGTAAGTCCCCCGGAACCGGTAATCATAGGAGCCAGGGAAAGTTCCCCCAGCTGGTTAAAAGCTTTTTTTAATAAAGAAGACAAGGTCTCCTGAATATTGGCATAATGTCTTTCATAGTCTGAAAACAACAGATTCCGGTTGTGATCCAGAATTGCAATCTTAACAGTGGTAGAACCAATGTCAATTCCCAGACTATGTAAGGCAGTTTCATTTATATCGTTTTGCATTTATGTGCCTCCAATCTATGTGAGAGTTGCTGTGCAGCAGGCCAGAACAGCATGAATAGCCAAAGGGGCCGGCTGGTATACTACATCTTGTATGGCATTGAATACCACGCTACATTATACGACAAATCAAATTAAAATACAATCCTAAATTGCGGAAATGATTTCCTATTAAAAGATGATTAAAAGATGTCGGATTGCAAAACTTGTACTTTAAGGAAAGATATGTTAAAATACTCTGGAATGTTTTTTAACATAAACTAAAATAAACATAAAGCAGGTAATATCAATGTACAAACTTATAAAACAAGACGGTAAAGCAAAAAGAGGCGAGCTGCACACGGTACATGGAGTTATTCAGACTCCGGTATTCATGAATGTGGGGACTGCAGCGGCGATTAAGGGAGCTGTGGCAACAACGGACCTCCAGGAGATCGGTACGCAGGTAGAACTTTCCAATACCTATCATCTGCATGTACGTCCAGGCGACGATGTAGTCAGGAAAATGGGCGGACTGCATAAATTCATGGTATGGGACAAACCTATTTTGACCGATTCCGGCGGATTCCAGGTGTTCTCCCTGGCCGGACTTCGTAAGATAAAAGAAGAAGGTGTATATTTCAGTTCCCATATTGACGGCAGAAAGATATTTATGGGACCGGAAGAGAGCATGCAGATACAGTCGAATCTGGCATCTACCATTGCCATGGCATTTGATGAATGTCCATCCAGTGTGGCAAGCAGAGAATATGTACAGAATTCTGTTGACCGTACCACAAGATGGCTGGCAAGATGTAAGGAAGAGATGGCACGACTGAACAGCCTGGAAGATACCATTAATAAAGACCAATTATTATTTGCGATAAATCAGGGGGCGATTTACGAAGATATCCGTATTGAACATGCGAAAACGATTGCACAGATGGATCTGGACGGATATGCAATCGGCGGCTTGGCAGTAGGAGAAACACATGAGGAAATGTACCGGATCCTGGACGCGGTGGTACCGCACCTTCCTTTGGAAAAGCCAACCTATCTCATGGGAGTGGGAACACCGGCAAATATTTTAGAAGCAGTAGACCGGGGGGTGGATTTCTTTGACTGTGTATACCCCAGCAGGAATGGACGCCATGGGCATGTCTATACCAATCAGGGCAAGCTGAATCTGTTTAATGCAAAATTCGAACTGGATGACAAGCCAATAGAAGAAGGCTGCCAGTGTCCGGCGTGCCGGCATTACAGCAGAGCATATATCCGCCATTTGTTAAAGGCGAAGGAAATGCTGGGAATGCGGCTGTGCGTACTTCATAATCTGTATTTCTACAATCACATGATGGAAGAAATCCGGGAAGCGATAGAACAGGGACGGTACGCAGAGTACAAAAAAGCCAAATTAGAGGGTTTTGAACAGGGAAACATTAAAATTCGCTAAATTATTAAAAAATACTTGATGATTTGGCAGAATTTGTGTATTATGTAATTTATGAGTGAAAAAGAAATGGAGGAAGTCACACATGAGTAATGTTTTGAGTGCCGGCGGAGCTGCAGGTGGAATGGGTCTTTTAATTCTCTACGTAGTAGTAATTGGTGCAGCAATGTACTTTTTTGCTATCAGACCGCAGAAGAAGGAGCAGAAGAGATTAAATGCAATGCTGTCTGATCTTGCTGTAGGAGATAGTATCGTAACTACCGGAGGATTTTACGGTGTTATAATTGATATTACAGATGAAGACGTGATTGTAGAATTTGGAAGCAATAAGAATTGCAGAATTCCAATGAGAAAAGCTGCAATTGCAGAAGTTGAAAAGCCAGAAGCTGAATAAGGTTTATTGAAGATACCGGGATGCCGGTATCTTTTTTGTTGTGAATTTTCTGGAATTGGAAGCAATAATATTATCCTTTCATCCAAATATAATGGTATCTCAGTTGGTAAAAATATGATATAATAGCCTCTATATGCATCCTTAAATAAAAAGAGATTATAATACGGAAAGAGTGAAAATTATGAAAAAGAAATTGTTGGCTTTTGGGATTGCAGCAGGGTTATTTGCAGTTGCATTAGGTGGGTGTAGTTCAAAAGGAAAAGTAAAGTTAGATCCAAAGAATCCGGTGAATATTGACATCTGGCATTATTACAGCGGAAACCAGCAGAATGCGCTGGACAATATGATTAAAGAATTTAACAGCACGGTTGGACTGGAAGAAGGAATTGTTGTAAGTGCTTTAAACTGCGGGAGCATACCGGAGTTATCGGAAAAAGTGCTGGATACTGCGAACAAGAAAGTCGGAACTTCCGATATGCCCAGTATTTTTCTGGGTTATACCAATACGGTGTATGAAATAGATAAAAAGGGTCTGGTTGCAAATTTAGATGATTATCTGAGTAAAGAAGAACTGGAACAGTATGACCCGGCTTATATTGAAGAAGGACGAATGGGAGAAAAGAATGAATTGAAAATTTTCCCAACGGCGAAGTCAACAGAGATGATGATGCTCAATAAGACAGACTGGGACAAGTTCGCTGCGGAAACAGGGGCAGATATAAATGAACTAGGGACATTAGAAGGATTGATTGACGTTTCGGAACAATATTATGACTGGTCCGGCGGAAAGGCATTCTTTGGCAGGGATGCAATGGCGAATTATCTACTCATTGGAGCAAAACAGCTTGGGACAGAAATTTTTAAAGTGGAAAATGGAAAAGTGGAGTTTCAGCTAGACAAAGAAGTGATGAAAAAGATATGGGACGGCTACTATGTTCCTTACATAAAAGGTTATTTCGGAGCCTATGGCAAGTTCCGTTCCGATGATGCAAAAGTAGGGGATCTTCTGGCTTTTGTGGGCTCTACCACATCCGCTACTTATTTTCCAAAAGAAGTCTTTATCGATGACAGCAACAGCTATCCGGTTGAAGCAATGGCATTAAAAGCTCCGGTTTTTGAAGGCGGAGAAAACTATGCGGTACAGCAGGGAGCGGGCATGGCAGTTACCAAATCCACTCCGGAAAAAGAGTATGCTTCCGTAGAATTTATGAAATGGTTCACAGATACTGAGCAGAATATGGCTTTCTCCATTGAATCTGGATATCTTCCGGTTAAAAAAGAAGCAAAGACAAGTGAAAAGTTGAAATCAACCCTGGCAAATTATGAGGATGGGAAAATTGATTCCGTTATGAAAGAAACTCTGAATATTGCATTTGAGATGTCCGATACTTACAAATTTTATACAGCCAAAGCTTTTGAAGGAAGTGAAACAGCCAGGGATATTCTGGAATACAGTTTGTCGGATAAGGCGAAGGAAGACAAACAGGCTATTGATGCATTGATAAAAAGTGGTACGGGCAGGGATGAAGCGATTGCCAAATATAATACACAGGAAAATTTTGAAGCATGGCTGAGCCAGTTAACAGAGAAGTTGGAGACAACGCAGGCCAATTAATGGGGAAGTAAGATGAAAAGATCAAAAACATCATTATTGAAGAAAATTTTAATTCCAATTTTGATCGTCATGCTATTTCAGGCAGGATTGTTTTACTGCGTTGTTTTTGAAAGCGGAACGATGGACAAGCTGAAGAATAATTCTTTTCATATCTTTAGTGAAAAAGTGAATAACCGTAGAAATTCTCTCCAAAACGATATGATATCAAGGTGGGGGAATGTCAAAGGTACTTCGGAGGATATTACATCAGCGGTTCAGACAACTTTAAGCAAACAGGGGAAGACACCTCATGATATTGTGATGAACAGTGAATGCAGCAAAGAAATTTTAAATAAAATTTCAGACTATCTGTTGGAAATGATGAGAAGGAATGTGGTAAGCGGTGCATTTGTTATTTTTAACGGAGATGGAAGCGATGACAAAAGTGGAATCTATTTCAGGGATTCCGACCCGACTACCACCACAGGAGATTATTCAGACCTGCTTGCACTTCGGGGGCCTTCCTATATCACCAATAAATATCGTATTGCTCTGGATCGTTTTTGGACTCCGGGCTTTCAGATGGATGAGAGTGATACGGATGATGCCTTTTATTACCGCCCGTTTGAGGCGGCAAAAGAACATCCGGAAATTGAAAGTAAAGATCTTGGATACTGGAGCAGCCCATTTTACTTGAATAAAAGTGAAGCAGGAGATTCCATTCCAATTATTACCTATTCCGTACCCATTATACTGGGGGGAGAACCAATCGGTGTTATGGGTGTGGAAATGTCTCTGGATTACCTGAATACAGAACTGCCTTTTAAGGAATTGGACAACCAGAACTATGGAAGTTATATACTGGCCATGGGGCAAAGTGAAAGTGATGTCGAAGAGGTTCCTCTGACCTACCGCTTAATTACCCAGACCGGAATTATGTCAAAACAACTGTTCCCGGAAATCGGCGGGCAGCTGGAACTGGAAGATAACCTTACGAATAACTATTTTTACCCAATTAAATCAGACGGTAAGAAAACTTATGGATGCGTGCAGACGATAAAACTGTATAATACACATACGCCCTTTGAGAATGAACAATGGGTTTTAATTGGTGTTGTTTCTGATGATCATCTGCTTTCCTTTTTTTATAGTTTCCGTACCAGTATTATGGTGATGATCATACTTTCGCTGCTGATTGGTGTTGCAGCAAGTTTTGTAGTGTCGAAACTGGTAGCGAATCCCATTACGGCGCTCAGCAGAAAGTTGAAAACACTGAATCCGGATAAACCCATTCATCTGGAAAGACTGGAAGTATCAGAAATAGATGAACTGTCAGATACAATTGAAAATCTCAGTGTGGAAGTGGCGAATAATGCCAATAAACTTTCTACAATCCTGGCAATGACAGATATTAAAATGGGCGCCTGTGAATATAATCATGAGAAGCCCGAAAGAGTATTTTGCACCGAGCAGTTTTGTGAAATCCTGGGAATTGAAAAGGATGAAAATTATGTAGAATCAGGCAAGGTGAAAGCGGCTATTAGAAAATTGCTGCCTTATCTGGTCAGCAGGGATAAGAATGAAGGGGTATATATCCTGCATATAGATGAAGCAAAGTACCCTTACTGGCTGAGAGCCAAGGTAGTCACAAAAGAAGGCAGAACCCTTGTTGTCCTTACTGATATCAGTAAGGATATGGAAGAAAAGATAAAGATAGAGCATGAAAGGGATTATGATATCTTGACTAATCTCTTTAACCGCAGGGCATTCTGTGCCAGACTGGACCGGCTGTTTGAAGAACCCCAGAAGTTGAAACAGGGCGCGATGGTAATGCTGGATCTGGACAATCTGAAGTATGTAAATGATACTTACGGTCATGATTATGGTGACGAATACATCAGACTGGCGGCAGATGTATTAAAGAAATATCCGGATCCCCAGTCAGTTATTTCCAGACTGTCGGGAGATGAGTTTATGATCTTTGTTTATGGCTATCAGAATCAGGAAGAGATCCAGCAGAAATTTGCAGAAATGTTTGCAAAATTCAAGGACGCGAAGATTACGTTCCAGGATATGACTTCCATTCAGGTAAGGGCTTCCGCCGGTATTGCAGCATATCCTAAAGATGCGGTAAATTATCATGATCTGATCCGGTATGCGGATTTTGCAATGTATCTGGTCAAAAAGACCAACAAAGGGCAGATGGAAGCTTTTAACGTGGATATCTATAATAAAGAATCTTATCTGTTACAGTGTAAAGAAGAACTGAATAAGCTGATTGAAGAAGAACTGCTGGATTACATGTATCAGCCGATTGTCTCTACAACTACCGGAGCGGTATTTGCCTATGAAGCACTGATGCGGCCACGGACAACAAATATCAAAACGCCGTTTGAGCTTTTAACATTGGCAAGGGCGCAGTCGAAACTGCATGAAATTGAACGGCTGACCTTTTCAAAAGCACTGGAAGGATTTGTTAAGCTAAAGGAATCTTCCGGAGACGGCAGGCTGTTCATAAATTCCATTGCCAACCAGTGTATGAGTGAAAAAGAAATCGCTGACATTGAATCTCAGTACGGAAAATATTTATCCAGGATTGTTTTAGAAATTACTGAGGAAGACAAACTGGATGCACCGCTTATGGAGCGGAAGAAGGAAGCATTAAAATCCTGGGGAGCACAGCTTGCAATTGACGATTTTGGAACCGGATATAACTCCGAAGGAGTTCTCTTAAGTATCCGTCCGGATTATATTAAGATAGACAAATCCCTTGTAGAGGGTATCTGCCAGGATAAAAATAAACAGATGCTGCTGCGCCACCTGGTTACTTATGCACAGGAACATCAGATTAAAACCATTGCGGAGGGTGTGGAAACGGCAGATGAAATGCAGGCTCTGATTCTGGAAAAGATTGATTACCTGCAGGGGTATTATCTGGCAAGACCTGGATTTATTCCACCCGAAATACCGGAAAAAGTACGCAGGCAGATCTTAGATTTAGGAAAAAATCGGTAAAAATAGGGATTATAGTTGAAAAGTGCATAAAAATGCATTATGATATTGGATAAAGATTAGAGCGTGATTGAAAATTCATTCCTGCCATCCGCACGCCCCACTTTGCGGCATATTTGCCCCGAATTCAGGTTACGTAGCCCGCTACGCACCCTTCATCCGGGACAAATCTCCCACAAACTGTGACGCACAGCTGCCAGAAAGCAATTTTAAAACACGCTCTAGGATAAAAAGAAACAGAAGGGAAGATATCACTATGAATTTTCAAATTGCATTGATTCCGGGAGATGGAATCGGACCTGAGATTGTGGGGGAAGCAAAAAAGGTACTGGACGCGGCAGGCAAAAAATATAATTTCGCGTTAAATTATACAGATGTACTATTAGGCGGAGCATCCATCGATGTCCATGGTATTCCGCTGACTGATGAAGCTGTACAGACAGCGAAGTCAAGTGACGCCGTATTAATGGGTTCCATTGGAGGAGATGCAGCTGTGTCTTCCTGGTACCAGTTACCGCCGGACAGAAGACCGGAAGCCGGACTTTTAAAAATCCGTAAAGAATTAAATCTGTTTGCCAATCTGCGCCCGGCATACCTCTATGAAGAGTTAAAGGCAGCATGCCCCCTTCGTGATGAAATTATCGGAGAAGGCTTTGACATGATGATTATGCGGGAACTGACCGGAGGACTGTATTTCGGAGAGAGAAAGACAGTTGAAGAAAACGGCATTAGAAAAGCAATGGATACCCTTACATATGACGAAAATGAAATCCGCAGAATTGCCAAAAGGGGATTTGATATTGCCAGAAAGAGAAGAAAGAAAGTGACCAGCGTGGATAAGGCTAACGTGCTTGATTCTTCCAGGCTGTGGAGAGCAGTAGTGGAAGAAGTGGCTAAGGATTATCCGGACGTTGTTTTAGAGCACATGCTGGTAGATAACTGTGCAATGCAGCTGGTGAAGGATCCGGGACAGTTTGACGTGATTCTCACAGAAAATATGTTTGGTGATATCTTATCCGATGAAGCAAGCATGGTAACCGGTTCCATCGGAATGTTGTCATCTGCAAGTTTAAATGAAACAAAATTCGGACTTTATGAACCAAGCCATGGTTCTGCACCGGATATTGCCGGTATGGACATTGCCAATCCAATCGCCACTATTTTATCAGCAGCGATGATGCTTCGTTATTCACTGGATCTGGATGAAGCGGCAGATGCCATTGAAGAAGCAGTCAGACAGGTATTAAAAGATGGATTCCGTACCGGAGACATTATGTCAGCGGGATGCACTAAGGTTGGATGCAGGCAGATGGGAGACTTGATTGCTGAAAGAATTTAGATAAATTAAAATTACGGGTCCGGCAGTCAGCCGGATCTGATATAACAAACAGATAAGGAGATCAGACATGAAGAGTGATGCAGTAAAAAAAGGGATGCAGCAGGCACCCCACCGGTCATTATTTAATGCCCTGGGCATGACAAAAGAAGAGATGGACAGACCGCTGATTGGTATTGTCAGTTCTTTTAACGAAATTGTTCCGGGACATATGAATCTGGATAAAATTGTTGAAGCGGTAAAACTGGGTGTTGCAATGGCAGGCGGTACGCCAAGAGTATTCCCGGCAATCGCAGTATGTGACGGAATTGCAATGGGACATATTGGAATGAAATATTCCCTGGTAACCAGAGATTTAATAGCAGATTCAACAGAGGCTATGGCGATTGCCCATCAGTTTGACGCACTGGTATGCGTACCAAACTGTGACAAGAATGTACCAGGGCTTTTAATGGCCGCTGCGCGCGTCAACATACCCACGGTGTTTGTCAGTGGCGGACCAATGCTGGCTGGGCATGTACACGGTCAGAAAACAAGCCTCTCCAGCATGTTTGAAGCAGTAGGTACTTACGCTGCCGGAAACATGACGGATGAAGAAATCGACGAATTTGAATGCAAGGCCTGCCCAACCTGCGGTTCCTGCTCCGGAATGTATACAGCTAACAGTATGAACTGTCTGACAGAAGTACTGGGCATGGGGCTTGGAGGAAACGGAACGATTCCGGCAGTCTATTCCGATCGTATCCGTCTTGCAAAACACGCCGGAATGAAAGTAATGGAAATGTTAGAGAAAAATATCCGCCCACGGGATATCATGACAAAAGATGCATTTATGAATGCGCTGACGGTAGATATGGCACTGGGATGTTCCACCAACAGTATGCTGCATCTTCCGGCAATTGCCCATGAAGCGGGAGTGGAATTGAATTTAGATATTGCAAATGAAATCAGTGCAATTACACCAAATCTGTGCCATCTGGCACCAGCCGGACATACCTATATTGAAGAATTGAATGAAGCCGGAGGGGTTTATGCGGTTATGAATGAACTGGATAAGAAAAACCTCCTCCATACAGATCTCATTACCGTTACCGGCAAGACAGTAAAAGAAAATATTGAAAATTGTAAGAATCTCAATCCGGAAGTAATCCGTCCAATTGAAAATCCTTATAGTGAAACCGGTGGTATTGCAGTATTAAAAGGTAACCTGGCACCGGATTCCGGTGTTGTAAAACGTTCTGCAGTAGCTCCTGAAATGATGGTACATGAAGGTCCGGCTAGAGTATTTGACTGTGAAGAAGATGCCATTGACGCAATTAAGAACGGTAAAATTAATGCAGGAGATGTGGTAGTCATCCGATATGAGGGACCAAAAGGGGGACCGGGTATGCGTGAAATGTTGAACCCGACTTCTGCAATCATGGGAATGGGCCTGGGTTCCAGCGTAGCACTGATAACAGACGGACGTTTCAGCGGTGCCTCCAGAGGAGCGGCAATTGGACATATATCACCGGAAGCGGCAGTAGGTGGACCGATTGCCCTGGTGGAAGAAGGAGATACGATCCGGATCAATATCCCGGAAAACAAACTGGACTTCGTAATTTCTGAGGAAGAACTGGAAGCAAGAAGGGCAAAATGGCAGCCGAGAACACCAAAGATTACTACAGGCTATCTGGCACGCTATGCAGCAATGGTTACTTCCGGCAACCGCGGCGCAATCCTGGAAATACCAAAGAAATAGAAAAGAGGTAAGCAGATGAGATTAACAGGTTCTGAAATCGTAATAGAATGTTTAAAAGAGCAGGGAGTAGATACCGTATTCGGATATCCGGGCGGTACCATCCTCAATATTTATGATGCATTATATAAGCATGACGGAGAAATCCGTCATGTCCTCACCTCACACGAGCAGGGAGCAGCCCACGCTGCAGACGGATATGCCCGTGCAACCGGAAAAGTCGGTGTCTGTATGGCAACTTCCGGACCGGGTGCTACGAATCTGGTAACCGGCATTGCGACAGCATATATGGATTCTGTTCCCCTGGTGGCAATTACGGCAAATGTTGCGGTACCCCTTCTTGGAAGGGACAGCTTCCAGGAAATTGACATTGCAGGTGTGACAATGCCGATTACCAAACATAATTTTATTGTAAAAGATGTAGAAAAACTGGCTGAGACCATCCGCCGTGCATTTATCATTGCAAAAGAAGGAAGGCCGGGACCGGTTCTGATTGATATTACCAAAGATGTTACGGCAAATGAAACAGAGTTTGAAATGGTAAGACCGGAACCCATTGAACGTAAAACAGACTATATCAAAGAAGACGATCTGGAGGCAGTAATCGCCTTAATTAATAAATGCAAAAAACCATTTGTATTCGTAGGCGGCGGAGCAGTAATTGCAGAAGCATCGGAAGAATTAAATGAATTTGTGGAGAAAGTGCATGCACCGGTTGCAGATACCCTGATGGGAAAAGGTGCATTTGACGGAACCAGCGAACTGTACTGCGGTATGCTGGGAATGCACGGGACAAAGACATCCAACTTTGGGGTTACCCAGTGCGACCTTCTCATTACCATCGGTGCAAGATTCAGCGACCGTGTTGTGGGGAAGGCTGAACGATTTGCAAGAAATGCAAAGATTGTACAAATCGATGTAGACCCGGCTGAAATAAATAAAAATATCATAGTAAATGAAAGCATTATCGGCGATGTAAAAGAAGTACTAAAGAGGTTGAATGCCAGAATTGAAGAACATCGTCATGACGAATGGCTGGCTCAGATTGCAGATCTGAAGCAGAGATTTCCATTAAAATATAATGAAGAAGGCTTAACCGGCCCTTATATTGTAGAAGAAATCTACCGTGTAACCAAAGGGGATGCGGTGATTACCACAGAAGTAGGACAGCATCAGATGTGGGCGGCACAGTATTACAAATACAAAGCGCCCCGCACGTTTATTACTTCAGGCGGGCTTGGAACCATGGGATATGGTCTGGGTGCCAGTCTTGGAGCAAAACTGGGATGCCCGGATAAAACGGTTATAAATATTGCAGGAGATGGCTGTTTCCGTATGAATATGAATGAAATTGCTACGGCAGCAAGATACAATATTCCGGTCGTTCAGGTTGTTATCAACAATCATGTTCTTGGAATGGTACGCCAGTGGCAGACATTGTTCTATGAGAAGCGTTATTCACATACCATATTAAATGACGCCGTTGATTTTGTAAAGCTGGCAGAAGCCATGGGAGCCGTTGGAATTCGTGTTACGAAAAAAGAGGAAGTAGCCCCCGCTCTTGAAAAGGCAATTGGCCTTGGAAAACCGGTTGTAATCGATTGTCAGATCGATTGTGATGATAAAGTATTCCCGATGGTACCGGCAGGTGCTGCGATAGAAGAGGCATTTGACCAGGATGATTTAAAATAACCTATTGACTATTTTTTAGCATAGCGATAAAATAGTGCTTATGAGTCCGATTTAGGATGGTAAAGTAAAAAAGTGTTTAATTATGAGGAGGAAACAAAAGTGAGCAGAGTGTACAATTTTTCAGCGGGTCCGGCAGTATTACCGGAAGAAGTACTTAAGGAAGCAGCAGCAGAAATGCTGGACTATAAGGGGTCCGGAATGTCCGTAATGGAAATGAGTCACCGATCTCAGGTTTTTGATGAAATTATCTGCGAAGCAGAACAGGATTTACGTGATCTGATGAAGATACCGGACAATTATAAGGTACTGTTTTTGCAGGGCGGTGCGTCACAGCAGTTTGCCATGATACCAATGAATCTTATGAAGAATAAAGTTGCAGATTACATTGTTACCGGCCAGTGGGCAAAGAAAGCTTACCAGGAAGCACAGAAGTACGGCAAAGCGAATAAAATTGCTACTTCTGAGGATAAAACATTTTCCTATATTCCTGACTGCTCTGATTTACCAATCAGTGAAGACGCAGATTATGTATATATCTGTGAAAATAACACAATTTACGGGACGAAGTTTAAGACCTTGCCAAATACAAAGGGTAAGACTCTGGTAGCAGATGTTTCTTCCTGTTTCTTATCAGAACCGGTAGATGTGACAAAATATGGAATTATTTATGGCGGCGTTCAGAAAAATATCGGTCCTGCAGGTATGGTAATCGTTATCATCCGGGAAGATCTGATTACGGAAGATACTCTTCCTGGAACACCAACCATGCTGCAGTATAAGACACATGCAGATGCAAAATCTCTGTACAATACACCAAACAGCTATTGCATTTATATGTGCGGTAAAGTCTTCAAATGGCTGAAGAAAATGGGCGGTTTGGATGCAATGAAATTACATAATGAAAAGAAAGCAGCAATCCTCTATGATTTCCTGGATAACAGCAGATTATTCAAAGGAACGGTAGTGAAAGAGGACCGTTCTCTTATGAACGTACCATTTGTTACCGGAAATGACGAGTTAGATGCGAAGTTTGTAAAAGCAGCAAAAGCAGCAGGATTTGAGAACCTGAAAGGGCACAGATCCGTGGGTGGTATGAGAGCCAGCATCTATAATGCAATGCCAATAGAAGGTGTTGAAAAATTAGTGGAATTTATGAAGAAATTCGAAGAGGAGAACCTGTAATATGTTGAAATATAATTGTTTAAATCCCATCGCTGAAGCGGGGACCTGCCTGTTTACAGAGAACTATGAAAAAGTGGATAATTATCAGGATGCAGATGCTATATTGGTAAGAAGTGCGGCAATGCATGATATGGAATTTCCGGAAACCATTGAAGCGATTGCAAGAGCCGGAGCCGGAGTAAATAATATCCCCCTTGACAAATGTGCAGATCAGGGTATTGTAGTATTTAATACACCGGGAGCAAATGCAAATGGTGTTAAGGAACTGGTAATTGCCGGTATGTTATTAGCTGCCCGTGACATTGTAGGCGGTGTAAACTGGGTTCAGTCTGAAAGACAGAACGAGTTAATTGCAAAAGCGACGGAAAAGGAAAAGAAAAACTTTGCCGGATCGGAAATACAGGGAAAAAAACTGGGTATTATCGGTCTTGGAGCAATTGGTGTAGCTGTTGCAAATGCAGCAACACATCTTGGAATGGAAGTTTACGGATATGATCCGTACATTTCGGTAGATGCAGCATGGAACCTCTCCAGAAGCATTAAGCATATCCAGCAGGTGGATGATATTTACAAAGAATGTGATTATATTACCATTCATGTTCCGCTGATGGATGCCACAAAGAAGATGATCAATCAGGATGCAATTGCATTAATGAAAGATGGCGTTGTAATTTTGAACTTTGCCAGAGATCTGCTGGTAGATGAAGATGCTATGGTAACTTCTCTGCGTACAGGTAAGGTAAAGAAATATGTAACGGATTTCCCAAATCCGACTACAGCAGGAGAAAAGGGATGCCTGGTAATTCCTCACCTTGGTGCATCCACTGAAGAATCAGAAGAAAATTGTGCAATCATGGCAGTCAAACAGTTAAAGGATTATCTGGAAAACGGTAACATCAAAAACGCCGTAAATTATCCAAACTGTAATATGGGTGAATGTTCCCATGTATGCCGTATTGCAATTAATCACAGAAATACCAAGAATATGATCGGACAGTTTGCATCCGTTCTTGGTTCCGCAGATCTGAACATTGCCAATATGACGAATACAAGTAAGGGTGATTATGCATATTCGTTATTTGATTTAGATACCCATCTTCCGGAGGCCGTAAGGGATACTCTGAAGAATATCGAAGGCGTGCTGAAGGTTCGAGTGATTAAATAATGATTAACATAATTGTCGCAAAATGTGAGGTTTTGCGGCAATTTTTGTATCAGTAAAATAGTGATAAATCTGAGACAGGAGGTATTTTATGTTGTATCAGGTGAAAAAGGTTTTAAAGCCTGTGAGGGCAGCGAAAACAGTTGCCAGAGCGGTGAGAAAAAACCGCAGGGAATATGGGATATTGTGGGATAAGTTACAGAAAGAATTACAGAAAATAATGAAAGGCAGGAAAAATTTATGGCAGAAGTAAAGGCATTTTGGGCAATCCGGCCAAGAGAAGACCTGGCATCGAAAATTGCGGCACTTCCGTATGATGTTTATAACAGGAAGGAAGCAAAAGAGGAAGTTGAAAAGGAGCCCTATAGTTTTCTGAAAATTGACCGTGCAGAAACACAGTTTCCGGATGAGGTGGATACCTATGATCCGTGTGTATATCAGAAAGCCCATGATATTTTGTGGCAGATGAAAGAGGACGGGGAATTTGTTCAGGATGAGTCATGCTGTTATTATCTCTATGAGCTGGTCATGGATGGCAGGTCACAGACAGGTATTGTTGCCTGCGCTTCCATCGATGATTATATGAGCGGGGTGATTAAAAAGCATGAGAATACCAGAGCAGATAAAGAACAGGACCGTATCCGCCATGTAGACAGCTGTGATGCCCAGACGGGGCCGATCTTCCTGGCTTACCGTAAAAATGAGGTGTTGAAAAAGCTGGTCTTACAGGGGAAAACAGAAGAACCTGTTTTCGATTTTGAATCACCGGATGGGATTATCCACAGAGGATGGAAAATAGGGGATGCAAAACTGATCCGGGAGATTGAGGAAGCATTTGGAAAGGTTGGGCATATATACATAGCGGACGGGCATCACCGTGCAGCATCAGCTGTAAAAGTTGGTTTAAAGCGCAGAGAAGCTTATCCGGACTATGACGGTTCAGAAGAATTCAATTATTTCCTATCGGTTTTATTTTCAGAAGAAGAACTTATGATTCTGGATTACAACCGGGTTGTAATGGATTTAAATGGAATGACCGTAGAAGAGTTCAGGAAAAAGGCGACAGAGAAATTTGACATCCAAAAATCTGAAGTACCGGTAAAGCCGGAAGCAAAGGGAATTTTAGGTATGTATTTAACAGACGGATGGTACCGCCTGCAGGTGAAACCGGAATACCGCACGGAAGATCCGGTAAAAGGCCTGGATGTATCTGTTCTGCAGGATGAGCTATTACATCCGGTGCTTGGAATCGGAGATCCCAAAACGGATAAAAGAATTGATTTTGTTGGCGGAATCCGCGGGCTTGCAGAGCTGGAAATGAGAGTGAAAGAGTGTGGCGGTGTGGCATTTTCCATGTATCCTACATCCATTGGGGAACTGTTTGCAGTGGCAGATGCCGGGCTCCTGATGCCTCCAAAATCTACCTGGTTTGAACCCAAACTCAGAAGCGGATTGTTTATCCACAGCCTTACGTAAAACCGCGGGTACAGTTTTAGTTCCATTCATAAGATAAATGTGGTAAAATAGCCATATAGAAATGGGACAAGGAGGGTATGCTATGAATGAAAAATTATACGAATTAATGGATTGGGCAGCAATTGAGGCAATTGTTTATTCAGAAGAGGACAATCCCCATTCATTATTGGGAGCACATCTTACAGAAGAAGGCGTATTAATACAGGCATTTATTCCACAGGCAGTTCAGGTTGCCGTGAGCATAGATGGGGTGAAAAAAGAGTACGGGATGGAACTGGAAGATGAGGCGGGGTACTTTGCAGTCTTGATACCAAGAAAGAGCATTCCTGATTATACGTTTAAAATTACCTATGATACCGGAGAAACGGCAGAGATAAAAGATCCGTATGCGTTTGCACCGCAGATTACGGAAAAGGAAACGAAAAAGTTCAATGCAGGAATCTGCTATGATATTTATGAAAAGCTGGGAGCCCATCCCATGACACTTGGAGGGACTGAAGGCGTGTACTTTGCAGTATGGGCACCTAATGCAGCCAGAGTCAGTGTCGTAGGCGATTTCAACTCATGGGATGGCAGGCGTTTTCCTATGAGAAGATTGTGGGACAGCGGAATTTTCGAACTTTTTATCCCAGGTGTAAAAGCAGGGGACATCTATAAATACGAAGTAAAAGCAAAAGGCGGGCTTACTTATTTGAAAGCCGATCCTTATGCCAATGCTGCGGAGCTAAGGCCAAACAATGCATCTGTAGTGGCTGATCTTCGTGGTTTTAAATGGACAGACGATGCCTGGCTTGCGAAAAGAAAGAAAACAGATACCAAAAAAGAACCCATGGCTGTTTATGAAATGCATTTGGGTTCCTGGAGACGCCCTGAGGAAGAAGGAAGGGATTTCTTTAACTACAGGGAACTGGCACCTCAGATCGCAGAATATATCAAAGAAATGGGATATACCCATATTGAGCTGATGCCGATTATGGAACATCCTTTTGATGGTTCCTGGGGCTATCAGGTAACCGGTTATTATGCACCAACCAGCCGTTATGGAACACCCGAAGATTTTATGTTCTTCATGGATTATATGCATCAACAGGGAATTGGTGTAATTCTGGACTGGGTTCCGGCACATTTTCCAAGAGATACTTTTGGACTTTGTACTTTCGATGGAACGTGCCTATATGAACATCTGGATCCAAGACAGGGATCACATCCTCACTGGGGCACGCTGATTTACAACTACGGGCGCCCGGAAGTAAGGAATTTCCTGATTGCAAATGCGATGTTCTGGGCAGAAAAATATCACGTTGACGGAATCCGCATGGATGCGGTAGCCTCCATGCTCTATCTGGATTATGGCAAAAACGATGGCGAATGGGTTGCCAATATGTATGGCGGCAATGAGAATCTGGAAGCTGTAGAATTTTTCAAACAGCTCAATGGGGCTTTTAAGAAAAAAGAAGGCGGAGCGATTCTCATCGCGGAAGAATCAACGGCATGGCCGAAGATTACTTCTCCGCTGGAAGATGACGGACTGGGATTTGATTATAAATGGAATATGGGCTGGATGAATGATTTTATTCATTACATGTCCCTTGATCCGCTGTTTCGGGGCGGACATCATGGTGAATTGACTTTCAGTATGGTATATGCTTACAGCGAAGACTTCGTTTTAACACTTTCCCATGATGAAGTGGTCCATGGCAAAGCTTCTATGATCGGCAAAATGCCGGGGGAACCAGAAAGCCAGTTCGCCAATCTGAGGGCCGCTTACGGATATATGATGGCACATCCCGGTAAAAAACTTTTATTCATGGGCCAGGAATTTGCACAGTATTCTGAATGGTCGGAGGAAAAAGAGCTGGAGTGGGACATGCTGGATGTCAAACAGCATAAACAGATGCAGGATTATGTAAAAGCATTAAATGCATTTTATGCGAAGAACCCGGCACTTTATCAGCTGGATTATGATCCGAAAGGGTTTGAATGGATTAATAATATATCTGCAAATGAAAACATGCTGGTATTTACCAGAAATACACGCAAGAAGGATGAAATGCTGTTAATCGTTTGTAATTTTTCACCGCTTGTTTATGAAAATCATAAAATCGGGGTTCCTTACCCTGGTAAGTACAAAGAGATATTTAACAGTGACAGAAAAGAATTCGGCGGTACCGGAATGGTGAATCCACGTGTGAAGCCTTCTAAAAAAGAGGAATGCGATGACCGTCCAAATTCCATTTCCATAAAAGTTCCTCCAATGGGAATTTCAATTTTCTCTTACACCAGAGCGGTGGAGAAAAAGGCTGAACAAAAGCCTGTAAAAACCAAGGCAAAGAAAAGTAATTTAAAGGAAGAACTTCAGAAGAAAATCGAAGAAGCAGAAAGTCAGAGCGCAGTACAGGCTGTGGAACCGGCAGTGTCTGTTAAGTCTGAGATATTGAAGCCGGTTGAATTGAAAATAGAAAAATTAGAGCCGGTGGAGACAAAAAAGTTATCAAAAGCAGCAAAGAAAACTGTTGTAAAGAAAACGGCTGTAAAGAAAACTGCTGGCACTGCCAGAGCAAAAAAGAAACAGGGTGCAGATAAAGATCAGAAATAATAGATCAGAATTAAAAGAGATGAAAGGGTAATTAAAATGGAAGACACAATTGCGGATCAGGTAGAGAAGGCGAATGCTGTTGTAAAATATTTTGAGCAGAAACTTCCGGGTATCGCCGACTTTGGAATAAAAATCTTAATTGCCCTGCTTGTATTTTTTATTGGAAGTAAGATGATAAAGTGGATGTTAAAGCTTCTGAAAAAACCATTCCTGCGTGCAGGTTTGGAGGAAGGTTCCGTACATTTCCTTAATTCACTGGTAAAGGCAATTCTCTATATATTGTTAGTATCGGGAATTGCAACTTATCTGGGAGTAAAAGAGGCTTCCATAGCGGCATTATTAGGTTCTATGGGTGTGGGTATTGTCCTGGCACTTAAGGAATCGCTGGGTAATCTGGCAGGAGGATTTATTCTCCTGCTGATGAAGCCGTTCAGTATAGGTGATTATATCAAAGAAGATGTGAATGACAATGAAGGTACGGTCAGTAAGATAGATTTATTCTATACCACCTTACTGACACCGGACAACCGGACAATCAGCATACCGAATGGTTCATTATCCAATACAAGCCTGACGAATTTATCAAGGCAAAGCAAAAGGCAGCTGAGACTGGTGATCGGCATATCTTATAAAGCTGATATCAGAAAGGCGAAAGAGATACTGGAGGAAATCCTGAATAACGATATTGCAATATTAAAGGAAGAACCGATAGAGATCTTTGTGGATAATCTGGCTGCCAGCAGCGTGGAATTAGGTTTCCGCTCCTGGGTCAAACCGGAGGATTACTGGCCGGCAAGATGGAGAATCATGGAGCGTGTAAAATATGCGTTTGACCAGGAAGATATTAACATTCCCTATAACCAATTAGACGTTACAATAAAAAATGCAGAGGTACAAAACGAGATAAACAGGAGGTAACTGTAATGGCAGTATCAAGAGAAACGGATGAAGAAAGGAATAGCGAAGCACAGGAACATCTGTCCGGAGCCCATACACATGTAAGGGAGGATGGGACTGTGTATGAACATATGCATATGCATGTTCATGAAAATGAATCCGTTCCCCATTCTCATGGCCATGTACATTCCCATGAGAGTACAAAAGCGGTTATTAACCGTTTATCACGGGCAATCGGGCATCTGGAATCCATTAAGAGGATGGTAGAAAGCGGAAGGGACTGTAGTGAAGTTCTCATCCAGTTATCAGCGGTAAAAGCAGCAATTAACAATACAGGAAAGGTCATTCTGCACGACCACATTCAGCATTGCCTGATTGATGCAGTTGAGTCGGGCGATACACAGGCGATTGAAGAATTGAATAAAGCTATAGACCGTTTTATAAAATAAAATATCTTGCAATGTGCAGATTGCTTTTAGGAAAGGGATGAGTTTATGAAGATAGACTATTTAATCAAAGCAATACAGCAATCTGAATATCTGGTGGCCCTTGGCGGCTTGAATATGATGCGAGAGGTAGGGATTTCTCATTATCACGACAAAGATGAGGCCTATCGAATTGAAAGAAAGTATGGGTACTCTCCGGAAGAATTATTTTCTGCCCGTTGCTTTGCAACCAATCCGGAAAAATTTTATAATTACTATAAAGATGACATTCTGGCCACAAATGAAGAAGAACCAGGACCTGCATACTATGCACTGGCAAAACTGGAGGCTATGGGGCGATTAAAATATATTATCACAAGAGAAATATATAACCTTCCACAGCGGGCAGGATGCAAAAAAGTCATTAACCTTCATGGAAACATATATGAAAATAATCATTGCCCGCGATGTTTAAAACAATTTACATTGGATTATATTAAAAAAGCAGATGGTGTTCCTTTTTGCGATGAATGTAATATTCCGCTTCATCCGGGGGTCCGTCTGGTAGGAGAAATGGTGGATAACCATGTAATGAGTAAGGCAGCTGAAGAAGTGGCAAAAGCAGATGTACTGCTGGTACTTGGATTACATCTGAAAACAGAATTATGCAGAGAGTGCATACAATATTTTCAGGGTCAAAGGTTAATTTTAATAAATTCCCAGGAACATTATGCTGACAATGTAGCAGATATGGTGTATCATGACAATGTGCAGACATTCTTTCCAAATGTAGTGGATATGATTCAACTGTGACAGAAAATAAAATACGGGATTATAAAGGAGCATTAATCCAATGGACAAAGAAAAAGTGGATAAAGAAGATCCAGGTTATAAGAAACGCAAGAAAAGAAAGATTCTGATTATCGTAGGAGTAATTCTACTTTTGATTGCAGCGGCAGTGGCAATTGCATATTCTTATGTACAAAGTAAGTTGGGGAAAATACAGTCCAGCGAGATGAATATGGATGAAGTAGTTGTAAATGAAGAACTGGAAACGAATAAAGTTATAAAAGGATATACGAATATAGCACTCTTTGGGCTGGATACCAGAGATGAAGATCTCTCCAGGGCAAACAGTGATGCAATTATAATTGCCAGTATTAATAACGACACAAAAGAAGTAAAACTGGTATCTATTTACCGTGATACGTACTTATACATTGGTGGAGATTTATACAGAAAAGCAAATGCTGCTTATGCAAATGGCGGAGCGGAAAGGGCTGTATCTACCTTAAATGAAAACTTTGATTTGAAAATTCAGGATTATATATCCGTTGATTTTAATGCATTGGCAGAGATCGTGGATTTATTGGGCGGTATAGAGCTGACAGTAGATGAAGCGGAGAGCGTGCATCTGAATAATTATTGTGTGGAAACTTCAGAAGTAACAGGCAAGAGCTACGAAAAACTTCCGGGTGCAGGTACTTATAATATGAATGGTGTTCAGGCAACTTCCTATTCCAGAATCCGTTATACCGCAGGAAATGATTTCAAGAGAACAGAACGGCAGCGGGAAGTAATTGAGAAAATCGTTGAAAAGGTGAAAAAGGCTGATGTAGGGACATTGAATAAAATCATGGATGGAGTATTTCCAATGATTCGCACCAGTATGTCCCAGTCTGAGATGATATCTATGGGAATGGGAATGCTGTCCTATAATATATCAGAAACAATTGGATTCCCATACGATCATAAGACAGGTGGTAAGGGTGGATCAGGAGATGATGAAATTCCTCAGACACTGGAAAGTAATGTAGTAAAACTTCACGAATTTCTGTTTGGTACAAAGGATTATAATCCTTCAGCCAGAGTCAAAGATCTGAGTGAAAAGATTCAGAAACTCACCGGAGTAGGCCCAAAAGAAGAATCTACAGAGAAAACTACAGAGAAATCGTCTGAAAATTCATCAGAAACATCATCCGGAGATACAACGGAAGATTCCAGTGAAAAGACTACAAAAGAATCGGTTAGTAAAGGTTCGGGAAAATCATCGATAAAAGGGACCACTGCTGAGACAGAGTCAGAATCAGAGTCAGAAACAGAATAAGAACGGTTTTTATATTAAATCTGACCCATAAATATACAATAGCCTCTACGTAATAAACTATTTAAATGCAGATTACTGTACCCACGGTAAGCTGCATTTTTATTTGGTGTTTGTAACGATATCATTGCGGTCAGAGCCAAAATGCGTTATACTCATGGTAAAAGATACCAGTTCAGTTTACCTCGCTGTTAAGCTGGGATAGGGAGAGATGAGATGAAAGATAATCTATGGAATGCATTGGTTCATCCAGACAGGATAGAAAAACTTCACATACCGGATTCAGTCGCGGATGCTAATTTAAAGGCTTGGAGATATAGAAGACGCTATGAGTATATAATGCTTTTTAGTTCTTATGTTGTGTTTGAGATACTTACATATATATTTCGTGAGACACCAAGTAAATCAACAAAATGGTTAGTAATAATACTCCTTCCTTCTATAATAGTCTGTATTTGTGATGCGGCTTATAGCTGTTATAGCGGATTTCCCGATAAATCAGACGTAGGAACAAGAAATCTGATTGGATTAGTATTCTGCTATTTTATAGGCATAATGGTTTTTTGGCTGCTGTTATATACTTTAAAAATATTTGAAGGACCAAATGGAACCAGGCTAAGCTTTTTAGCCGGTATAACTTCAGGTACGGCAGCAGCGTTGTTTGTATATGCTGATATGGCAATCATTTATCATCAGTATTTAAAGAGGATCAGGATAGGTGTAACCGACAAACAGATCCTTGTAACCAAGGTGATTTTCAGTATTTGTACAGGTGTTTTAGTGGTTCTCTTTTTAGCACTTTTTTTGTATCCTCTCCTGTCAGTAGAACTGGAGGACCATACTTATCAGACTGAGGTTGATCAAATTAACCGGGGAATAGAAAGTTATAATAATTTGAATAAGTTTAAGATTAAGGGATCTGAAAATATCCAATATGATAATGGAAAAATTGAGACTTTGGAAGGCACAGTTTGGAGCAGCAGCACATCAGATGGAACTAAGAGCGTTTCCAGCCTCTGGGACAATGAAGTATATACAAAAGACCATCCACAGATTGTATCTGATATATATAACGATGAGAAAGAAGAAATGAAGATTTATATTCAGGGGCAGGGCTGGGTGGAATTTTCTGACTTGCCGGAAGATAATGAACTATTAAAAGATGGGATGGAGTTGTATCTCAAAAATGGTTTGCTTGATTTGCAAGGGAGAGACATAAAAAATATATCAGTGAAAATGGATGGGGATTATATGGTATATACAGTTTTGTACAAAGATAATGCAGTAACATTCAATTTTGGAGATGTGGAAATAGAGCCCCAAAAAGATGTTTATTGGATAAATAAGTCCAATATTCTGGAGAAATGGATACTGTCCCAGAAGGTATCCGGTGGTTCCGAAGAAGGGAATTCCATAGAAAACAGAGAGTACCGGCTGTTGGATTATAATTCCAGTGAAATAGAAAAAGAGATAGAAGAATTTTTGAAGAAATAGTAAAAAAAGCTTGCAAAATTCCAAAAATTTGTATATAATAATTTAGGTCGGTGGTTGAAATTTCAACCACATGCTTCTGTGGCTCAGCTGGTAGAGCGCCGCATTCGTAATGCGTAGGTCGCCGGTTCAAATCCGGCCAGGAGCTTTGAAAAACCCTTGAATTTCAAGGGTTTTTTGTTGTTTTAAAATAAAATATGCAATTATACAGCAATCCATTGAGTGAATACAAAATTATTATCGAAATCTTTCCCACGTAATCCAATCCACTGACTACCTATTTCCAAAGCAGTTTGCTTCTGTTGTGATTTAAGTTGTTTTGCGGCTGCCATAACCAATGGTGGAACGATACAAGGAGCCATATCTTTCAAGAACAGTTTGGACAATTCTTCGAGAGTCATCCGTTCTCCTCTGATATTTCTTCCATCTTTAACAGCACGTTCAAAATCCACAACAAATTCGTTTAAAGTAGTTTCTATTTGCCTCTTTGTCATCCCTGGAGCAGGAGTGAATGTATCTTTTTCTAAGATTTGTTTGCCATTAACATCCCGGCCATTACTTACAGTTACTCGGTATGAGTTCCCTCTTTTTTCGATGCTTGCCATTGTATCATCTCCTTATTTTTGGGTATAAAAAATACACCCTGGCAAATTTCAAGGATGTATGATACAGCAGACGCTCAAGCAAGAAAAGTATTGTCATAGCAAAATATACATGCTATAATAAAATAGTAAATTAGCCATAGCTAACCCAAAGCAGTTCAGACTTTGCAATATTGTAATAATTCTTCAAAGATAAGGGAGGTGATGAGATATTAAAAGAAAGTATATTGCAATTGGATTGATAATAATCGGTATTGTAATTATTTTGTTTTCGTACACTATAGCGGAAAATCTTGTATATTTGTTGATGCAAAGGAATGGGGGAACAATGGATACCAATAATTATATGTTAGCAATGTTAAATTATGCAGAAAATTGTAGAATTATTGGATTGATTTTGGCTCTTCCATCAGCATTTTACATGTTAAGAGGATTTCTGGAAAAGGGGGATATTTCATGAGAACTTTAAAAAAAATTATTATGTTGGTATTTTGTATATTTATGATAATTAATTCAAAAAATGTTGCTTTAGCATCCGATAATATTGACGAACAACCAGATACTATTATTGAGACCAAAAAAATATATAACACCATTCCGTTAGATGATGTTTCGGAAGAAAATGAAATAAACTCTTTGTTCAAAAAAGGCAGTCGTCCGAAAAAATGGGTTGTTTATGATGTTAAAATTAAAAATGCAGAATGGACAGATACATCTCAAAAGCTCGTTGTTGTAAAAGCTGTTAATGGATCATCTGTTACTGCTAGCGCAACAGCAACTAAGTCAGGAACATGGAACGCTAATGTAAGTGTTTCTAAGGGAACAGTAAGTGCTGCAATAGGCTACAGTGCAACTCAGTCCTTTTCTATCTCTGGTTCTGCTACTGGAAATATTCCAAAAGGCTATAAACTTGCCACAGCAAGAGCCTATCCTATTTATGAAGTACGTTCTTTTAAAGTAAAACTGGTACATAGTCTTCTTCCATCAACTATTTACAAAAAAGGGAGTGGAACAGCAAAGAAGCCAATCGGCATTGACATCAGATTTGAATATAAGAAAAAATAACATTCATCTGAACGCTTTAGGTAAGTTGGAATATACTACAATAGCCCTGGGGATCATCCCAGGGCTAAAGATTACTTATATACGGGTATAGCCCAGATATGGAGTCTGGGCTTAGGTATGTAAAATATTATTCCTTCCTTATACAGTGCGTTTAAATTCAAGCTTGCATATGGGTAACAAAGTTATAAAAAGTTACAGAAAACAGTAAAGATAAAAAGATATATTATCTCCATAATCCAGTAATAATAAGGGATATTACTAAATACAGAAAAATGTAAAAAGTAATTTTTGTGATTCGTAATGCGTAGGTCGCCGGATGAAATCCGGCCAGGAGCTTTGAAAAACCCTTGAATTTCAAGGATTTATTGTTGTTTTAAGAATAAATATTGGAATTAATGAGCTCTTGGGATTATATCCCTGCATTTACCTGAGTTTAGAACAAAAAAACAGGACTGAAAATTAAACTGAATATTATATCACAAATTTAAATATGTTTTATTAAAAAGTACCGAAAAGTCGATTATGTGTCATGAATAGAAGACTAACCTTGATTAAAACAAATATTTTTAGTATAATAAAGCAGAAGAATTAATAAAGAAAGGTGCATGACATGAAAGATGAACCGACTCTAAAAGAAAATGCAAATCCATATCAAGTATTACCTAGCCTGATATCGTATTTCTATGAACGGTCTAAACAGGTCTGTATGATTTTATATTTGAGCCATGTGAGAAATGCATGTGATAATATGACGATTACCAAACAGGCTATCTGTCATATTATGTGCATTAAGGATAATTTACTTGAAATTGTAAGTTTCGATAATGATATTTATAAGGAAATATTAAAACTTACTGATTGTATAGATAACATTTCGAATAGTTTATTATCAGCTAAATATAAGAATATTGCTTATCATTTGAAGGAAGCAAAAGAACTGAAAGACAATTTGATTAATAAAATGTTTGCTATGGATATTATTTAAAATACAAACTCTGTTATATATCAATAAAGGGCTACGATGTTATAATGAAAGGATCCCTGTTGGGAGGATATAATCTCATTTACAATTATTATAGATGCTTCAGACAATTCTCTAAACAGATACTTTCTTACAACCCAATATTTTTATTTTTCCTTTTGCTGTAAAGCCTTTCACGGTATGTTTAAACTCATTACATACGCTGCATTCTGATGCATAATAGGTATATAAGAAGTATTCTTTTTGTAAATTAGTTCTATATTTATTATTGAAACAGTTTCTGCATATCTCTGAATTAATGAGCTGCTTTTTCAATTTCCACGGATTTATCATATCTCTCATTCTCCTTAGCACTATTTTTAATATTCATTGCCATAGTGTATTGATAGTTATACCAATAACAAATTACAAGAATAATACACTTTACCAGCATTTCTATTGCAGAATATTATAACTTATTTTTTATCTGTAAAGTTTTATGATGTATTAAAGAGTACGTTTGATGTAATGAAATTTTCTATAATAAAATACCCCTGGGGATTGCGTCCAGGGGCTAATACCGAAGGCAAACAAGAGATTTAGTTTCATGCATTTTATTTGATTTCAATAAAATAGTGAATATCTACATTTTGCACAGTAATTGTCATAAAAGGATTGCCAAAGTTTTTTCTAACTTCTTTTGCAACATTTATGAAGGATTCTCTAAAAACGTCACTATCTTTAACTTCTGATGGATTTCTTGTTGTAGATACAATATATGCCGTTTCGCCTAGATTACACCCTCTTACTGTTCCACACACCAGGCTATTCACGTTTATGAGACTGGTTACAAATACGCCGGAGCTGGAATATTCTTTATTTGCACTTTCTTCCCATAAATGAGCAACAAATTCATTTGTATAATATTTAGTGTTAAGGCCATAAAATGTCACAATATATTTTTCTGTTATCATAATGCAACCAATTTAGAATTTCTTATTATATAGTATGACGGAGATATGTATTTAATACACAGTAATCATAATATCGGATCAAACAGTCAGAATATCCGTTAAATCAAAAAGTGAGTTTTCATAGTTCTTAACATAATATTTTATGGTGGTTCTTCCTTTTTCAATAATGGTATGGCCCTCTTCTTCCAGTTTTTCTTTTTGTGCTTCAACCCCGCCCGGGTATTTTGCATTTAATTCCCCGTTTGCTTTTAGAGTCCTCCAATATGGGGTTTTATCATCTTTTCTCTGGTAACTGGCCCATGCTGCAATGGACACAAAGATTCCGGCGGTGATTGGCTCGGTGAAATCGGCTCCATTTGCTTTTGCAAAGTATGCCCGTATTTCACCAATCGTTAGAACTTTCCCGTATGGGACAGCTTTCATCACATTGTCGTATGCGACAGGCGGAGCGAAATACATTCTGTTACCGCCATATTTTTCTATACTCTTCTGGTCAGTGATTGTCTGAAATTTTGGCATATCCTTCGCGTCATTTAACATTGCATTAAAATCTTTTTTGTCTTCGTTTGGCATATCTACCACCTCCTGCTCCAAGTATAATCTATTTCGCAACACCATGCAATGAGACGGTTTTAAATTATATATGGCATATTTTCATTTTCATCAGCAGCGTAAGTATGGAAAAGTGAATGCGGCACATGAGGAACAGTAGAAGCATATAAATAAATCATCATAGAGAGAGGGAGAGCAGTATGGATATTATGGATTATATAAAGCCGGGTCTGATTGTAGTTGCAATAATATTGTATTTTATTGGTATATGGCTGAAGCAGAGTACTTTGCTTCCGGATAAATTCATACCACTGGTGGTTGGTTTCATTGGAATCGTTATTTGCGGCATCTGGGTGGTTGCTACATCCACCTTTATAACAGGACAGGATATAGCTTTGGGCTTATTCACCGCAATTGTACAGGGTATATTGGTTGCAGGTTTGAGCACATATGTCAATCAGATTATCAAACAGATTAATAAACAGGAATAGCGGTCTTTATTTTGTTCCTGTATGAGTAAAATAAATATAAAATCCCCGGCACTGTGCCGGGGATGTAAATAACAATCAATTTTTTGGGAGTACCCCGCAGTTCTTGGGGAAGTCTGCGGAGCGCGAGTTGTGAAACGTATTAGATTTTTACCAATACATAAAAATTCTACCATATTCTGCAAATTGTGACAAGAAAAATATTTTGCTAAATTCTTACATAAATCGACAAAGAAAACTGTTTACAAAAATTTTATGAATCCTTTATTGATTTAAATTTTCATACAACCTATAATACTATTAATGATGGAAATAATATTTAGGAGGATTTGGAAGTGAAGGAAAAGTTTCAGAGGTTTATGATGGGGCGGTATGGAGCTGATGAATTATCGAGATTTATGATAATTGTTGCTTTTGTCCTGGTGGTTTTATCAATTTTTATAAGAAGCGGATTGTTTTCCTGGGTTCCGTTGATTTTACTGGTTTTGATTTATGTGCGTATGTTTTCGAAGAATGTTCAGAAACGCTATGCGGAAAATCAGAAGTTTATGGAGTTAAAAGACAGGGTGACAGGATTATTTCACGGACAGAAAAAGCGCCTGGAACAGAGTAAAGATTTCCATATTTACAAATGTCCAAAGTGCAGACAGAAAATTCGTATCCCCCGGGGAAAAGGAAAAATTTCAATTACCTGCCCTAAATGCGGGGATCAGTTTGTAAAGAAGAGTTGATAGAAAAGCAGAGGATAGAGCGATGTTCGGATATGTGACGATTAATCAGGATGAAATTAAAATAAAGGATTATAAGACCTACCGGGCATACTATTGCGGACTGTGTAAGCGGTTAGGAAAGCAGTACGGAGTCAGGGGGAAGGTGCTGCTGACTTTTGACATGACTTTTCTGGGTCTTCTGTTATCAAGCCTTTATGAATCTCAGGGTGAGCTTAAAATGCAAAGGTGTGCGTTACATCCTACAAAAAAAGAATTGATAGCAGAAAATGAAATGCTGGATTATGCGGCGGATATGAATGTACTTCTTGCATACCATAATTTTATGGATGACTGGTTTGATGACCATAATGCAGCCAAACTTACTCTTGCCAAAATGATACATAAGAAGTATAAAGAAACGGCAGAAAGATATCCCAGACAGCGCAGGGCAATACAAAGATATATGAAAAAGATGCGCGAGTGCGAGGTACGAAAAGAAAAAGATCTGGATGTGGCAGCGGGGCTTACCGGAACCGTATTAAAAGAGTTGTTTATGTATAAAAAAGATGAGTGGAAGGAACCTCTGGGTCAGATGGGCTTTTACCTGGGGAAATTCATCTATCTTATGGATGCTTATGAAGATGTGGAAAAGGACAAAAAGGCAGGAAATTATAACCCTTTGATACCAATGATGACTGATGCTGATTATGCCGGTAAATGTAAAGACATTATGATGTTGATGATGGCAGAATGCTCCAGAGCATTTGAGAGGTTGCCAATTTTAGAAAATGTTGATATACTAAGAAATATATTGTATTCCGGAGTTTGGGTGAAATACGAAAAAGTAACGAAGGAAAGAGCAGGAAATAAGAATGATAATGGATCCATATAAGGTGTTGGGAATTCCGTCTTCAGCATCTGATGATGAGGTAAAAAAAGCATACAGGAAATTGAGCAGGAGATATCATCCCGATGCAAACCTGAATAATCCCAACAAGGATCAGGCCGAAGAGAAATTTAAAGAGGTGCAGCAGGCTTACGACCAGATTATGAAGGAACGTACCGGCGGATATACTGGCGGATATAGCGGACAGAGCAGTCAGGGCTATGGACAGGGGCAGGGATTTGGCGGCTATGGCGGCGGTTTTGGTCAGCGCCAGTATGAAAGCGGCGAGCCAATTGAATATCAGGCAGCGGCAAATTATATTAATGCCGGCCATTTCCAGGAAGCTCTGAATGTTTTAAATAATATTTCACAGCGTAATGCCAAATGGTATTACCTGAGTGCACTTGCCAATGCTGGTATCGGCAATAATCTCAATGCAAAGGATTTTGCATCGAGAGCCGCTGCTTTGGAACCGAATAATTTCCAGTATCAACAGCTTAAGAGACAGTTGGAGTCCGGTGGGCAATGGTATCAGACCATGGGCAGCGGATATGGCGGAATGCCCCAGAATTTTGATACAAGCTGTTGTACACAGCTTTGCTGTATGAATATGTTGTGCGGCTGTTGCTGCAGACCATGCTGATATAGAAAGAGAAGGTGGGAATCCTTCTTTTTTTGTGCCATTAACAGGTCGGTAAATGATCAGGGAGAGTGGCTGGTCTGCTTGACAGATGAGAGGTTAAATACTATGATGGAGGTACAGTATATTAAAAAGTGGGAAAGATTATACTGATAACAAGCGCATGATAGTGAAAGGATGACAGAATGTATAAAATATTGATTGTGGAAGATGATATGGTAATCGCTTCGTCTGTGAAGGATTATTTGCGGACATGGGGGATGGAAACCAGTGTTGTCAAAGATTTTGAGAAAGTCATGGAAAATTTTATTGCATTTGATCCGCAGCTGGTATTGATGGATATTACACTGCCGTTTTTCAATGGATATCACTGGTGTCAGGAAATCAGGAAGATCTCTAAGGTTCCGATTGTTTTTCTTTCTTCTATGAGTGATAACATGAATATTGTAATGGCGATAAATATGGGTGGAGATGACTTTATAACCAAGCCATTTGATTTAACGGTACTTGCGGCGAAAGTTCAGGCAATGCTTCGAAGAACATATGCATTTCAGGGTCAGACTAATGTATTAGAACATAATGGTGCTATTTTAAATTTGAGTGATACCACTTTATTATATCAGGAACAAAAAACAGATCTGACAAAAAATGATTTTAAAATCCTTCAGATCTTATTGGAGAATGCAGGGAAGGTGGTATCCCGTGAAGCTATTATGGAGCGCCTATGGGAAAGTGACAGCTTTATTGATGATAATACGCTGACTGTTAATATCACCAGGCTGCGTAAAAAGTTAGAAGATATAGGTCTTGCCGGATTTATTGTAACAAAAAAGGGAATAGGATATATGGTGGTCTGAATGGAAAAAATCAAGGAATATAAGATAATCGGCAGATATATAATAGACCATCTGATGCAGATATTGGCAATCTTCATATTTTCCTTCATCTTCCTGCTGATTTTTTATTTATATGGCATTCCGGCTAAGATTTATAGTTATGCATTTTTACTGTGCTTTGCTGTTGGAGCTGTTATGTGTATGATTAGCTATTGGAAATATCGTAGCAAGCATTTAGCGCTTTATGGGCTTTTTGGCAGGATAACCGTAGAATGTAATGATTTTCCAAATGCAGGAAATTTACTTGAGAAAGATTACCAGGAAATATTATTAAAACTTTTTCGTTACAGTGCTCAGGAAAAAGAACAGGAAGAGCGCAGCAAAAAAGATATGATGGATTATTATACATTGTGGGCACATCAGATCAAAACTCCGATTACCGCAATGCGCCTTCTGATTCAAGTAGAGGACAATGCCAGAAATCAGGGGCTTTTACAGCAGCTGCTTAAAATTGAGCGGTATGTTGATATGGTATTGCAATATCTGCGTATGGAGAATATGTCGGCAGATTTAAAGCTTCAGGAATATAAAGTACTGGATTTGGTTCGAAAAGCGGTAAAGCAGGATAGTTCTGTGTTCATTTACCGTAAGATTCCTTTCGAATTAAAAGAAATGGATAATACAGTGATAACTGATGAAAAATGGATGGTTTTTGTGATCGAACAGATTTTATCTAACTCACTTAAATATACCAATGAAGGAAAAATATCGGTTTACATGGATCCAGATGAACGTGAGACCTTAATTATCGAAGATACCGGTATCGGGATTCAGGAAGAGGATCTTCCCCGTATATTTGAAAATGGATTTACCGGATATAATGGACGAATGGGAAAGAAGTCTACCGGAATTGGGTTATATCTTTGCAAGAAGATATTAGATAGGCTTGGACATTCCATAAAAGTTTCTTCAAAGGTTGGACAGGGCACCCGGATTGCAATTGATCTGTACAGAGAACATCTGGAAACGGAATAAATAGATAGTAATATATGATTTAAATTAAGGAGCGGCTCCAGTGGGAGCCGCTGTTTTTGGTAAAGATTTCATTTTCAGGATCATACTTGATGGTGTAGTTTTGATGTCATTGATAAAATATACTAAAGGCACATTGAAGTATGAAAAGTACTTGAAAAGCGCTGAAAATGAAGTGAAAGTGAGTAGAGAGGAGTGTTGCAGAATGAATATAATGGTGGTTGACAGTAATCAACAGCATCTGGATGATCTTGTAGCTAAAATACAGCTGGTGTTTACAAATGATACAGTAGTTTCTTTTACAGATCCTTTGCTGGCAGTTAAATACGCACATAACAGTCGTGTAGATCAATTATTTACAGAGGTTTTAATGCGTAGAATAGATGGATTTATGCTGGTATCCAGGGTGCGTAAATGTAATCCGCAGGCCAATGTCATTTTTGTAACGGAAAACGACCGATATATTCGGGAAGCAACCGCCATTTGTGCAGATGGTTATCTTATCAAACCTATTTCTATAAAAAAACTTGAGGGATGCATGGAGTGGCAGCCCTATACATAATTAGTTGTAAAATTCATTCACTGCTGCAAAAAAAGCATCTATATTTTCCCATTTTGAAAGCGGTGGGATATCACAACCGGAAGAAATAACAAAATTAGGATACTTACAGCAATCGTTCATCACCTTAAGTGTAGCTTCACGTATGGATTCCGGTGAGCCATTACGAAATTCTGCTGCCGGATCCACATTGCCCATTGCTATGGTATCTTCCGGTATATGAGTCATCATATCAGCCATACTGATTGCATTTCCAAAATGGTAAGCTGCGGAACCAGTACTTAAGATGGAATCAATAGTCTGGATGGTACTATTTCCACAGTTGTGGTAAATGACAAGAAAATGATCATCCTGGACAGAATCTACTATTTTTTTAACATACTCACTGGAAAACTCTTCGGCTAAAGAAGGAGACAAAAGCCCTGCTAAAGGTTCAGCCATTACAATACCATGAGCCCCAACTGCTTTATATGCATTTGCATATTTTATCAAGAATTCTGTCACTTTTTCTAAAAGAGTATGTACCATATCAGGCTCTTCATAACAGTAAATCATAGCTTCCGTAACATCCAGCAGACGTCCAGCCAGTGAGAAAGGTCCAATAATACCAGCAAATACAGGTCGGTCCGTAATTAACTTACATGCTTTTTCAATTGCTTCAATATAAATACGGGTTCTTCCGTCGCCGATTTCGGGTATTTTAAGAGCTTCTGCTTCTTCCTCAGTGGAAATAATGCTCCCGATCACGGTAGGAACTTCATCATCAGAATATCGGATTGTAGAACCGAAACATTCTGCTTCTAATGATAAATCCATTAAACTGACTGATGCAGCCGCATCTACTCTGTCTGCAATTAACTTCATGCCCTTCGCTTGCAGGCTGCTGTCTGAAATTAATTCATTTACCGTTATTCCCATCAGCTGAATGGCGGGGAAAGACAATACGGGGAGCCCTTTTTTTACGGTTGATTTCTTCATTTCTTCTAACCAAAGTCTCATATTTTTCTGCATATATTTATTCCTCCTGAATTTATTTTATAGGCTAAGAATAGCAAAAAACAGATAGGATTTACCTGAAATACTTTTGAAGTTCAGGAATATTTATTGAGGATCAAAAACTTATATCAGGCATATGAGGCAGGCAGTAGAAATATTTTAGGGTACAATAATAGTAAGATAAAAGGGAAATTCATGTTTAAAGATCATTATGTGAAAATGAAAATGGTAAAAATTTTGCAATTGCATCTTAAATACAAAATTATTACCTGAATACCCGCGAAAGAAATTACTAAAAATACAAAAAAAGTGCTAAAATAGGATAATTAGAGGGGGCAGTGAAGAGTATTGCCTGACTGATATCAGACTGCAGGTTAAATTTGGTGATACAGCCAATAAGCCTTTAACTGCTTAACCGCAGTTATGGGCTTATTTAACGTATCATTTTATGAATGCCTGGAATGAAAAAAATGATTATGCTTTTACCTGGGATGATTTTGCTTTATAATAACAAAATACGAGTTTCACCCGAAGGCTGGCGCAGATATTGATCAGTCTAGACATTGGATAGAGTCTATAATATAAAAAAATATAGTAATACTATTTTATTAGAACTATAAGATGATATTCAACCTTACAGAAATGTAAGCTATCGAATAGAAAATGTAAGCTAATATTATGGCAGTCCATTTCTTTTTTTATTACAATAAGATCAGAAAAAGTTAGAGAGGAAGAAGACTATGGCACTTTTAGAAGTAAAAAATTTAAAAAAAATATATACCACCCGTTTTGGAGGGAATCAGGTACAGGCATTAACCGATGTGAATTTCTCTGTTGAGGAAGGCGAGTATGTCGCAATTATGGGGGAGTCCGGATCCGGTAAAACCACGTTATTGAATATACTTGCATCTTTGGACAAACCAACCAGCGGAGATGTTTTGTTAAATGGAAATAGTATGTTGTCGGTAAAAGACAAAGGTCTTGCGGCATTTCGCAGAGAGAACCTGGGTTTTGTTTTTCAGGATTTCAATTTGCTGGATACTTTTTCATTAGAAGATAATATTTATCTGCCGCTGGTTTTATCCGGTAAAAATTATAAAGAGATGCGTCAGAGACTGGAACCTCTGGCAGAGAAACTGCACATTCAGGATATTTTGAAGAAATATCCATATGAAGTTTCCGGAGGTCAGAAACAGAGAGCAGCGGCGGCAAGAGCTTTGATTACAAATCCCCAGATTGTATTGGCAGATGAGCCTACCGGTGCGCTGGATTCAAAATCATCGGATCAGATGTTAAAGTTGTTTTCCCGTATTAATAAGGAAGGGCAGACAATTCTTATGGTAACCCACAGTACCAGGGCTGCAAGCCATGCGCAGCGCGTATTGTTTATAAAAGACGGTGAGGTATTCCATCAGTTATACAGAGGATCTATGAATAATGATGCCATGTTCCAGAAAATAACGGAGACCTTGACGGTATTAGCGTCAGGAGGTGAAGAGAATGCGTAATTCTTTTTACCCTAAAATGGCAGTAACGAACATTCGTAAAAATGCCGGAATGTATGTGCCTTATATGCTGACCTGCATATGTACGATTATCATGTATCTGGTTATGAGTGCTATTTCGGGCAATCCGGGAATCGATGAGATGCGTGGGAGTGAATCGTTAAGAATGGTATTGCAATTTGGGCAGTCAATCATAGCAATTTTTTCAGTGATTTTTCTGTTCTATACGAATAGCTTCTTAATGAAGCGCCGGAAAAAAGAACTGGGGCTATACAGTATCCTGGGCCTGGAAAAGCGCCATATAGGCAGAATATTGCTCTATGAATGTATTTTTACCTCTGCCGTATCCCTTGGGATTGGATTATTGGGGGGAATTTTAATTAGTAAACTGATGTTCCTGATCCTGCTTAAGCTGATTCAGACAAATGTTGATTTTGAATTTATCATGAGTAGGGATGCGATTTGCAGTACGCTGATTCTTTTTGGGATTATATTTGCCTGTACGCTGCTTTCAAATCTTTTTATGACTGGAAAAAGTAAACCGATTGAGCTTCTCTACGGAGGGAATAAGGGGGAAAAAGAGCCCAAGGCAAGATGGATCACAGCTCTTATTGGATTAATATGTACGGCTGTCGGCTATTTTATGGCAATTACCGTGAAATCTCCGATTGATGCATTGATTCAGTTTTTCATTGCAGTTTTGCTTGTCATTGTAGGCACCTACCTCTTGTTTATTACCGGAAGCATAGCGCTTCTTAAAATACTGAAGAAAAACAAGGCGTTTTATTACCGGCAAAAGCATTTCACATCTGTTTCCGGTATGATCTACCGCATGAAGCAGAATGCAGTAGGACTTGCAAATATCTGTATTCTCAGTACAGGGGTTCTGCTCAGTATCGCAACAACGATTTCTCTAAATATCGGAATTGAAGAATTGATTCATAATATGTATCCGGAGCAATATTCTATGACTTCCTACCATGCAACAGAAGAGGAAGTGGAGCAGATGAAGAATATTGTATATCAAGAAGCTGAAAAAAATAATATCAAGGTAAAGGATTATTTTCAATACCGCTATAATTCACTGGGAGTTTCTCAGATAGATAATGAATTACAGTTAGTGGGAGTGGATCAGGGAAATCTCAGCGCCTGTATGTTAATGACCGTTGACAATTATAATGAGGTAATGGGTACGGATAAGAAACTGGCAGAAGATGAGGTGCTGATCATTGACTTTAAGAAAAGCTTTGCCTATCCAACCTTAAGAATAGGGAGCAGTGAATATAAAGTATCTGAAGAAATCAAAGATAATGATATGATAGCAAACCTTACAATTAATATGCTGGATGGGTATGGAGTCGTTTTTGCAAATCAGGAGATTATCAATAATATTTGTATAGCCGCAGGTACAGACATAAATTCGGGAAGTGAGGAACCGGATACTTTTATTGGATTTAATGCAGACGGAGACCAGAAAACGCTGGATCATTTTACTAATGTACTTCATAAGAAATTGAGGACAATGCTGGAAGCCAGTGAAGATCTTTTTATTAACCTCAGCGACAGAGACAGTGGAGCAGCTATGCTCAGGGCATCAATTAGCAGTTTCTTATTTATTGGCGTATTTATAGGAGTCTTATTCCTGATGGCAACTGTTTTGATTATTTATTATAAGCAGATTTCTGAAGGATATGAAGATAAAGAACGATTTTCTATTATGCAGAAGGTGGGGATGAGTAAAGGGGAAGTAAAAAAGAGTATAAGGAGTCAGATTCTCACGGTCTTTTTCCTCCCATTGGTAGTTGCGATCCTGCATGTAGCAGCAGCATTTAACATGATGAGCAAACTTTTATTTATGTTTGGTTTATTCAATACGGATCTATTTGTAATATGCACAATCGGTACCAGTATCATTTTTGCCATCATATATAGTTTTGTATTTACAATGACGGCTAAGACATATTATAAAATAGTTGGCTGATATTTAAAAAGTAACATCTATAAAAACAGTACTTTTTCTTTATTTCTAACGAAATAGAGGCAGAAAGTACTGTTTTTTCTTGTAATAATGGTAATTACCATAAATTGGTAATAATTTTCTGCTCATTTTCCGTTATCATAATTTCATACGAAAGAAGAAAGGATATGATGAGATTATGAAAACATACGGTTATATCAGAGTGTCATCCAAGGACCAGAACGAGGATAGGCAGCTGCTTGCACTACAGGCACTGCCTGTTTTAATGGAGAATATCTATATGGATAAGCTCAGTGGAAAGGATTTTAACCGGCCCGCATATAAAAAGCTGGTACGAAGGATGAAAGAGGGGGATTTGCTGGTGATTAAGAGCATTGACCGGCTGGGGAGAAATTATGAAGAAATTATTTATCAGTGGAGAGTATTGACCAAAGAGAAAAAAATAGATATCTATGTGCTGGATATGCCATTGCTGGATACCAGGCAGGGTAAGGATCTGATGGGTACTTTTATTGCTGATTTAGTGCTGCAGCTATTAAGCTTTGTAGCGGAAAACGAAAGACAGAATATAAGAACCAGGCAGGCGGAGGGGATTGCAGCAGCGCGTTTGAAAGGGGTTCGCTTTGGAAGGCCGCGGAAACCGATTCATCCGGATTTCCCGAAATGGAGAAAGGTTTGGCTGAATGGAGAAATATCCAGCCGCAAGGCGGCAAAGAAAATGGGAATTTCCCATCAGACATTTCTTAATTGGTTAAAAATGGAAAATAATTAAATTTTTATCAAAAATTGTAGACTTTTTTTGCCAGTTAAAGTAGACTTTTTTTGACATACTATGTATAATACTAAATGTAGGGTTAAATGCTATTATTTACCACTTTCTAATCTGTCAAAAAAAGTCTACTTTTCTAGACGGATGTTATCATATTGTTCGGAAAGGAAGCACAAATTATGGAGAACTTTAATAAGTCTGTTCTGGATATTTTAGCGCAGGAGCTTGACTGTTATGTTTCAGACTTGCGCCAGGTAAATACAAAATACAATAAGACAAAGATATGTGCAGCCATCAAAGGTATCCCGGCATTGCAATTCCCGGCAAGTGAATGGAATGTAACCATAAACTATATGTTAGAAGAAGATGCAGACTATCAGAATTCCGAAGAAGCCAGAGATTATTTGTTAAAAAGCTTAGGAGCGTAGGTGCACATAAATATAATATATACATTCATACATATCAGGGAGTAAAAGAGCTTTTGTATTGAGTATGTGGGCGGTAAGAGTCAGTATGGAAAAAATTCAAAGAAATGGTACGAATTGTGCAGCAATCCGGGTAGTTTTCACGCATAGGTGAGAATAGCCCGGCTTTTTTTGTGCGGAATCTTAAAGATTCCCATTTGATAAAGTAAGATTTCTGAACTACCGAATGTAAAGTGCGGTCTTCAGGCTAAGTAGAATTGATGTTTTAAATCTTTAGATTTTCCTAAGAAATATAGCGTTGACAAAAACAATGTATGTGTACTAATATAGATAGTACAGATAATATGGCAGTATTTCAGAAAGGAGAGTCTCATGATTATTGTTGACTACAAAGACAGGCGGCCCATTTATGAGCAAATTGTGGAAAAGTTTCAAATGCTGATTGTGAAGGGTGTAATGGAGCCTGACAGTCAGATGCCTTCTGTACGCAAGCTGGCAATGGATTTATCAATCAACCCCAATACAATCCAGAAAGCTTATACGCAACTGGAGCAGCAGGGATTTATCTACCCTGTAAAAGGAAAGGGGAATTTTGTCACAGGAGACAGAAATCTGCTGATACAAAAGAAGAAAGTTGTTTTTGATGATTTTCAGACGGTTGTATCACAGGGAAAGGAATTAGGAATCACGAGGGATGAATTTTACATTAAAGTTGATGAGGTGTATGGGGAGGTAAAGTATGATAGAAGTAATGTCCATTAGTAAGTCATTTGGCGACATTAAAGCAATTACGGATATCAGCACTACGATTCGGGAGGGTTCCGTATTTGGCTTGGTTGGAACCAACGGAGCCGGAAAAAGTACCTTCATGAGAATTCTGAGTGGGATATTAAAGGCAGACAAAGGATCTGTCAAGATTGATAATATGGAAGTTTTTGAAAATATTCAGGCAAAAAAGTTAATTTGCTTTATCCCCGACACACCGTATTATTTTAACAATGCTACGGTAAAGGAAATGATGGAGTATTATAAAATTATCTATCCTGAGTTCAGTGAATTTCGATTTATAGAACTGATAGAAAAATTTGGACTGGATATGAAACGCAAAATCAATACATTTTCAAAAGGTATGAAAAAACAGGTATCTGTATTGCTTGGAATTTGCACTAACACGAAATATCTGCTGTGTGATGAAACGTTTGACGGGCTTGACCCGGTTATGAGACAGGCGGTAAAGAGTATCTTTGCAAGTGAAATTTTAAACAGGGAGTTTACGCCGATTATTGCGTCCCATAACTTAAGAGAGTTGGAAGATATCTGCGACCACGTGGGTCTGCTGCATGAAGGCGGTATCCTGTTGTCAAGAGATCTGGAAGATATGAGATTTGAAATCCATAAGCTGCAGTATGTAATTCAGAACCCTACGGCGGAAGAGGAAATTCTAAAAGAGCTGGATGTAATGCAGTATGAAAAGAGAGGTTCTCTTGTATCCCTCACCGTACGCGGTAAGAAGGAAGCAATTCTGGCATTGGTTGGAAGCAAGAAACCTTTATTTTATGAAATACTTCCACTGTCGCTTGAGGAAATATTTATTAGTGAAACGGAGGTGGCAGGATATGACATCAAAAATCTCATTCTCTAAGTTATTGAAGCAGGATTTGAAACGAAGCGGCGGCATTATAGCGATTATCTCTCTGGTATTTTTCCTGCTATTTACGGTACGGGGGATATTTACCTTAGACCAGATGCTGGCAAGCCTTAAAAATGGAGGCTGGACCATGAAAGAAGTAACGGCACAGTTTGCCGATCTTCTGAGTTATAACGGTGTCATTATTTTTCTCACAGTATCCAGTGCAGTTTTATGCGGTGTATCCAGATTTTGCTATCTGCATTCTTCTACAAAACTGGATTTTTACCACAGTCTTCCCATTAAGAGAGACCACTTCTTCTGGGTGCAGTTTTTAAGTGGAATTTTGCAGTTTGTGGTACCTTTTCTTGTAAATATGCTGATTGTTCTGTTCATCGGGGCACTTAGAGGAGTAACTACCGGCGGAGTAGTGGGTCAGGTGCTGCTGGGAGGATTTATTCATATTTTATTCTACCTGCTGCTTTATATAACGGTAATTCTTGCCATGATGCTCACAGGTAAAATTGTGGTGGGTATACTTGCTGTAACCGTATTTTTGTTGTATCTGCCCGGAGTTATTTTCCTGGCGACAGGACTATTTAGTATCTTCTTTAAAACATTTTATCAGAATGAAAGTTTCTGGATGCAGCTGGCGGAATATTTTTCACCTCTTTTCCTTTATGGACTAACGATTGGAGCTGCCAGTGAGGGATCAATGTTCCTGAAAGAACTGCTGATTGCAATAGCGGCATTCGCAGCAATGCTTGTAATCGTGCTTTATCTGTACCGTATACGCTCTTCTGAAGCATCTGAGCGTGCAATAGCATTTCCAAAATCAGAATCGGTTATTAAATTCCTGTTGGTAGTGCCCATATCAATCGGGTGCGGATTTATAGCCCATATGATGGCAATTGAAGGTAAGGACCTTTGGCTGGCATTTGGTGTGATTTTTGGCGGAGTAATAAGCAGTGCGATTATTGAGTTTATTTATCATATTGATTTTACAAAAGTATTGGCTAGAAAGAAACTGATGCTGGCATCGCTGATTGTATCATTTGCGATTATTGGAATATTCCGGTTCGATGTATTTGGTTATGACCGCAATATACCTAAAGAAGAAAATGTGGAAAGTGCAGCTATCTGGATTGACGGCCTGGCAACCAATGTATACGAGAAGTGGAGTGACAATGGAATTTACATTTCCGGTACCGATACGAAATCATATGTACTGGATCATATGCAGGTGACAAAGATGGACAGGATTTATGAAATCGTAGAGTCTGCTATAAATAAACCGGAAGATGTATCAACGAATTATGTGATTGTGAAATACCGTCTGAAAAACGGAAAAGAAAAGATTCGTTCCTATCAGGCAGAGCATAGTGTACTTGAAAAAGCATTAGCAGATCTTTATCAGACACAGGAGTTTAAAGAAGGATTATATCCGGCAATTAATCTGACTGGAGATGAGGTCGGCAAGATAGAGCTGGTGAAAACGGATGAATCCATTCAGCTGAATCTGAACAGCAAGCAGCTTATTTCTCTGGTTGATACCTTCCGGGAAGAACTTGCAAATATGAAATACGAAGACATGAAAGCATCCAGTCTGGTCAGCATCCGGTTAGAGGGAATCAATAAAAAGGTTCCAAGTGGAACGTATACCTTATATCCCTGCTTTGAAAAAACTCTGGCACTGTTGAAGGAATATGGTTACAGTGTAGACGCAAAACTTGACCCGGATAAGGTGATTTCAATGAGAGTTTTGAAGTATGAAGAAAAGGGCAGCCGGGAAGAAGTCTTTAGCTCGAAGGAAGATTTCAAGGAAATTGCGGAAAATCTGGTAAATTCAGGTGTAAATGACTACTTCCTGTTTCCCCAGTCTTCCGCTTACGATGTGAACGTAACTTATAAAAATGAAAAGGGTGATACCATAACAAGCTATATGTACTTGTATAATGATAACATCCCCCAGTGTATCAAGGACAGATTTGATGATTGATGAAAAATCGGAGCCTATCATCCAATTAAAAAGCGTGTTATAATAATAGAGCATCCTGTGACTTTAGCTGCAGGATGCTCTATTACCTTTTAAATAAGAAGAGGAGGTATCACATGAAGATTTTATTTTTTGGAACAAAGAATTACGATGAAGAATTTTTTTCGAAAATACTGCAGGATAAAACATATGAAGATCTTGACATCACATATATAGAGCCAAATCTGACACCGGAAACGGCCAGTCTGGCATGGGGATATGATGCAGTCTGCGCATTTGTAAATATGGATTTGAGCGCACCCGCTATAGATATGCTGAATAAATGCGGTGTGAAATTAATTCTGATGCGCTCGGCAGGATATAATAATGTAGATCTGGACCAGGCAAAAAAATATGGTATTACGGTTATGCATGTACCCGGGTATTCACCGGAAGCGGTGGCAGAACATGCAATGGCGCTGGTTCTGACCGCAAACCGTCATACTCATAAGGCTTATATTAAAGGCCGTGAAAATGATTTCAGCTTAAGCGGTCTAATGGGAGTTAATCTCTATGGTAAAACTGCCGGTATCATAGGCACCGGTAAAATCGGAATAGCAATGGCACGAATCTGCAGAGGATTTGGCATGCGGGTGATCGGATACGACCTTTATCCTAACAATACGCTGGACTTTTTGGAATATGTGGATCTGGATACACTGTTAAAGGAATCGGATTTGATTTCCCTTCATTGTCCTATGTTTGAAAATACCTATCATTTAATTAATACGGAAACGATTAATAAAATGAAAGATGGTGTTATACTGGTCAATACATCCAGAGGCGGACTTATCAAAACAGAAGATCTCATAAAGGGAATCAGAGAAGGAAAGTTCTTTGCCGTGGGTCTGGATGTGTATGAAGAAGAAAATGGCAGTGTGTATGAAGATCTCTCTGAGAGAATACTGGGTCATTCTACAATGGCAAGGCTATTATCTTTTCCGAATGTAATGGTTACATCCCACCAGGGATTTTTTACAAAAGAGGCATTAAATGCAATCAGTCAGACAACGGTTGATAATGCTATGGCATTCATAAACGGGGTTAAAAACGGAAATGAATTATAATAAATTTTAGCGGGTGTAAAGGAAAGATCTATGTATAACCTGCGGGGATTTGCAGACACTATTTCTGACAGGAGGTGTCATACAATGGAAGATAATAATACATTGGGTATTGCCCTGGCACGTAATGCCTTAGATCAAATTCCCAATCCTCAAAGTGATGCACAAACAATTATAGGCCTTGTTAAGAATGGGGGACGTGTTACCGGTTATCAATTATCGGACGGTTCAACCGTTTCTAAAGAAGAAGGAGTATTCCTTGCAAAAGAAGGGGGTATCCGGGGTGTGGGTATTGCACACCGCAATGGTTCGGAATACCTGAAGTCACTACCTGACGATACAGAAAATAATAACCTGAGTAATCTGCCATCTGTATCAGGCTGAGCGAAGTAAATCTGCCGGTCAGAAGTTTCAGACAATTTAAAAGGATGGTATGCCATAATGAAATTTTGTTATGGCATGTCATCCTTTTTATATAATCCTTTTTAATAGGAAATGATAGAGAATAATTATCCGCGGAATGTTAATCCGTCATCAGTCATAGATTCTACTATGGCAAGAGATTCCAGATGAACGCCCTGTTCCCGTATCATGGAGCCGCCTTCCTGAAATCCTTTTTCAATGACGATTCCGGCGCCTTCAATAGTTGCACCGGCCTGTTTCACAATTTCTATCAGTCCTCTGAGCGCGCATCCGTTTGCCAGGAAGTCATCGATAATTAATACATGGTCATCTGCGTTTAAGAAACGTTTTGACAAAATGACATCGTATGTACGTTTGTGGGTAAAAGATTCTACCTTTGACTGGTATACATCGCCATCAATATTAATACTCTGTGCTTTTTTTGCAAAAATTACCGGAACGTTAAAATATTGAGCTGCAATACAGGCAATGCCGATGCCGGATGCTTCTATGGTTAAGATCTTAGTAATCTTATCGCTGGGAAAGCGTCTTCGGAACTCTTTTCCGATTTCATTAATTAACTGGATGTCCATCTGATGATTCAAAAAGCTGTCCACTTTTAATACATGACCGGGCTTTACTACGCCATCTTTTAAAATACGATCTTTTAATAACTGCATTTCTTTAATTCCTCCACTGGGTTGATGTTATTTTATCATACAATATTCTAAACGGTATTACAATCATTTCTTGTAGAAAAATCTGTTTTTATGTGGAAAAATCTTTTTTTATGAAAGTGTCGGTTGTCAGAAAAGTAACAATATGTTAGAATGCTACAGTACAGTTTTGTAAGGAGTACAAAACTGAGAAAAATGAAGTTACAGGAGAGAAAAGATGAAGGAAAACAAAAACGGCAGTATCTATGAACTGAACGGAGTAGTTCCCCTGCGAAAGGCAATTCCTCTGGGGATTCAGCATGTCCTGGCAATGTTCCTGGGAAATATTTCCCCTCTGATCATTGTATGCGGTATGCTGGATATGGCTCTGGATTTAAAGACCAGTCTCATTCAGAATGCAATGTTTATTGCAGGTGTGGCAACGTTAATTCAGCTGTATCCGATTTGGAAAGTCGGAAGTAAGCTTCCCATTGTAATGGGAACCAGTTCCGGTTTTATCGGAACGGCGAAGGCAGTAGGAGCAAGCTTTGGATACGGAGCACTTATGGGAGCATCCCTTGTGGGTGGTATTTTTGAGATTATACTTGGTTTTTTTATCAAACCATTGCGGAAATTATTCCCACCGGTTGTTACAAGCCTGGTAATTATATCGATCGGATTATCCTTACTTCCGGTTGGAATTAAATATTTTGGCGGTGGTGCCGGGAGCGAGGATTTTGGAAGCTGGCAGCATTTACTGGTAGGAACGGTGGTTATTCTTGTAATCATAGTTCTGAAACAGTTTAAGAAAAGCTTTTTAAGTACAGCATCTATTTTAATTGGAATCATTGTGGGTTACATATTGGCAATCTGTTTGGGAATGGTTAATTTTACTCAGGTACAGGATGCAGCCTGGTTCAGCCTTCCAACTTTTATGCCGGTGAAAATGGAATTTAACCTTCAGGCAATTATTGCAATGGGAATTATGTTTATTGCAACAACTGTGGAGACTGTAGGTGATATTTCCGGTATTACAAACGGAGGTCTGGACAGAGAACCTACTCATGAAGAACTTCAGGGCGGTGTCATTGCAGATGGTTTTGGAAGTTTTCTAGGTGCATTGTTTGGTGTCCTTCCAAATACTTCCTTTAGCCAGAATGTCGGTCTTGTTGCAGTTACTAAGGTGGTAAACCGTTTTGTTATTATGACCGGTGCGGTATTTTTAATCCTTTGCGGTTTCTGCCCGAAACTCAGCGCATTGTTTTCCGTAATGCCTCAGTCTGTACTGGGAGGAGCGGCTGTAATTATGTTCGCAATGATTCTGGTAAGCGGACTGCAGTCACTGCTTCGTGAAAAAATTGATGACAGAAATGGTCTGATCATTGCGATGGCAATCGGTCTTGGCGTAGGAATCGGAAATGTTCCGGAAGTACTGGCGCAGATGCCGGCATGGGTTGGTAACATTTTTGCACAAAACGGTATCATTATGACATTTGTAATTGCTACTGTTTTGAATCTGGTACTTCCAAAATCAAAGACAGAAGCAGCAGAACAGTAAGAAAAGGGTCTGTTACAGGGATATTATAATGTCCGGTTTCAGGCTGTGTTACTGAAAATTGGATGGAGAGAAGCATATGAAAAACAAATTTGTAAATAAAATTACCGGTATGATGCTGGCGGCAACACTGGTAATCGGTTCGTTAGCCGGCTGCGGTGCAGCAGCGGATCAAAAAACGGAAACACAGGCGGCAACATCAGCCCAGTCAGAAACGGCTGCAGAGACAGCAAATACAGAACAAACAGAAAACGGGAAACAGACAGAAAAGGGGAAACAGACAGAGACAGGTCAGCAGACGGAAACAGCGGAAGATGCGGATACGCAGACAGCTTCTGATTCCGAAGGCACAGCGGCAGCAGAAGGGGAAATTACCGTAACGGATCAAATCGGCAGAGAGGTTACCCTCAAAGCGCCGGCTAAGAAAATTGTTTCTTCTTATTATATATCAACTGCCATTGCCATTGCTCTTGGTCTTCAGGATGATCTGGTTGGAATTGAAATGAAGGCAGATACCCGTGAACTGTATAAGAAAGCGGCTCCGGAATTATTAGAACTTCCGGCTGTTGGTTCCGGTAAAGGAATCAACGTTGAGGAAACGGCAAATTTAGAACCGGATGTAGTAATTCTGCCTAAGAAGTTAAAAGACTCTGTGGAGCAGTTTGAAAAACTGGATATTCCGGTAATGGTAGTAGATCCGGAAACTTTGGATAACTATAGGGATTGTGTGTCACTCATGGGCACAATTGCCGGTGTATCGGATAAAGCATCCGAATTAAATGATTACTATCAGCTGAAGATGGATGAAGTAGAAGAGATGACCAGAAATCTGACGGATAAACCAACCGTTTATCTTGCTGCAGGAAGCAGTTATTTAAGTACCTGTACCTCAAAAATGTACCAGAACGATCTGATAGCAATGGCTGGCGGCACAAATGTGTCACAGGGGCTGGAAGATGGATACTGGGCGGAAGTCTCACCAGAACAGCTGTTAGAATGGAATCCCGGGTATATCTTTGCAGTAAGTTATGCAGAATATAATCTTACCGATATTACCTCAGATGCGAAATTATCTGAAGTGCAGGCAGTAAAAGATGAAAATGTAAAAATGTTCCCATCTAACATAGAGCCTTGGGATTATCCGACGCCGTCATCGGTGCTTGGAATTCTCTGGCTGACGCATGTACTTCATCCGGATCTATATTCAGAAGAGGAATATATACAGGAAGCCCAGGATTTCTACCAGAATTTCTTTGGCATTCAGGTAGAGGCATCTGATCTGGGGCTGTGATTGAAAAGTTATTGCCGCAGGATGCTGACTAAGATTTAAAAAGGAGTTATATGAATACGAGAAAAAGGTTTTGGATTTTGACGATCATATTAGTTTGTGTCATATTTTTGTCTTGCTGTGTAGGGCGGTACGAGTTATCCCTGTCGGATATCTTCGCCATTATAACAGGGCAGGGTAAAAGTGTAATGGACAGGAAACTATTTTACCAGATTCGTCTGCCCAGAACCTTTTTCGTCGTCTTATCCGGAGGGGCATTAGCGCTGGCCGGTACGGTATATCAGGCAGTTTTCCAGAATCCTTTAGTATCACCGGATGTTCTGGGTGTGAGCAGCGGATGTTCTGTGGGAGGAATTCTGGGAATTCTGTTTCTGGGACATTCGGCTCTGATTGCACAGGGAGTGACTTTTGCATTTGGAATGGGTACCGTAGCACTGGCTATGCTGCTTGTTTCCTGGATGCGGGGAAACAAACGTTATCTGATGATTATTGCCGGAATTATAGTAGGATCTTTAGCGGATTCAGTTATTATATTTCTAAAGTATACGGCAGATCCCAACAGGGAACTGGCTGCAATCGAATACTGGCTGATGGGGAGTTTTCAAAATGCAGGATGGGATTCCATCATCAGAGTGCTGCCGTTTATGGCCGGGGCAGGACTTTTACTTTTTTTATTCCGCTGGAAAATGAAAGTTTTAATTCTTGGAGATGAAGAAGCGGACGGCCTGGGCATTTCGCCGCATTTTGTAAGGAATATTTCTTTGATATGTGCTACAATACTGGTAGCGGTCGTAGTAAGCGAGGCAGGCGTGGTATCCTGGATTGGTCTGATTGCACCGCACCTGATCCGGATGTTCAACGGAGACGATTATGTTAAGAATTTTTTCCAAAGTATTTTATTGGGCAGTATCCTGCTGCTGTTAGCTGACATCTGTTCCAGGAGCCTGGCACAGTCGGAGATACCAATCAGCATTTTCACCTCTTTCTTTGGAGCAGCAGTATTGGTGATATTCTTATGCAGAGGGAAAAACAGACATGAAAATTAGGGTAGAAAACGCATCGGTTTCATTTGGAAAAAAAGAGATATTACAAGGAATTAGTATATCCCTGCCGGAAAAAGAACTGGTTATGGTCATTGGACCGAATGGCTGCGGGAAAACAACGTTTCTGCGCCTGCTGATGGGATTTCAGAAACCACAGAGCGGCATGGTGTTTTATAATGATATATCGCTTCAAGACCATACCATTCTGGAAAAAAGCAGAAAAATGGCTTATATGCCGCAAAATCCCCGCAGACAGGAAGAGGATGAAGTATTTGATTATGTACTGTTAGGGGTTACTCCTTATCTGAATTATTTTTCCCTTCCGGGAAAGGAAGAGAAGGAGCAGGCTGAGCAGGTATTGGCAGAACTGGGACTTAGCGAATTTAAAAACCGCAGAATGGGTACCTTAAGCGGCGGTGAGCAGCAGATGGTGAACTTTGCCAGAGCCAGAATGCAGAATACGCCCTGGCTGATTTTAGATGAGCCGATGGCTTCTCTGGATTATAGCCGCCAGCATGAATTTATGCACCGTCTGGTAGAGTACGAGAAGCGGTATGGGCAGGGAATTCTCATGAGTGTCCATGATCCGAATTTTGCACTGCGTTATGCAGACAGGGTTATTGTAATGGGATATGGTAAGATAGAGGGCATAGTAAGCCGCAGGGAAAATGAATTTGAAAATAAGCTGACCGGGATATTGAACAAGTCATACGATGGTCATTTACAATTAATAGAAAAAGAAGATTATCATTTTTATTACTGGAAGGAGGAAACACATGTTTCGTGCAAAGGAATTTGTGAAAGCAGAGAGTCTGAAAGAAGCTTATGAATTAAACCAGAAGAGAAGCAGCATTGTTCTGGGAGGATTCGTCTGGCTGAAGATGGGCGACAGGAATAAGCAGACAGCGATTGATCTGTCTGGACTGGGGTTGGATACCATTGAGGAGAATGATTTAGAATTTTCCATTGGAGCGATGTGTTCGCTTCGGATGCTGGAAACCCATGAGGGGCTAAAAAAAGCTTTTGGGGATATTTTTAAAGAATGTACCCGCCATATTGTAGGTGTACAATTTCGTAATTGTGCAACAGTGGGAGGGAGTATTTTCGGGAGATTTGGATTTTCGGATATCCTTACCTGTATGATGGCGCTGGATACTTATGTGGAATTATATAAGGGAGGAATAATTCCTCTGAAGGAATTTGTAAATTTGCCAAAGGATTCAGACATACTGGTACGTGTGATTATCAAAAAGGATGGCCGTAAGGCGGCTTATATGTCAGAGAGACAGACTAAGACAGATTTTCCGGTCATAGCCTGTTGTGTGGCAAAAGATAACGACAGATGGTATGTGGCAGTGGGTGCCAGACCTTACCGTGCTATGCAGGTTACGCTGACTGCAGATGAGACAAAGACTTTGGAGGATCTGGCAAAAGAAGCATCCGTCAGATTTTCTTATGGCAGCAATTTAAGAGGAAGTGCAGAGTACCGGGAACATCTGGCAAAAGTCTGTATCAGGCGCTGTGCCTGTAAAATTACAGGAGGTGAGGCATAAGTATGGAGATTAAATTTCTTTTAAACGGAAAACCGGTAACTGCAAGTATTGAAGCAGATGCTGTTTTGTTAGATGTAGTACGTGAAAAAGGCTGTTACAGCGTCAAGCGGGGATGTGAGACAGCGAACTGCGGACTGTGCACCGTTCTGGTTGATCAAACTCCGGTATTGTCCTGTTCCACACTGGCGGCGCGGGTTAACGGGAAACAGGTCATGACACTGGAGGGAATGCAGGAAGAAGCAAAGGCATTTGGGACATTCCTCGCTAACGAAGGAGCGGAACAGTGCGGGTTTTGCAGTCCCGGTTTTATTATGAATGTGTTGGCCATGGAAAAGGAATTGGTAAAACCTACCGAAGAGGAAATAAAAGAATACCTGGCCGGCAATCTTTGCAGATGCACGGGATATATGGGGCAGCTTCGGGCGATCCATAAATATTTGAACAGGGAGGAGAAATAGTTTGAAGGTACGGAGACAGGAGGAACGTATGGAGATGAAACAACGATTAGTGAATACACCTGTGATGAAAAAAGATGCCATGGCGCTGGTAACAGGACAGCCCGTATATACAGAAGATCTGGCTCCCAAAGACTGCCTGATTGTAAAAGTACTCAGAAGCCCTCATGCCCATGCTCTTATTGAAGAAATAAACACTGCGGCAGCACTTAAAGTTCCGGATATAACCGGTATTTATACCTATGAGGATGTACCGGAGAAAAGATTTACAATGGCGGGGCAGACCTATCCGGAGCCCAGCCCTTATGACCGTCTGATTCTGGATCAGAGAGTACGGTTTGTGGGAGATGCAGTTGCAATTGTTGCAGGAGAAACAGAAAAGGCCGTGGACAGGGCGATGCGCCTGATCAAGGTGAAATACCAGGTCTGCGAACCTGTGCTTGATTTTCACAAAGCGAAAGGTAATGATATCTTAGTTCATCCGGAAGAAAACTGGAAAAGTCTGTGTCCGGTTGGGGCTGATAATAAGCAGAACCTCTGTGCCCGGGCCAGTGATGAACACGGTGATGTGGAAGGTGTTCTTGAAAAATGCAGATACCGTGTGGAACAGACATACCACACCAAGGCGAACCAGCAGGCGATGATGGAAACTTTCCGTACGTTCACTTATATGGACGTCTATGGAAGGCTGAATATTGTATCCTCAACCCAGGTTACGTTCCATGTAAGAAGGATCCTGTCACATGCACTGGATATTCCCAAATCGAAGATTCGTGTCATAAAACCCCGAATCGGCGGTGGGTTTGGAGCTAAGCAGACTGTTGTAGCGGAGGTTTATCCGGCATTTGTCACTATGCAGACAGGAAGAGCGGCGAAGATCATTTATTCCCGCTATGAGTCACAGATTGCCTCTTCTCCACGGCATGAAATGGAGATCAAAGTAAGGCTGGGTGCGGATGAAGAAGGAATCATCAGGGCAATTGATGTCTATACCCTTTCTAATACAGGCGCTTACGGGGAACACGGACCGACTACAGTTGGGCTTTCCGGACATAAATCCATTCCCCTCTATGGAAAGGTGGATGCATTTAAGTTTGCCTATGATGTTGTGTATACCAATGTAATGTCTGCAGGTGCATATCGCGGATATGGGGCAACACAGGGGATATTTGCAGTGGAATCTGCAGTGAACGAACTGGCGGCACAGATGAAAATGGATCCGATCGTATTGAGACAAAAAAATATGGTGCAGGAAGGCCAGGTTATGCCTGCGTACTATGGAGAAACAGCCAACAGCTGTGCCCTGGACCGCTGCATGGCACGGGGCAAAGAGATGATAGGCTGGGATGAGAAGTTTCCCTGCAGGGATATGGGAAATGGAAAAGTCAGGGGTGTAGGGGTAGCAATGGCTATGCAGGGATCCGCTATTTCTAATGTAGATACTGCATCGGTTGCCATCAAAGTCAATGATGACGGATTCTACAGCCTGATGATCGGAGCTTCCGATATGGGAACGGGATGTGACACCATACTGGCACAAATGGCGGCAGACTGTCTGAACTGCCGCATGGAAGACATTGTGGTGCATGGAGTTGATACGGACATCTCGCCTTATGATTCCGGCTCCTATGCATCCAGTACCACTTACCTTACCGGGATGGCAGTAGTGAAAACATGTGAAAGTCTGATCCGCAAGATCTGTGAAAAGGGTGCTTGTTATCTGGGTCTTATGACAGAACAGGTGGATTTTGACGGTGAAAAAGTATATGAGACAGACGGAGATAAATCCATCTCCTTAAAAGATATCGGTAATCATGTAATGTGTAATAATGAAGAGGCGCTTATGGCTTCCGAAGCACATTCTTCTCCTGTATCACCTCCGCCGTTTATGGTTGGATTGGCGGAAGTAGAGATTGATAAAGAAACCGGACATATTGAATTGATTGATTATGTGGCGGTTGTGGACTGTGGAACAGTGGTGAATACTAATCTCGCCAGAATTCAGGTAGAAGGCGGTATTGCCCAGGGAATCGGCATGGCGTTATTCGAAGATATTACTTATTCCGAAAAAGGACAGATGTATCAGAATTCGTTTATGCAGTATAAGCTGCCAGGCAGACAGGATGTAGGAAATGTCAGGGTGGAATTCGAAAGCAGCTACGAGCCCACAGGACCATTTGGAGCAAAATCCATTGGAGAGATCGTAATAAATACACCATCACCGGCAATTGCACATGCAGTATATAATGCAGTCGGGGTGCAGATACGGACACTCCCAATCACTTCTGAAAAAATATATTTTCATATGCAGGAGAAAGATTCATGAACCTGGCATTAATTCTGCTGGCGGCTGGAAACAGCCGCCGTTTTAAAAGCAACAAACTGTTATATGAAATAGATGAAAGTCCTATGTATCTCCATATTGTGAAAGAAATTGAAAAATTACCCGGGGATACATTTGTATCAAAAATCATTGTTACGCAATATCCCCAAATAGAGCAGGAAATGAAAAAGAGAGGATACCGCACGATTCGGAATGCCCACAGTGAATGGGGGATTTCTCATTCCATTAAGTTAGGCATAACAGCGCTTTGCAGCGAAAATAATATTGTGGATGGAATCTGCTTTGCTGTTTGTGATCAGCCCTTTTTAACAGCGCAAACCATAACGGCGCTGATTCAGACCTGGACGACGGGCCAAAAAGGTATTGCCTGCCTGAAATATAAGGAACATACCGGTAATCCGGTTATCTTCCACTGGAAATACAAAGATGAACTGCTGGGTCTGGAAGGTGATACGGGAGGGAAAAAAGTCTTGAACAGGCATAAGCAGGAGGCAGTGTATTGTGAGATTACGGATGGAAGAGAATTAGAAGATATGGATTTTCAATAAAGGACCCTTTTTATAATTTAATGTGCCAAAATCGGGAATATAACTCAGCAGCGCCGAATATATATAATACAGGAGTATTTTTCTTTGCAGGGGCAAAGGTAAAAGGGGGCGATTATATGAAGCGGCTGAATCACGTATTTCCTGTAATAGTACTGATACTGTCATGTGTTTTCAGTGCATTTCTGGTGCTTGATTTTTGCAATCCGGCGATGAATCTGGTGGATACGAAAGTTTCTCATTTGTTGTTATGGGCATTTTGCATTCTATCTATCATATGCACCGTGAACCGGATGTATGAGCAGCGCAGGCAGGAAGTTTTATTTGGGGATGATCCTCAAGAATGGTGCTGAATTAAGGGGCAGACAGGGCAAATAGTAGAAAAATATTTTCAGGATGGTAAATAATGAAAATATATATTATAATAAATCTGAGCATATCTGAAAATTCAATAAATCCGGATAAGAGGTAAAGATGCACATCCGGATTCAGATCATTTTCAGGTTGCGGATGAATACTATATTTGAATTATGAGAGGAGCATTGTATTATGAAAGATGAATACATTGAATTCACCATCGGTAAGCAGAAGAGTATTGCCCTGATTGCCCATGATGGAAAAAAACAGGAATTAATTGATTGGTGTGAAGCGAATAAAGAAATCCTGAAAAATCATTTTCTATGTGGAACAGGAACGACAGCAAGAATGATTACCGATAAGACAGGACTTCCTGTAAAAGGCTACAACAGCGGTCCATTAGGCGGAGATCAGCAGATCGGTGCTAAAATTGTGGAAGGCAATATTAACTTTGTAATTTTCTTTTCTGATCCTCTGGAAGCACAGCCTCATGATCCGGATGTTAAGGCACTTCTTAGAATTGCCCAGGTTTATGACATCCCCATCGCAAATAACAAGGCTACGGCAGACTTTATGATCACTTCCAAATTCATGGACAGTGAGTATAATCATCAGGTCATCAACTTCAAGAGAAATATTCAGGAGAGAGCAAAAACATTGTAAAAGAGATGTTTTGAAAATGAATATGGTGAAGAAATAAAAGTCTTTTTTCCAGAGAGTTGTGGAAAAAAGACTTTTTTGAATTGTATATCTTTATATCTTCTTAAGTACAAAATGCACATAACAGGAACATCCAATGATCAGTCCACCTGACAGCACGAACAGGAACTGCATTCCGCTGACAGCCATGCCAAGGAGATTCCCTGCAGGCAATATGGTTAAGAGTGCAGCGCCCAGCAGACTGGATGCAAATCCGATCATACCGGCATAGGCACTGTTGGCTCCTACAAAAAGCATTTGCTTGTTATCCGGTGCATACTGGTATTGCACGTTAAATACCGAAATGGCAATTCCACCCCAGGCGATTCCGGACAGTGACTGGAGAATTGGTTGCAGGACCAGGCAGGTTTCTTTTGTCATAAAGAACCAGCTGATATGTACACAACCAAGAAGCAGCATGGAGGTCTTGGTAACCCAGAGCCAGGATTTGCGATCCGCCAGCCTTCCCCAGATGCCGGATGCAAATACTCTCGATAAAGATGCGATCAGCCCCAAAAATGTCATATAGGTGTAATCCAGGTTCAGCCCGGTTACCATATAAACACTGAAAAATGGAGCAGCAATCTGGAGACCCAGATTCCAGAATCCATAAAATCCGATGATTTTACGAAAGCCTTTATTTTTTAATGGTTCCGTAAAAACGTGTTTCAGGCGGGTCCGTTCTTTGTATTCCTCCTGGATCGGCTCTTTGGCGGAGGAAAAACAATAGAAATTAACAAATGTCATGGCAAGGACTGCCAAACCGATTGTTAAAAAGCCTGCCTGTTCGGCATTCTGATAGCGGAACCAATCCAGCAGTTTTCCCATGGAAAGAGAAACGATGGTGGTAAAAGCCAGTGCCTTTGCATCCCGTTTGCCAAGGTAAGAACCAAGTTCTCTTCCGGGTACCAGTTTTCTCAGCCAGTTTCCCGCTCCGGTTCCGATAAATGCTCCGCATCCATGTGCTGCTGCGAAAATGCCTACCACGGCGGCAAGCCGGAAGGCAGGTTCTCTGACAAACAGAGGCACAAAGAAAATCAGGGTCAGCAGCAGGCGGTGCATCAGGGCAAGAAATGCGATGATAAATTTTTTCTCACGGAGGTTTTCCAGAACTACCGTGGAAAAAAGCTGTACCACGCAAAGCAATGTGGGGATTGCGCCGATAATTCCATTCAGGGAGTCATCGGCCCCCATCATACTTGCGTATCCGGAGAGGAAGGCTCCGCTGGTCAGGGCGAGAACCCCGTTTGCCATGCTTCCTTCCAGGACGAACAGGCTTCGGCTTCTCTTAAAATCGGCTTCATTCATTGGCTGACGGCTGTAATAGGTATCAGAAATAAATGTTCTCATGTGAGTTATAGCATACATGATAAAAATACCTTTCTTTTTTTCGCAATATTTGATATTCTGTATGTAATTTGAGGCGCCATCAAATTAACTCTATTTTGTCATTAACAGGCGTTTTCTACAAGAAGAGAAATGGCGATAAAAACATGAAAATTCCGACTTTTCAAATACATGGGAGGAAATGATGGAAAGCTTTTTACACTTGAAAGGAATTCTTCCGGTTACAGCATGGAATGCCGGATATTTTAAAAGCAGGGGACTTGGAACCCATGCAGACCGAACAATTGATTCATTTGAAATTATTTATGTGAATTCAGGAACACTTGGGATTTATGAAGAAGGGAAAAAATTTGAAGTTCCAAAAGGGCATGCTTTGATATTGTTCCCGGGAAGACATCATTGGGGAAGCAGACAGTTTGAAAAAGACCTTACATTTTACTGGATTCATTTTCAGATAGACAAGAAGGCGGAAGCCGGGGATGATATGATGTCACTGCCTCAATTGGTGCGCCTTGCGAAACCCGAACAATTTGTGGAGCTTTTCCGGCGTTTCATAAAACGGCAGGAACGGTATAGTGAAGACAGAACGGTATTAAATTTGATATTACTGGAAATTTTATGTGAATTATCTGACTCTGCATATCCCCTGGAAATCAGCACGACCAAAGTGGTATTGGCAAACCAGGCAGATCAGTATATCCGCCTGCATTTGAACGAGACCCTGTCATCTAATCTGATTGCAGAGGCATTATCCTGTAATCCCGACTATCTGGGGCGCATTTATCATGAGATATATAATAAGACACTGACGGAGGCGATTCATACATATCGGTTGAATAAAGCCAGCCGGCTTCTGATCGAAACGTCTGCCAATGTAAATGAAATTGCAGACCTGTGCGGGTATCCGGATGCCGATTATTTTCGGAAAAACTTCAAAAAGTACCGGGGCATGACACCCAAAGAGTATCGACAGACTTACTGTCTGGTCTCTACGGATATTGAGGAGTAAAAGGATTTGCCAAAATAATTACACTGGCCCTTTAAAACTAATCAGTGAAATTCAGATCCTTAACGGAAGCACGTTCTACCAGCGCTACATCCAGTGTAATTTTCTGTGTGCGGGCATCCTTGTTTTCTAACTGTAAAAAGAGCTGGCTTGTAACAGTTTTTGCTTTTTGTATGATGTCCTGGCGGATGGTGGTAAGTGGAGGTGTGATCTGGCGGCTCAGTGGAAAATCATCAAAACCAATTACCGATACGTCCTGGGGCACATGAATATCATATTTTTTAAAACCTTCAATCAGTGAAAAGGCGATCTGGTCTGCGGTAACGAAAAGCCCGGTAACTTTTGACAAAAGCGGCTTTAATTTCCGGGCAAGGGTAGGATCATTTACCGGATCGTGAAAAGGGAAAATATATTCTTTTCTTAAGGGGCAGCCGTGTTTAGACAATGTATCCTGAAAACCCATTAAACGCTGTTCCACAACCCCATTTTTCTGAGTGATCTCAGGGCTGATAAATGCCAGGTCAGTATGACCGTTTTTGATAAAATATTCTGCCGCAAGTACTCCGCCTTTATAATCGTCAATCCCTACATTTGTGATCTGGGTGATGGGACTGTAGCTGTCTGTGAATACCAGCGGGATTTTATTGGCTGTGAGGATTTCACTCATGACTGAATCAAAAGCGCCTACGAAAATGGCACCTTCCACATTCCAGGAGCGCAGGCTGTATGTAACATCTTTGTAGTCACTGACATAGCGCAGAATCAGAAAATATCCTTTTTCCTGTACATAGCGGGTAACTTCTCCCAGAAAAATGGCATGGTAAGAATCTTCCAGGGGGTTACCGTCTCCATGGGTAAGCATGAGAAGGGCAATCAGCCTGGAAGATTTCGCTGCCAGAGCCCGGGCGGATGAATTGGGAACATAACCCCGCTTTGCTGCAATTTCTTTTATTTTAACAGCTGTTTTTTCCGAAACTTTCGTTGTATTTCCATTCATAACGCGGGACACAGTCATGATGCTGACGCCTGCTTCTTCGGCAATATCTTTTAGTGTGATCATATGCTACCTCTTTCCTTAACCCTGAACATGTTTAAAATGCCTGAACCCGGCTGGTTATTCCACTTTGCGTGATGTGGCTGTGGAATTTCAACCTTTATGTGAATAGACATATTATACAAATATTATAGAGGAAAATCAAGATATTGTACAAAGTTTAAAAAGGATATTGACATTGTTAATCGTGAATGGTATATTTATATCATGGTTAGGTTAACGCTAACCTAACTCCGGATAACAAGTCGGATATCTGTAGGAAACGGGGTATCTGACCCTCCTGGCAGCCGCCATACGGACGTAATCGCATGTCCGCCTGGCGGCTGCCGGGGGGAAATAAAAAATTGACAGTAAAGAAAGGAATTGAAAATGATGGATCCCATTTATAAAATTGATGCCAGTCCTTTATGCAGTGAGGGTGCTGCAGTTCAGGGTGAGCATTACCGTATTACCGTTTTGACAGCCCAGTTAATCCGATTAGAATTCAGCGAAGAAGGAAGGTTTGAAGACCGGCCTACACAGAGTGTCTGGAACCGTAATTTTCCAGTTCCGGAGTTTCAGGTATTTGATAAGGGTGGGAATCTGGAAATTGTAACTGAATTTATACATATGATTTATAATAAGGAGAGATTTTCCTCCAATGGGCTGTCCCTTCAGGTCAGCGGCAAAGGATGTACGACGCATAATATCTGGCACTTTGGGGAAGAATCAACGGATCTTAGAGGTACGGCAAGAACGCTGGATGAAGCAGACGGCGCAATACCCCTGGAACATGGTCTGATTTCAAGAAATGGCTATGCAGTTATGGATGACAGCAGATCACTGTTACTCACGGAGGAAAACTGGGTAGAGCCGCGTAAAGGTGAAGTCATGGATTTCTATTTCTTTGGATACGGACATGAATATGAGAAATGCCTGAAGGATTTTTACCATCTCTGCGGCAAGACGCCCTTGCTCCCCAGATTTGTGTTTGGCAACTGGTGGAGCCGATACCATAAATACACGGAAGAAGAGTATAAAGAATTGATCCTGCGTTTTGAAAGAGAGAAAATTCCTTTTTCGGTCGCAGTAGTTGACATGGATTGGCATTTGGTTGATGTGGACCCCAAATATGGAAGCGGCTGGACGGGATATACCTGGAATAAGGATTTCTTCCCGGATCCCAAAGCATTTATGGCATGGCTTCATGACCATCATTTGAAGATAACATTGAATGTACATCCTGCAGATGGAGTCAGGGCATTTGAAGAACCTTATCTTGCTATGGCGAAAGAACTTGGGGCTGACTGGGAGAAAGAAGAGACGATCAACTTCGACGTAACCAGTCAGGAATTTTTAAATGCGTATTTTAAATACCTGCATCATCCAAACGAAGAGGATGGTGTGGATTTCTGGTGGCTGGACTGGCAGCAAGGGAAGAATACGGCGATCGAGGGACTGGATCCGCTTTGGATGCTGAACCACTATCACTATCTGGACAGCAGGCGTAACGGGAATAGGGCTCTGACTTTTTCCAGATATGCAGGGCTTGGAAGTCACAGGTATCCGGTTGGCTTTTCCGGGGATACGGTTATATCCTGGGAATCCCTGGATTTTCAGCCTTATTTCACCGCAAATGCAAGTAATGCAGGATACGGCTGGTGGAGCCATGATATTGGCGGTCACATGTTTGGTTACCGGGATGATGAATTGTCAGCCAGGTGGGTACAATATGGCGTATTCTCTCCCCTTTTAAGACTGCATAGTACGGCAAATCTCTTTTCCGGTAAGGAGCCCTGGAAGTACAATAAAATTGCAGAAAGCATTATGAAAAAATACCTGAAGCTGCGGCATGAACTGATTCCTTATCTCTATACCATGAATCGCTATGCCAGCCGTGACGGGCAGCCGCTGGTACGCCCAATGTATTACCTGGAGCCGGAGCAGAAGGAAGCTTATGAGGTGCCAAATGAATATTATTTTGGAACAGAGCTGATTGCCTGCCCGATTACAAAACCGGTTGACAAAAAAGCAGCGGCAGCTTCATTTACAGCATGGCTGCCAAAGGGAATCTGGTATGATATTTTTAATGGACGGGTTTATGAGGGCGGCAGGAGATTATCCTTGTACAGAGGAATCGAGGATATTCCGGTATTTGCCCGGGCTGGTGCAATTGTACCCATGGCGGATCTGGATGAGTATACAAATTCAACCACGAATCCTGAAAAATTGAAGATTGCCATTTATGCAGGGGCGGACGGAGAGTTCCACCTTTATGAGGATGATGGAAATTGTCCGGAGGATTTAGATGAAAATTGGGCTGATACAGAGATGACATTCAGATGGGATGAAAAAGCAGTATTTACTATTGGCGCAGCAAAAGGGAATACTTTGGTTATCCCTCAGGAGAGATCCTATACCCTGGAAATCACAGGAGTTACAGAAAGTCCGGTAACTGTTCTTGCAAATGGCCGGCCGGCCGGGGCAGATGTAAGCTATGATGAAAGAAAACATACATTAACGGTCAGAATCCCGAAAAGGGCTGTTACAGAGGAAGTCATCGTTTCCTTTGAAGATGGAGTGGAGCTGGCAGAAAATGATGTGGTGTCCGAGACATTTGCTTACCTGGAAAAGACACAGTTAGAATATAATCTGAAGGAAGAGATTTATTTCATTGTAAGAGATGCAAAGAATGCGCTCCATGCTGTGTCAGCTTTGCAGGCACTGGGGCTGGATGAGATGGTGTTTGGGGCTTTATGTGAGATTTTAACTGCAAAATAAGGAAAATATAAAACAATTGAAAACAAATCAAGTGAAATACAAAACAAGCGCTCCGGGAACAAATATTTGTTCTCCCGGAAGCGCTTGTTTTGTTTCAATGCAATGTTCTATTTTCTACGGCTTCTGATTGCCTTTAATACCTGAATAACCGGAAGATTGACAAGAGCCAGACCATAAACGGTAAACAGCTGCTGCATACTCAGGTCAGCAACCTTAAATACGCTGTGTAAGCCTGGTGTCAGGAGTACTGCGTTGATTAAGACAAAACCAATTAAGAAAGCGCCGATCAAAAACTTGTTATTAAAGAACTTTCTCGTAAAGATTACAGGATGGTCGGATTTACTGTTGAATCCATGAACCAGTCTTGCCATACAAAGTGTTCCGAATGCCATTGTGCTTCCAACGGCTGCACCGCCTGCACTGTTGCCAAGTAAAAAGGCAATCATTGTAGTAGCGCCGATAGAGAGCCCTTCCACGCCAATTCCAACCAGAAAATCTTTCGTAAGGATAGATTCATTTTTTGGGCGGGGCTTTTCTTTCATTACATCGCCGGTATGAGGCTCAAGACCCAGGGCGATTGCCGGGAGACTGTCTGTCAGCAGGTTGATGAACAGCAGGTGTACCGGGGCAAATGGTACCGGCAGTGCCATGATGGAAGCGTAAAGTACAGCTAAAATCGCACCAAAGTTTCCGGATAAGAGGAATTTGATGGAATTTTTAATGTTAGCATAGACATTACGTCCATTTTCTACTGCTTTTACGATAGTAGCGAAGTTATCATCGGTTAATACCATAGAGGCAGCATCTTTTGCAACCTCACTTCCAGTAATTCCCATAGCAACACCAATATCCGCTTGTTTCAGTGCAGGTGCGTCATTAACACCATCGCCGGTCATGGATACAATGTTACCTTTGTTCTGCCATGCCCGGACTATACGGATCTTATGTTCCGGTGAAACTCTGGCATATACACTGATGTGCTCTACGAAATTTTCAAGCTCTGCATCGGAGAGATTTTCAATATCTGCACCTTCACAGGCTTCCGAGATATCTTTTAAAATACCGATTCTTTTTGCGATCGCAGCAGCAGTTATTTTGTGGTCACCGGTAATCATAATCGGTTTAATACCGGCTTGAATACATTTTGAAACCGCTTCAGCGGATTCTTCACGCGGCGGATCCATCATGGCAATCAATCCCAGGAAAGTAAGGTCATCTTCAAAATCCACGGAAAGTGATGCAGGTGCAGGCAGGACTTTGTATGCAAATGCCAGGACTCGAAGTCCATTCATGGAGTAGTGTTCATTCATTACGGCAAGATCTTCAGCATCCTCCGGAGTAAACGGACAGGCTTCCCCTTTTTTCTGAATGGAGGTAAGGCGGTTGCTTAATACATCTACGGCACCTTTTGTAATCATGATGATTCGTCCGTCAATGTTGTGTAAGGTGGACATAAGCTTACGGTCACTGTCAAAAGGTATTTCACTGATACGCGGGAATTTTGCACGTGTAGGAAGTGCTGCCACGCCTACCTTGTCACCAAGGTTAATCAGTGCAGTTTCCGTAGGATCACCGATTTCTTTTCCGTCCAGATTCGTAGAATCATTGCAGAGAATACTGGAATATAATAGTTGTTTTTGGTAAGAGTCTCCAGAATCAATGTCTTTGGCTGCAATGTTTTTTCCGTCAATATAGTAATGTTCTACTGTCATCTTATTCTGGGTCAGTGTACCTGTTTTATCCGAACAGATAATAGAAACGCTTCCCAGTCCTTCCACTGCCTGCAGCTTTCTGACAATCGCATGTTCCGCTGCCATTTTCTGTGTTCCGAAAGAAAGCACAATGGTTACAATCGAGCTTAAGGCTTCCGGTATGGCGGCTACAGCTAATGCAATAGCAAATAAGAAGGAGTCTCCGATTGGATTTCCACGGAAAATGTTAATTCCAAATACCAGAGCACAGACTACTAAAATAAGTATGGACAGCTTTTGCCCAAAGTTATCCAGATTAACCTGCAGTGGGGTTTTTTTCTCAGAAGTGGATTTTAAAAGACTGGCAATTTTGCCCACTTCCGTTTCCATACCGATTGCGGTAACCAGGAAAGATCCTCTTCCGTAAGTTACAAAACTGCCGGAAAACAGCATATTAGTCTGGTCACCCAGAGGCTTTTCTCCTGAAAGTACCTGATCCGTCTTCTCTACGCTGACACTTTCACCGGTAAGAGCGCTTTCATTTATTTTAAGGCTTGCATTTTCAATAATACGTCCATCTGCTGGAATATAATTCCCGGCCTCCAGAACAACCAGGTCACCAATGGTTACCTCGGCGGATGGAATTTCATGTACAATACCGTCTCTCATAACCTTGGCGGATGGAGCAGACAGTGTCTTTAAACTATCCAGTGACTGTTCTGCTTTCAGCGTCTGGACAGTACCCAATATTGCGTTTATGGTGATAACAACAAGAATTACAATTGTGCTCTCAATATCTCCTAAAAATCCGGATACGACAGCGGCAACGATTAAGATAATAACTAAGAAATCTTTGAATTGTTCCAGAAAAATCTGTAAAGTGCTTTTCTTTTTTCCCTCAACCAGTACATTTTTACCGTATTTGTTCTGATTTGCAATGGCTGCATCAGTGGTCAGATATTCACTGCTGCCATTTACCTGTTCCATAACTTCTTCTTTGGAAAGGGTGTAATAATTCTTCATATGAATGCCTCCTTTATATGGTTCCTTGTATGCATAAAAAAAACGATCCTCCTATTGCATACAATTCACGCTGCAATAAAAGTCTCGCTACTTAGTTACGATACGGATGGAAACCATCGTACTGACGACATCGTAAACACTTGCGTGTTAGCTACTCCCTTTTACTTCTTTAATAAAGATAAGACAAATTTGAGAAAATGTCAAGGGAAAAATATTTTTTAAACCTGGCAGAATTGTATTTGCAGCATTATATCTGTAGTATTTGACAAAAAAGTGGAAATTACTCAAAAGTTTTTGATGAATATGGGAATCAGTGAAGCTAACAGGCTAAACATGATGACAAATGAAATTCCCAACAATATTATTTGTCCGTTGTTTAAAAGCGTAATACCGTTTAAAGAATATCTAAAGAATATTCTCATATAGATCCAAAGTATGAGAATGAAAATAAATGCAATTAATATAGTAATCTGCAGCCACATATAACATTGATTTCTCAATGCCGTATCAAGGATCCGGCTATTTACATAAAAGCTGGGCTGAAAAGACAATAATCCGCCAGTGGTAAAAACTACCATGACTAGAATGAATTCCAACTTTAAACTATTATGTTTTAAAATATATAGACACGGTACCAGACATATAATTGCGATGAAGTCGTAAATATTAAAGAAACTTAGATAAAATGTTATTTTCATAATTAATAAATTGTATTTCCGATCATAATGATGCGATTCATAAAATTGTTTGCGGCCGTAACTGTAAAAAGTTTTTAAATCAGGTACTTCGGCTTGCATATGATTAAAGTTATAAATGATAATGTGGGAACTCATCAATAAAATAATTATAAGAAATACTTGAAAAAGTGCAATTATTTCGATGGGTTTATTCTGGTGCCGGAAGTAGTTATTTTTCATTTTTTATATCCTCTTTTATGTTTAATTAGATATTCTGTAAATTTGATGACATGTAAGGTTTGTTTAAATGCAGATATATAATACTATCTTTGTGTTTATTTAAGATCATAAATGTATTGAAGTGTAAATTTAATGTCGTGAATTATGATTTCATTCAGGAATCAGGATTTGTTCGTTAATGCACAGGTTTTCTAAATTAAGGTGTGAATACGGGGGATATGGTTCTGGAAATCCCTTGAGGTACTGCAAGATAGGAGTAAATGGTTGCGTATTCTGAATTTATCGACTATATTATAAATAGTTATAAATTTTAATATGTATAAAGGAAAACAATAGTGACAGAGAAAAATAGCAATATTTTAGAAATGACAGATCCGGTATCCGGATTTCGGGTAAAAGAGAAAAGCGTGATCGGACAATTAGGAGCTGATATTACATTATTTGAACATGAAAAGAGTGGTGCCCAGGCAGCATGTATAAAAAACGATGATCCGGAATTGGGATTTAGTATTATCTATAGGACTCCATATGTGGATGAAACAGATACCAATCACGTATTTGAACATGCAATTCTGGCATCTTCCGAAAAATATCCCAGCAAGGATATCTTCTTTGATATGGGTAATAAGAGTTATAATACTTTTTTTAATGCCTTTACCTATCCAACGTTCACGATTTATCCGGTGTGCAGTAAGAGTGAAGACCAGCTGATAAAAATGATGGATGTTTACTTAAGCTGTATGGTCAGTCCCGATATATTAAAGAATGATAATTTCTTTAAAAGAGAAGCATTGCGGTATGAACTGGAAGATGTGGATAGTCCTATTCTCATGAAGGGAACGGTTCTGAGTGAAGACTTTGGTTATTTGACAGATGTTGAGAGTAATGCAGATGATAATCTGATTCATGCATTGTATCCCGGCTTATATGCCTCAAACTGTATTGGGAAAGCCCACCTGAATTATAAGGGACTTACTTATGAGCATACTTTGCAGACTTATGAACGTTTTTACTCTTTCAGCAATAGTCTGATCATTCTTTATGGAGATATGGACTTTAAAAAAGTTATGGACTTCATAGAAAAAGAATATCTTTCCAAATCGGAAAGGAAACAGATCGATTTAAGCCAATATACCAACGAGCAGGTCCGGCCGGGCTATGTGGAACAGATAGTGGATAGCCCGGCATATGAAGAAGATAACGCAGACCATGCTTCTGTTGTGGATTATTCCGTGGATTTGTCCGGGTGTTCCTGGGATGATTTAATATATTGGGGCTTTATTACCGATATGATGAATAATGAAAGTTTTGTATGGCATGATTATGCAAAAAAGGCAGGTCTTCATAATTCTATGACCGCTTTTATTAATGTAGATACTTCTTTTCCCTATCTGGTATTCCGCCTGTTGGATGCGGATGTAATGCAGAAGGAGTCGTTTAAGGATTCGATAAACAGGGCGTTAAAAGATTTGTCCGAAAATGGATTTAGTCCGGAAATATACAGGGCATGTATGAAGAGCAGAGAACTTGCAGAATCACTGATGCGGGAGGCAACTGCCGTGGCAGTTGACGTTTCGGAGGAAATTGCCACCTATTGGACCAGGACAGGCAGAATCGATTATCATAGCAGATATCAGGACTGCTTTCGCAGAATTTCCCGGGATAAGGAGCAGTTGATTTTAAAACGGCTGGTAAAAGAAGCTTTAGTGCCCAAACGGAGTGCTTTTGTTGTGACGATACCCAAGCCGGGGCTGGCGGAACAGATGGAGCAGGAACGGGATGATTATCTGAAGAAGATGAAAGAGTCTATGTCAGTGGGGCAGCGACAGCAACTGGTAGAAGATACCAGGAAGTTTCGGGAATGGAATGAAACGGAACAAAGTAACAGCAGTTTTATGATTCAACCAAAGGAACTGCCGGATCTGGAAAAGGCAACTTCTTATAGAAAGAAAAAATTTGGGGATATGGTAAGCTATACTTGTGCGGCACCGATTGACCATGCGGGCAGTTTTCGGATTTATTTTGATATCAGTTCCGTTCCGGAAGAGGATTTCTTCTACTTGGCACTTTATGAATTGCTGCTTACAGAACTGGATACTGAAAGGTACACGGCAGACAAGCAGAAAAATATTGCAGAAGAATACTTATATGATTTATCGGTTCATGAACTGTATCCCGGTGCAGAAGCTGGGGAAAACAGCAGGCCGATGTTAGTGGTGAGCTGGGAGGGGCTGACAGAGGATTATGGAACCGCACTGGATTTTCTCCTGGAAGTGATGGGTAATATTAAGTTTCATCAAAGAGAAGAAATGATCCGGGTATTAAATAAATCCCTTCCGGATTATGATTTGTCCAGAACCGATGACCCCATGACATTGGCGGAAGATCTGGCACTGGGGTATATCAGGAACAGTGCCCGGTTTTATAATGCGGTAAACGGACAGGATTTATATCGTTTCCTGAAAAAGATTCTTCAAAAACTGGAGCAGGATGCAGACTATCTTAGCAGTGTAGTAGTTAAATTAGAAGAAATAAAGAAGAGTGTGCTGCATAGAGAGAAGCTTATCATAGCATCTGCGGCAGCTTCCAAAGCACTGTCAAAGATAGAGAAAACGGCGGTCGATAAACTCAGCCAGCTGCCGGTACTGAAAAAGAAGATGCTGAACTACGGTGATTTTATGGATGCTAAGAGAAAGAAGGGAATCTGCGTGGAGTCTTCAAATCAATACAGTGCTGCAGTGGGAGACTTCAGGGGCGATAAAAATTTTAAAGGGAGATATCTGCCATATTTAATGGCGGCTAAAGACAAGTATATCATACCTCAGATCCGTTTCCGTTCAGATGCCTATAGTGCAGGGGTCACGGTAGGAGATCCTACAGACGGAACATTCTGTCTTTACAGTTATGGGGATCCCAATGTAAAATCTACTCTGGATATTTTTGCGGGTACGGCAGATTTTCTAAAGAGGATGGAGATTACGAAAGAAGAACTGGATGGTTATATTTTAAATGCATATGGTCTTGTGACAAAGCCTTTGGGTATTCTTGACAGAAGAATGTGGGATATGCGTCTGGCCATAAGCGGCGCAGATCCGGCTGTGGTGAATCATATGATAGAAGATATTAAAAACGCATCGCTGCAGGATCGGGAAGCTGCTGCAAACACCATAGGGGATGCTTTGAAAAGGGGAGCTGTGGTGACGGTGGGAAATGAGTCGAATATCAGGGCAGCCGGAAATGTTTTTGATGAAATAATAAATTATAAAGAATAAGCAGTGAATAATTTTATCTTAAATTTGGGTTTCGCTGAGTAATGACGCTTTGTAGATGTAGGTAGTGTACGGAAAGATGGGTGTGGGAAACTGGCATGGGCTCCGTCAGC
>OKWQ01000113.1_pt1 | contig 78171 bp, 75 predicted proteins | sample 1607071 | NCBI WGS metagenome assembly OKWQ01 (sample SAMN07501039, study PRJEB24779) | human gut metagenome
ATTTTTATAATTCATAAATATATAACCCTTTTTAAATTGTCTACTTTTTTGGGGGCAGACCATTTCGCGCCCCCCTTAGTTATATATTGAGAAAAAAGTTGATTACACAAAATTTTCTCTTCTCTAAGAATCACTAATAAAATTTAAGCTTGTTCATAGGTTTCAACAACCAAATTAAATTCTTCTTCATCAGTTATTTCACCAAACTCATCAGATGAAATTCCAGGATAATAATAAAGAATAAATTTATCGTTAGAATCACTAAGGTTTTCTAATGCTATATACAATCTATCATATTCACAATTTTCTATAGTAGCAAGAACCTTATATCTACTAGCTTTACCTGTATTGTTATTAGTTAAATCCAAAATAAAGTTATTATTAAAGCGAACATTTAATTTAGATTTATCACAGGTTTTTATATATGAATTAGCTCTACAACCACTGCAACTTTGAAATTGACATTCCTTTATACAGTTTAAGCATGAGCATTTAGAGCAATTTTCAAATTGATTAAACACTGCTAAGTTATTTTGTTTATAATCAGTTAGTTTTATTTTACTATTATCTTTCTTGAAAAAACTAAATTTTTTATTTTTATTAGAGTATTCTGCATCATTTAACATATCCATATATTCTTTCAATATAGGAAGTTTAGAGTAATACTTTCTCTTTTTTAAAATATTTTCATCAAGGAAAGGACTAACTTCACTTATAGCATAAGTTATATCGGTATATACTTTACCAATAGTAGCCTTTTCTTCATTTATAAAATCAATAGTGCTTGACATTCAATCACCTAATTTGCATTTTTATATTTTTCAAGCTCTAAATCAAGATCAACAGTATCTAAAGCTTCAAATTCACTATCAAATGTATCAACATCTCTAAGCTCACCTAAACCATTAGCTAGTGATTCATGTTTTTGGATTTTTCTTTCTATGCTATCAATTTCAATTGAATTTGATTTTGTTTGCACATTAGCAAGAACTTCATTAACTTTTTGAGTAGCCTGAGCATTACTATATCTTGCAGCAGCTTCATCTCTATAATTTCTTGTTTTTTCAATTTCTGATTCTAACGCAGCTAGATTCTTTTTAATAGTATCTGCTTGTGCTCTTGCAGTTTCATAACTAGATTTTAAACTTGTATATTTCTTTTCAGATTCAAGCTTTTTAGCTAAAGCTCTTTTAGCTAAATCTTCATTGTTTTTAGATAAAGCTAATTTAACCTTATCCTCAAAATCCTTAACTTCTAGCTCAGCAACTTCCATTTTCTTTTTAATTTCATGTGCATTTCCTATAATTTGTGCAGAGTTTAATTTAGCCGTGTTAAGTTGTTTTTCCATATCTCTAATTTTTTGATCTAATAATTCTATTGGATTTTCCATTTCATCTAAAGTTGAATTTACCTTTGATTTTAACATATTTGACATTCTTGTAAAAATTCCCATGATTTGTCCTCCTGAAATTAATATTTTCTATTCTTTAAATAAATTCGTATTACAATAACTATAATTATTAAGATAATAGCTAGCTTGAATATAGAGCCAAAGGAGATTGCGCTTCCCCCTCTGCTAAAACCAAAGTTTCTCATAGCAGAAAGTCCATAAGCTATTTCGCCAAAAGAAAAGCCTTTATCATAACTAGTTGTTGTATTCGTATTATCTTTATCTTGGGTGCTTTTTTTATCGCTCGTAGAGCTACTTGAATTTTTCTTTTCATCATCTGAAGTTGTACTAAATGATCCAGATGAGAAGTTTTTAGAACTTCCAGATTTACCTTTATCTACATTGCTAAAGGAACCACTTTTATATCCACTAGATGAAGTTGAGGTGGATTTCGAGTTGGAACTTGATGTACTTGATTTACTATTACTGCTACTATTACTGCTACTATTACTAGATTTAGAACTATTGGAACTCTTAGAGCTATTACTAAAAGAGCTGCTTTTAAAACCACTAGTTGATTTAGAAACATTTGATTTACCACCACTGGATTTAAAGCTACTAGAGCTAGATTTAGTACTAGATTTAAAGCTAGAACTAGATTTAAAGCTAGAACTAGATTTAAATCCTCCAGAACTTCTAGGTTTAGCAGAAACAGTTATTTCTCCATGAGTAATATTATCAAATACAGATATAGTATCAATAAGAAAACTAGAAGTAAGAAAAATAAAAGTTAAAAGTAGCGTGAATATTGGTTTTCTATTATTCTTTTTTATAAATTTCACCTCCAAGAAAAAGATTGTATTTATATATTATAGTAAAAAATATAATTTCTCAAAACTCATTTAAAGGTAAATAGTAGCAAAAATGAAGAAAAACATTAAAAATCTAAATACCTCGCAATATATCGTAACAATACTTACATTTAATATTAAAGTATATTGCATTAAAAGGTTTAAGATAACGCTTAATAGCAATTTGAGAATTGGTTTATAATATATTTAATTATAACATATTTAAATAATTTATATAAGTTTGGACAGGAATTATAGATTCATTTAATGTATATTAAAATTAATAAGTAGGTTAGTGATACAATATTTTTGTATGAATATTTATATCTAAATATAATGTTATCTATCATATTACTAATTTAAATAAATATATTTGAGGTTATAAAGATAATAATAAACTTAAAGTCTTGTAATCAATATCATATTATTCTAAAATTAATTTATGATACAACATTTTTAAGGAGTGAAATACATGACAAATCAAAATTTAGAAGAAACTATGGGAGATTTATTAAAAGACTTCGATGTTAAAAGAATAAGAACAGGTGATATATTAGATGGAGAAATAATTGATGTAAATGATAAAGAAGTTATGGTAAATATCAATTATGCATTTGATGGGATGATTTCAAAAGAAGATTTAACTAATACAGATAAGGATCCTAGAGAAGTTGTAAATAAAGGAGATAAAATAAAAGTATATGTTTTATCACCTAACGACGGAGAAGGATATGTTAAGCTTTCAAGAACAAAAGCTTTAGAAATAACTGAAAAAGAAGAAATTGAAAAAGCATTTAAAAATGAAGAAAATATAATTGTATATATTAAGGAAGAAGTTAAAGGCGGATTAGTTGCTTATTATGGAAATATAAGAGTATTTATACCTGCATCACTAGCTTCAAGAGAAAGAATAGAATTAAGTACATTAGTAGGAAAAGAAATAGAAGTTAGAATTATAGAATTGGATTTTAAATCAAGAAAGATAGTTGCATCGAGAAGAGTTTTAGAAGATGTTATATATGAAAATAAGAAAAAAGAATTATGGAAATCAGTTAAGTCAGGAGAAAAAAGAAATGGTGTAGTTAAAAAGATAATTAAGGCTGGAGCAATAGTTGATATTGGAGGCATAACTGGTTTAATACACCTAAATGACTTATCTTGGAGCAGAATACACAGAGCAGAAGATGTGGTTAATATAGGAGATAAGGTTGAAGTATTTATTGGAGAAGTAGATGTTAAGAATGAAAGAGTATCATTAATATTAAAAGATATAGATCAAGATCCATGGGAAACAAACGTATCAAATCTAAAAATTGGTGGTATTTTAGATGGTAAGGTAGTTAAGTTCCTTAACTTTGGAGCATTTGTAGAGATATTCCCTGGGGTAGAAGGGTTAGTTCATATAAATGAAATAACAGATGAAAACATAGCTAAACCATCAGATGTGTTAAAACTAGGACAAAATGTAAAAGTTAAAGTTTTAGATGTTGATAAGACAAATAAGAGAATATCATTAACTATAAAAGATGCAGAAGAAAAATCAAAAGAATATTTACAATATAATGATTCAGATGAAGGAGTATCATTAGGAGATTTATTTAAGGACCTATTTAAAAATTAAAAAATGAAAAATGAATTAATGAAATAAAAGGTGTTTTGCTTGCAAAACACCTTTATATTAATGAATAAAATTATTTATATTTTTTCTATTTTAAGCATATTTGTTCCACCTGTAGTAGCACTAGGCATTCCTGCTGCAACGATTATATCATCACCTTTTTCAGCAATAGATAAATTAGTAGCCACTTTTTTTGCTTCACTTAATATTTCATCAGTAGTAGTAAATACATCACATTTAGTAGGGAAAATACCAAAATTAAGATTTAATCCTCTTCTAACTTCATCATAAGGAGTTATAGCTATAATTGGGCATTTAGGCCTGTATTTTGATATAAGCTTAGCTGTTGCACCACTATTCGTTGCAGCAACAACTGCCTTTGCGTGTAAAAGATTTGAACTTCTACAAGCAGAATAACTAATTGCTTCTGAAAATGAGGTTAGTGAAGGTTCTTTTAGCCTTTTATTTAAGTAGTTGTAGTCTAAGTTATCTTCTGTTTCGATTGCAATTCTTGACATTGTTTCAGCAGCTTCTATAGGATAATTTCCACTTGCACTTTCACCGCTTAACATTATTGCATCAGTTCCATCGAAGATTGCATTACATATATCACAAGCTTCAGCTCTAGTAGGAAGAGAATTTCTAATCATTGAGTCTAACATTTGAGTAGCAGTTATAACTATTTTTCCAGCCTCGTTACATTTTCTAATTATGTTTTTTTGAATAATAGGGACTTTTTCAATAGGAATTTCAACTCCCATATCACCCCTAGCAACCATTATTGCATCTGCAGCTTCTATAATGGAGTCTATGTTATCAACACCTTCTTGATTTTCTATTTTAGCAATAATTTGTATATAGTCACCACCATGAGTTTTCAATACATTTCTTACATCTTCAATATCAGAAGCTTTTCTAATAAATGAAGCTGCGACAAAATCAACCTTATTTTCACATCCAAAAATTAAGTCTTCTTTATCTTTTTCAGTTATTGATGGTAAATTTATTTTTACATTTGGAACATTAACACCTTTATGGTTTTTAATAGTTCCGCCTACCGTTACTTTACATTTAATTTTATTTCCTACAACATCTTCTATAATAAATCTTAATAAACCATCATCAACTAATATTTCTCCACCAATCTTAACATCTTTATATAAATCGGTATAAGATATAGAGCATTTTTCAGTATCACCAAGTATTTCATCACCACAAATGAAAGTAAAATCTTGACCTTCTTTAAGGTCAACTCCGTCATTTATAAAATTATGTGTTCTAATTTTAGGCCCTTTAATATCTAGGATAATAGCAGTAGGGGCATTTAAGTCTTCTCTTACTTTTTTTATAAGATTAATTTTTTCCTTATGTGTCTCATGAGTGCCATGAGAAAAATTTAATCTGGCAGCACTCATTCCTATTTCGATAAATTTTCTTAAAGTTTCTTCGTTATCACTTGCAGGTCCAATGGTAAAAATCATTTTTGTTTTTTGCATAAAAATCACCTCACATTTTAATTAGCAAATAAAATATTAAGAATATTTCGAATAATTATAATAAAAAAATAGAATTTAAGTATCATATATACTATGATATACTTAAAACTATATAATAATTCTAACATAATTTACTAAGAAGGGAGAAAAAAACATGAATATTTTACAAAATTTAGAACCAAAGAGCGTTTTTAAATACTTCGAAGAAATATCACAAATACCTAGAGGATCAGGAAATGAGAAGTCTATAAGTGATTATTTAGTTAGTGTAGCAAAAAAATTAAATTTAGAAGTAATACAAGATAAAGCATTAAATGTTATTATAAAGAAACCAGGAACAGAGGGATATGAAAATTCTGAAACAGTAATTCTTCAAGGTCATATGGATATGGTTTGTGAAAAAAATAAAGGAACAGATCATGATTTTCAAAAGGATCCATTAAAATTAAGAGTAGTAGATGATATGGTTTATGCAACTGATACTACTTTAGGAGCTGATAATGGTATTGCAGTTGCATATGCTTTAGCAATTCTTGAATCTACAGATATACCACATCCTCCAATAGAAGTTCTAATAACAACAGATGAAGAAACTGGTATGTCAGGTGCTATGGCAATTTCAAAAGAGCATATAAATGGGAAAATATTATTAAACTTAGATAATGAGGAAGAAGGGCATTTATTAGTAAGTTGTGCAGGTGGAATAAGAAGTAAACATACACTAAATGTTACTTTAGAAGATGCTGGTGATTACGATAATTTCTTACATATTGCTGTAAGAGGATTAAAGGGTGGTCACTCTGGAATGGAAATAAATAAAGAAAGAGGAAATTCTAATAAAATAATGGGTAGAATTTTAAAATCTTTATTATCTTTAGACTATAAATTAGTTTCAGTAAATGGTGGATCTAAAAATAATGCTATACCAAGAGAAGCTGATGCAATAATAGCATTAAAATCAGAAGGTGTAGCAAAAGCTAAGGAATTAATAAATAATTGGAATCCAATTTTATTAAATGAATTAAAGACACAAGACCCTGGCGTTAATATTAGTATTTTAGAAAATACAGAAAATGTAGAAAAAGTATTTACAAAAGAATCTACTGAAAAAACTGTGAATTTATTATACTTAATACCTAATGGAATAAACTCAAATAGCGTAGAAATAAAGAATTTAGTAGAAAGTTCAACTAATTTAGGAGTTGTTACTACTGAAGGTAATAAAGTGGAATTTGATAGTGCTATAAGAAGTTCAGTTGCATCATTAAAAGATGAAATAGTTTTAAGAAGTAAAACTATAGCAGAACTTATTGGAGCAGACTTTGAAACAACTGCAGGATATCCAGAATGGCAATATGATAATGAATCTAAGGTTAGAGGAATATGTCAAGATGTCTATAAGAGAATGTATGGAAAAGATGCAAAAATAGTTGCGATACATGCTGGAGTAGAATGTGGATTATTTAATGAAAAATTAGGGAAACTAGATATGATTAGTTTTGGACCAGATCTTTATGATGTTCATACACCACAAGAACATATGAGTATAACATCAGTAAAAAATGTTTGGGATTACCTATTAGAAGTATTAAAATCATTAAAATAAATTTATGAATAATTAAATAAATATGTAAATATAAATAGTTAGGCCGTTATTTTGCGGTCTAACTATTTTTTATTTAAAAATACTTAAGGATTTTTACCTTAATTTTTTATTAAAAAATAAGTTACATAATGAATATTATTAAATCTACTTGAATATATATTTAATATAAAAAGAGGGGGATGATAAAATGAAGTACACAAAATATCATTACAAAAAGAAAAATGAGGGGGCTAAGTTTTTGACTTCCTTAGTTATGACAACACTTGCAGCTGTAATTATAGGATTAATTGGAGCTTGGGTATTACTTAAGATTATTCCTGATATCAATAAAGGAAATGGGATAACACAAGAACCAGTAGTAAATGTAAATAATAGTAATACTGAAAATAATGGACAACAGGTTCAAGAACAAAAATTTGCATTTATACAATGTGGTTATTTTTCAAAAGAGGATAATGCTAAACAGGTATTAGCAAAAATAGAAAACGAATTTAACTCTTTTATGATTAAAGATGAAACAGGAAAATTTAAAGTACTAGCTGGTATAGCAAAAGAAGAAGATAGTTCAGAAATAACAGAAAAATTGAAAGCAAAGTCAATTGAAAATGCAAAAATAGGTGTATCATTAAATAAAAATGATGAAGTTCAAGGACAAATAGGAGCTATAACAGAAGGATATCTACAAATAATAAATACTGCAAGTGAAGATGAAGTTAAAGAAATAAATACTAGCGATTTTAAAAAATGGACAAAAGAATTAAGTGAAGTTAAAGAGGGTGATGGAGTAGATATTCTTAAGGAATATAAGACACATATAGAGGCATTACCAGAAACAATTAACAAGGAAAATATAGTATCAGAATTAGAGTATATCTATTCTATTTTAGTAAAATGGCAAAAATAAAAAATGCTATATGGATAAAAATAACAAAACTATTACAAATAAATAAAAATTAAATAAAGAAAGACAAAGCCACTTGTTTGAAGGCTTATATAATGATACACTATATAAGACATAAGATAGGGATAAATGGCTTTGTCTTTATATCTTTGCATTGCTAATTTAAGTATTTTAAAACTTAAATGATTAAACCATACCGTTTTGTCAATACTATAAAATATGTATAAAAATAGGATGTGATAGGGTTGAATTATGTTTTAGCGTCAGGCTCAGAAAGACGACAGGAACTATTACATAGAATAGTAGATGAATTTAACATAATAGTAAGTGACTTCGATGAAGATAAGATTTTATTTAAAGGAAATGTAGATGAATATGTAGTTGATTTAGCTAAGGGAAAGGCTCTTAGCGTTAAAGAGAGTCTAAAAGAAGAAGCTATAATAATTGCAGGAGACACAGTAGTAGTTTTAGATGATAAAATCTTAGGAAAACCTAATAATGAAGAAGATGCATACAACATGTTAAAACAACTTAGTGGAAGAACTCATAGAGTTTATTCTGGATTAGTAGTAATAAACATGTACAATAATAAAATTGAGCAAGAATCTCTCTATACTGAAGTTAAATTTTCTAATTTAACCGAAGAGGAGATAGAAAGTTACATAAAGACTGGAGAACCGCTTGATAAAGCAGGGGCCTATGGAATACAAGGGTATGGTGGAGTGTTTATAGAAGGTATTAATGGGTGCTATTACAATGTAGTAGGATTACCATTAAATCTTTTGAATAAAATGCTTAGAAAGGTTAAATAATAGGGATTTAGGGTATATTTATTAATAAAACTATTATTATTTTAAGGAGTATTTATATGAATAATAGTATAAAAGTTATAGATATACCAAAGGAAGAAAGACCTATAGAAAAATTGCTTATAAACGGACCTGAAATACTAAGTAATGCAGAGCTTCTTGCTGTGATTTTAAGAACAGGAACAAGAGGGGAAAATGTAATTTCTTTAAGCACAAGAATACTTTCAGAGTTTGATGGACTTAATGGTTTATTGGATATAGGTATTAGTGAAATTACTAGTATAAAAGGAATAAAAAATATAAAAGCAAGTCAAATATTAGCTATAGGAGAGCTCTTTAGACGATTTAATTCATTAAATCTAATAAGAGAAGGTAATAGTATATCTTCTCCAAGAGATATAGCAAAGCTTTTAATAAATGAGATGATGAGTTTAAAGCAAGAAATATTGAAGTTAATAATGTTAGATACAAAGAATAATATTATAGGTATCAAGGATGTTTTCAAGGGAAGCCTTAATACATCTATAGTGCATCCAAGAGAAATATTTAAAGAAGCTCTTAAAAAAAGCAGCTCAAGTATAATTATTTGTCATAATCATCCGTCAGGAGATCCAACACCAAGTAAAGAGGATATAAATATTACATTAAGATTGAAGGAATGTAGTAAAATAATAGGGATAGATTTATTGGATCACTTAATAATTGGAAAAGATAAGTTTGTAAGTTTAAAAGAAAAAGGAATAATTTAAGCGAAAGGGGAATTCATATGGGATTTTTCAGTAGTAATAAGGATATGGGAATAGATTTAGGAACAGCAAATACGCTTGTTTTTGTTAAAGGTAAAGGTATAGTTTTAAGTGAACCTTCAGTTGTAGCTATTAATAGTACAACAAGAAAACCTTTGGCTGTAGGTGCTGAAGCTAAACTTATGATAGGAAGAACACCTGGAAATATAGTAGCTATCAGACCATTAAAAGATGGTGTTATAGCAGATTTTGATGTAGCACAAACAATGTTGAAAAAATTAATAGAAAAAGTAACTAGTAAAAGTGCATTTACTAGCCCAAGAATTATAGTTTGTTACCCTTCAGGTGTAACAGAAGTTGAAAGAAGAGCTATAGAAGAAGCCGCTAAGTTTGCTGGAGCAAGAGATGTTGTATTAATGGAAGAACCTATGGCAGCTGCTATTGGAGCAGGTCTTCCAGTTGGAGAGCCAACAGGAAGTATGATAGTTGATATCGGAGGCGGTACAACAGAAGTTGCTATAATTTCATTAGGAGGAATAGTAACAAGTAAGTCATTAAGAGTTGCTGGGGATGAATTAGACCAAGCAATAATGGCATATATTAAGAAAGAATTTAACTTAATGATAGGGGAAAGAACAGCAGAGCAAGTTAAGATGGAACTTGGTTCAGCATATAAGACTGAAGATGAAGAAATGAGTATGGAAATCAAGGGTAGAGATATGATTACTGGATTGCCAAAAACAGTTACAGTTACAGATACTCAAATTAGAGATGCATTAAAAGAACCTGTATATGCTATCATAGAATCAATAAAGACAACTTTAGAAAAGACACCACCTGAATTAGCAGCAGACATAATGGAAAAAGGAATAATGTTAGCTGGTGGAGGAGCTCTACTAAGAGGGTTAGATGAATTAATTAACCACGAAACAAATATGCCTGTTCACATAGCAGAATCACCACTTGATTGTGTTGTTTTAGGAGCAGGTAAGGCATTAGATAACTTTGATGAATTAAGTAAGAGTCAAAGAGGTCAATAATGAAGCTTCTAAAAAATAAACTGGCAGTTACTATAATAGTGCTGTCAGTTGCCTTTTTAGGCATAATTATTTATACAATGAATAATGAACAAAAAGGTATTGTTTCGAGTGGTGTAGGTAGTGCTGTTAATCCTCTTCAGAAGGTAGTTTACTCAATAAATGATAAAATAAAAGGAACATTAGATTTTTTCTTGAATTTTTCAAAGATAAAAGAAGAAAACGAAGAATTAACTAAAGAAAATATAGATTTAGAAAATAAGTTATTAGAATACGACAAGTTAAAAGAAGAAAATGATAGACTTAGAGAAGTTTTAAATTTTAAAAATTCAAAGAATAATTATGATTACTTAGGTTGTGAAATAATCGGGTATAGTGGAGAAAGTTTTTCAAGTGGATATGTGATTGATAAAGGTGAAAATGATGGCTTAAAAAAAGACATGATTGTAATTTCAAACAAAGGTCTCGTGGGACAGGTCACCAGTACTGGATCTAATTGGGCAATAGTACAAAGTTTGATAAATGAAAATATTGCAGTTTCAGTAATGGTAAATAGCACAAGAGAAACAACTGGAATATTAAAAGGATATGTAACTCATAGTAATCAAAATTTAACCAAAGTTACTAATTTACCAATAGATTCAGCGATAAAAGAAGGTGATGTAATAGTTACATCAGGCCTTGGACAAATTTATCCTAAGGAAGTTAGAATTGGTGAAGTTGTATCTGTAGAAACAGATGAAGTTAAGGTAATGAAAACAGCTATAGTTAAGCCTTTTGTTGATTTTAATAAGCTAGAAGAACTTTTTGTAGTTATTCCTAAAGAAACAAGAGAAGTAAAATATGATAATTAGAGGTTAATATATGAAAAAGTGGGTTTTAATTTTAATATCATTAGTACTTTTAATACTAGATAATTCTCTTATACCTTTTTTGGCTATAAAAGGTGCTTACCCAAGTTTACTTTTTGTTTTTGCAATAGCGTATTCTATAATAAATGGAAGGTCAGAAGCTGTTTTTATTGGGGTTATATCTGGATTAATGCAAGATATATATTTCTATAATGGCTTTGGGATCAATGCATTAATAAATATGCTTATATGTTTAATAGCTGCAATTATAGGTGAAAATATTTATAGGGAAAAGAAGCTTATACCAGTAATATCGGTTATATTCTTATATTTATTAAAGATATTAGCAGTGTTTACAATATTTAAGCTTATGGGAAGATCTATAGATATACAAGTTGGAATGTTTACTGCTTTATATAGTTCAGTAGTAATGTTTTTAGGGTATGATTTTGTTTTAAGGATTTATAATATTGAATATAAGAAAAGGTCATGGAGGTTTAAATGATAGTAAATAAACCGAAAAAGAAAAAGAAGATTTCAAGATATACTGTTCTAAATATTATAATGCTAGCACTTTTTACTATGATAATGGCAAAACTCTTATATATTCAAGTTTATAAACATGAAGATTATAAAGAAAAGGCAGATATAAGTTCTACAAGATTTATATCAGAAAAAGCGCCAAGAGGAAAGATATATGATAGTGAAGGAAATGTTTTAGCAACTAATATTCAAACATATACATTAACATATACTAAACCAAATGATGAAAAAGAAAATTTCTATGAAACTATGGATAAAGTATTTAAAATATTATCTGAAAATGGGGAGAAATTTCAAGATGATTTAATGCTTAAGATAGATAGTAGTGGAAAATTCTATTTTGATTTTAAGACTGATGATGCAGATACAAAAAAAATAGTAGAAGTTAGATTTAAAAGAGATAGAGGATTAAATGAAGCTATAGAGAAAAAGCTTTTTAAAGATAAGGAATCTGATTATACAGATGAAGAAATTGCTAAGGTAGATAGTGAACTCTTAAAGTTATCACCAGAGGAAACTTTTTATGAATTAGTTAAGGTTTATAATATGCAAGAGCTTACAAATCCATCACCTGTTAAAGAAGACGGAGAAAGTGACAAGGCTTATGAAGCAAGAGTTGAGGCGTATGCTGATAAGATGGAAGCTTATGATGATATGTCTGGTAAGGAAATATTAGACGAGCTTTTAGCAACATATTCAATTAACGATATAAGAAATTATATAGTAATAAAAGATGCTGTAAAAATGCAAAGTTTTAAGGGTTATAGAGCAGTTACTATTGCTTCAAATATAAAGCAAGAAACTGCATTTATAGTATATCAAAAATTAAATGATTTAGTAGGTATAGATGTAAGTATAGAACCTGTAAGATATTATCCATATAGTAATTTAGCTTCTGGTGCATTAGGATATTTATCTTCAATAGATTCGTCTAAGGAAACAAATTATGAGTTAAGAGGATATGATGCATCTTCTGATTTAATTGGTGTAGCAGGAATAGAAGCTGCTTTTGAAAGTCAGTTAAAGGGAACTAAAGGAGGAACAACTGTTAAAGTTAACTCAAAAGGAAGAGTGACAGAAGAGTTATTTAAATTAGATTCATATCCTGGAAATAATGTTCATTTAACAATAAATAAGGATGTTCAATATGCTGCAGAGCAAGCTATGAAAGATACGTTAGAAAGAATAAGGACTCAAGAAGGTCAGCCTAATGCAACAAGGGGAGCAGTAGTTGCTATTGAAGTCAATACAGGAAGAGTAATTGCAATGGTTAGTTATCCAGATTATGATCCTAATATTTTTTCTATACCAGGACGCTTAACAGAAGATTTATCAAAGCAATATTTTAGTCCGGATATAGATAGTTTTGCTAAGGAATATATACAAAGAACTGGAGCAACGGGAAATATAGATGAGCTATTTCCTATAGATGAGAATACAGGAAAAAGAACTGATGATATAGATGCATATCCAAAGAGTTTCTTTAATTATGCAACTCAAGGGTTATTACCACCAGGATCTACATTTAAGCCATTAACAGTTATCGCTGGTTTGATGGATGGAGTAGTTAGCCCAACAGAGTCAATGGATGACTATGGTGGAGTTTGGACTAAGGATGATTTGAAAGGATTTACACTTCAAAATTTCCAAGGATCTGCAAATGGACCAACAGATGCAAGAAAAGCCTTAGAAGTATCATCAAACTTATACTTTTATGAGCTTGGATATAGATTATGGAAAAATAATGGAGCTGATATAGAAGCTTTAGATTCATTGGCTAAATATGGATATAAGTTTGGGCTGGGAATAGATCCATTATCACCTCAGGCTAAAAATCCTAAAACAGGAATAGAAATTGAAGAAAATTTTGGTCAAATATATAATTTTAATTACAGAAAAGAGAGTATAGTGAATGCACCTTTATATGAATTAGTAGAAGCGTTAGCTGTAGGGAAATATTATGATTATACTTTCATTCCATTAAATATAAGTAAGAATGATGATGATACAGACGAGTTAAAAGCAGCAAAAGAAGATTTAAAGTCCAAGATAAGTGATACATTATCTAAAGTAGGAACAGATGAAGAGATATCAGATAATACGAAATTTGCTGAAAGCATAGTAGACAATGTGAAAAAGATAATGGATTTATCACCACAGTATCAAAATGAAATTAAATCAAGGAAATCTAGTGGAGGAAATATAGATGTTAATGATCAAGCAGCTGTAATAGCAGATGCAATTGCATATTATACGATAAATAACGCAGCTATACAAATTACTACTCCGGGACAAATAATATCAAGTGCTATTGGGCAGGGGATGAATTTATTTACTCCGATACAGATGGCTAATTATGTAGCTACACTTGGAAGTGGAGGAACAAGATATAAAGTTACAATGGTAGATAAAATAACTTCTCCAACAGGTGAAATAATTAAAGAATTTAAGCCTGAAATAGTGGATCAATTAGATATTCCAGATGAATATTTACAAACTGTAAAGGATGGTATGTATAGAGTTAATAATAATCCAGCAAATGGTGTTGCATATCAAAGCTTTTCTAATTTTCCTATAAAAGTTGGAGGTAAAACTGGTACAGCAGACTTCAATACTGATGAACGATATAAGGAAATAGGAAGGAAACCATATGGTAATTATATTAGTATGGCGCCTTTAGATAATCCACAAATAGCTATTTTTTCTACTGTTTATGATGGAAATAAAGGAAGTTCTGGTGCTAGTATTCATAAAGCTATATACGAAGCTTTCTTTAAGGAGGAATTATTGAAACTTGATCCTTCATATGCTTCTAAGTCAGAATCATTTAGAAAGTACGTTTTAGAATCACCTCTTAAGGATAATAAAAATGATAGTATAAAGCTAGATAATAGCTCAACAAATACTACTAATAATAGTACTAGTACAAATAATCAATAACCAATAAAAACCATGTTTTTGCATGGTTTTTTTTTATTTTATTATAAATTATGTAAATTATTATTGTTAAGTGATATAATATAATTGTATAATTATAGATATGTAATAGGATTTATAATTACTGAAGCTTTAATTATTGGTGGAGGGTGACCAATGAATGACGATAGAATTCAAATAAAAGGTACAAAAGAAGGTATCAATGCAACTATTGATATGGAGAGATTTAGTGACTTTGATGAAATGTTAGAAGTGTTAATAGATAAGCTAACAGCAGGGAAAGGATTTTACAAAGGAGCATCTCTTAAAATTGCAGCTAATTTAAAGAATGTAAATGAAAATGATATTTTAAGACTAAAAGATGTTTTATTTGAAAAAATACAAATCAAAGAATGTTTTTTTGAAGAAGTTAAACGAGAAGAGCAAAAAGAAAGTAAAATTTTTAGTGGCGTATATGAAGGAAAAACTAAATTTATAAAGAAAACAATAAGAGGCGGACAATTAGTAAGGTATCATGGGAATATTGTTATAATAGGTGATATAAATAATGGAGCTGAGGTTTATGCAGGGGGAAATATAATTGTTTTAGGAACGATTAAAGGACAAGTGCATGCTGGAGTAGGTGGTAATAAAAAAGCTATAATTTCTGCTTTTAGCCTTCAACCAGAAATACTCCAAATAGCGGAGATAGTTACTATAGCGCCAGAAGATGGTATAAAGCCATCATATCCGGAACTAGCAAAGATTAAAGACGATATTATCGTGGTAGAGCCATATTTACCAAAGAAATATATATAGCGTTGGAGGGAGAAAAAAATGGGAGTTTCTATAGTTATTACATCAGGTAAGGGTGGAGTTGGAAAAACAACAACAACAGCTAATATTGGTACTGCTTTAGCTGCATTAAATAAGAGAGTTGTAGTTGTGGATGGTGACACTGGTCTTAGAAATTTAGATGTTTTAATGGGGCTTGAAAATAGGATAGTCTATACAATAACAGATGTTATAGAAAATAGATGTAGACTTAAGCAAGCTTTAATCAAGGATAAAAGATATCAAAATTTATGTTTATTACCAACAGCTCAAACTAAGGACAAAGATGATATAAGACCACAGGATATGTTAAAATTAATTAATGAATTGAAAGAAGATTTTGACTATGTATTAATTGATTGTCCAGCAGGAATAGAACAAGGCTTTGAAAATTCAGTTGTTGGAGCTGATAGAGCTGTAGTTGTAGTTAATCCAGAAATAACTTCAGTAAGGGATGCTGATAGAGTTATTGGTAAATTGGATGCTAAAGGACTGGATGATCATGCAGTAATAATCAACAGATTAAATTATGAAATGACTCAAAGAGGAGATATGTTAGATGTTTCAGATATAATTGAAACTTTATCAATAGAACTATTGGGTGTAGTTCCTGATGATAAAAACATAACTGTTTCAACTAATAAAGGAGAGCCTATAGTTCTTGACGATAAATCAATATCTGGACAAGCTTTTAAAAATATAGCTAGAAGAATAACTGGAGAAGAAGTACCTCTTTTAGATTTAAAAACAGGGGGAGAAGGCTTCTTTGCATCAATAAAAAGATTATTTAAGCGTTAGTAGGGGGAATGAGAGGTGGAATTTTTAAGAAAACTTTCAAGTAGACCAACACCTAAAGAGGTGGCAAAAGATAGACTAAAACTAATATTAATACATGATAGAGGGGATTTACCTCATGAAACCCTTGAAAAAATAAGAATGGAAATATTAGAAGTACTATCTAAGTATATAGAAATAGATTCTGAAGATGTAGAAATAGCTGTAAGCAAAACTGAAAATGTTGAAGGAAATAATCCGGCTTTAGTAGCTAATATTCCAATAAAGAACATAAAATAACCATGAGAGGAAAAGTGGATATACTTTTTCTCTTTTTTAATTAAATTTAATTAATATTTTCTTAAATTTTAATTATTATTTCAATTAATATGGAGAAAGTATTAGTTTTTGGATATAATAATTCTTAGGTTGAAAGATGGAGGTGAAATATGTTATCGAAATTTAAAATAGACTTTAAAAAGTTAAAAGAAATAGATAAAGTGATGTTATTTTCAATGATAGCTTTAATGATATTTGGAATAATTAATATATATTTAGCTAGTTCAGCTGAATATGGGACATTATTCTTAAAGAGGCAATCATTATGGTTTATTGTTTGTTTAGTAGCTTTATATTTTGTTGTAGCAATTGACTATACATTATTAAAGTCATATACTCCCCTTTTTTATTGGGGATCTATACTTTTGCTTATAGTTACTATATTTATAGGAACTGATATTAATGGAGCAAGAGGATGGATAAGACTTGGACCATTATCCTTTCAACCATCAGAATTAGCTAAAATGGCTACTATAATGATGCTAGGTAAGACATTAGAGGAAATGAATGGAACAATAAATGAGTGGAAAAACTTTTTAACAATGGCTTTTTATGCGATAGTTCCAGCGGTATTTATAGTTATACAGCCAGATATGGGAATGACTATGGTTTTATTCTTTATAGTTGTAGGAATATTTTTTATTGGTGGACTTGATTTGAAAATTATTGGTGGTGGGCTTTTATCATTACTCTTAGTTGTTATAATAGTTTGGAATTCAGGAGTAATACAGCCTTACCAAAAGAAAAGAATAACTTCATTTATGAATCCGGAATCAGATACATCTGAATCGGGCTATCAGCTTAGACAATCGCTTATTAGTATAGGTAATGGGGGAGCTTTTGGATTAAAAGGCTCAGCTGCGAAAGATAAAACTGTAGGATATGCAGCTCAATATGTGCCAGAAGTTCAAACTGACTTCATATTTGCGAGTATAGGTGAACAATGGGGACTAGCAGGTGCAGCATTTTTACTGCTGTTATATGGATTACTCATTTCAAAAATGATAGCAATAGGAAGAACGGCTAAAGATACTTTTGGTTCAATAATTTGTGTAGGGCTTGTTGCATATTTCTTATTTGCATTACTGCAGAATATAGGTATGACTATAGGACTTATGCCTATTACAGGTATAACATTGCCTTTGCTTAGTTATGGAGGAACTTCATTACTTACAACTGTAATGTCAATAGGATTGGTCTTAAATGTAGGAATGAGAAGGAAAAAAATATACTTTTAATAATACTTAAAGCTATAGAGGGTTATAAATCTTCTATAGCTTTTTTTATTTAGGGATTCAAAATATATTGTAGGTAGCATAAATCATTATAATTAAAAATATAAATACAATATTAAGAGATAGGAGTGAGGTGTATGGAGAGGTATAGAGAGGAGTATAAGGAATATTACGATAAAATAAGAAAAAAAGTAAAAGCAAAAACTGATAAGAAAGAAAAAGTGATTAATACAAGGGATGATATATATCCTAATATAAGAAATGTCCATAACTTTAGTTATCAAAGGGGGAGTTATGGAGCTAGAGTACCTAAAAAAAGTATGGGATATATAGATAAGTTTATCCTTAGATTAATATGTACTTTTTTATTATTTTTAGGGGCTTTTACATTAAAAACAATACCAAACAGTGATGCGAAAAAGCTCTATAATATATGTAAGACCACAGTAGGTGCTAATTTTAATTATGAAAATGTATTATTAGGCATGGATAAGATGGGAATTGATTATAAAAGTGTACTTAATGTTATAGAAGAAAAATATACTGATGTAATGGGAGAAATAAAAAATTTAGATAATGGCGTTCCGAGTTTTAAAGAAGAAGGGATAAAAACAAATGTAGATGAATCGATAAATAGCAATGAGTCATCAAAGGGTGAGGGATTGTCTGACGTACAAGATAAATATAGTATAAATGAAGAAGAAAGTAAGTCAACTGAAGATACCAAAACAAACGATCTATAAATATCAAGTATGATTTTAAATTATTAAGACGCTAGAAGTAGAAGGTGATTTATATAGAGATGTAGCAATTTTTAGGGAGATATAAATGAAAAGAGAGACAAAAAAAATATTGGCAGAAATAATATTAATAGTTTTAGTTTGTAGCTATAATAAAATGTTTATATTTGCGTTAATATGGGTATTTTTACATGAGATAACACATATACTAGTTGCATTAAAATTTGGTTGTAAGTTTTATAATATAGAGTTTCATATATTTGGAATGAAGGCAGAACTTATAGATATAGATAGTTTAAGGGAAAATCAAAAAATTATAGTTTATCTATCGGGAGCTTTATTAAATATAGTTCTTGCGATATTTTTCTATATTATAAATATTAAATATAATTCTAGTTTTATAGAAACTAGTATGAATTTAAACATAGGATTAGCTGTATTTAATTTATTACCTGCATATCCATTGGATGGATCAAGAATATTAGAAGTTATTTTATCAAAGAGAATGTTATTTAAAAAAGCTCAAAAAATAATTAGTATAGTTAGTTTTTCAATAGCAGCCTTATTTATTATAATAGCAGTTATTATTTATATATTTCTACATAGTCTAAATTTAAGTATGATTATAGGTGCAATAATAATAATATATATTACTAGAATGGAAGAGCATACTACAATGTATATAACTATGAGTAACGTAGTTAAAAAAAGACATAAACTTTTAAAAAATAAGTATATAGAAAATAAATCCATATCAGTATATTACAAGCAGGGACTTGTTAATGTATTAGCTTTAGTTGATAGAAACAAATTTAATACATTTTATATTTTAGATGATGATATGAAGCTTATTTATATATTAAATGAAGATGAGCTAATTGATGCATTAAAAGTTTATGGAAATATGACTTTGGAGGAGTATATAAAACAGAAATTAATTATATCTTAAAATGGGATAAATTTATAATCTGTATATAGTGAGTAATAGATTTACTTTTTAGAGGTATATATGCTAGAATAGAAAAGATATAAAGGAAGTATAGAGATATACTTCTTTTTTAATGGATTATTCTCACTTTAGGAGGAAAGATTATGAAGAAAATTACAGACCATATTTTACATAAGGTTGAAAAGCCATCAAGATATGTTGGCGGTGAGTTGAATCAAGTAGTTAAGAACCCAAAAGATGTTGATATAAGATTTGCGTTTTGTTTTCCAGATGTATATGAAGTAGGGATGTCTCATTTAGGAACAAGAATACTTTATCATACAATAAATGAAAGAAAAGATACATATTGTGAAAGAGTATTTGCACCATGGCCAGATATGGAAGCTGAGCTTAGAAAAAATGAAATACCACTAATGACATTAGAAACAAAAGATGCTCTTACTGAATTTGATATATTAGGATTTACACTTCAATACGAAATGAGTTATACAAATATACTAAATATGCTAGATATGGCTGGTATCACAATTAGAGCTTCACAAAGAGGAGAAGATGAACCAATAATCATGGCAGGGGGACCTTGTGCATACAATCCAGAACCTTTATATGACATAGTAGACTTCTTTGAAATTGGTGAAGGCGAAGAGATTATGAATGAAGTTCTTGATGTGTATAGTAAGTACAAGGGTAAAGGACAAAAGAAAGAATTTTTAAGAGAAATATCAAAAATTCAAGGTGTTTATGTTCCTTCTTTATATGATGTTACATACAAGGAAGATGGAACTATAAAAGAATTTAAGCCGAAGTTCGATGATGTCCCAGCTAGAGTTAAAAAGAGAATAGTTAATAATTTTGATAAAGTAGATTTTCCATTAGATATGATAGTTCCATATTCAGAAATAGTACATGATAGAGTAGTTTTAGAAACTTCAAGAGGATGTACAAATGGATGTAGATTCTGTCAAGCGGGTATGATCTATAGACCTGTTAGAGAAAAAACTACTAATACATTATTAGATCAAGCAAGAAAAATGATAGATGCAAGTGGATATCAAGAAGTTTCTTTAGCATCATTAAGTATTTGTGATTATTCAGATATACAAAATCTTGTAAGTAGCTTAATTTTAGAGCATGGTGATAAAAATGTAGGGGTAGCTCTTCCATCTATAAGAGTAGATGCTTTTTCTGTTGATTTAATAAAAGAAATACAAAAGGTTAGAAAGACAGGTTTAACTTTTGCACCAGAGGCTGGATCTCAAAGAATGAGAGATATTATAAATAAAGGACTTACAGAAGAGAGAATATTAGAAGCAACTAAAAATGCTTTTGAATCAGGTTGGAGTACTATTAAGCTTTACTTTATAGTAGGACTTCCTTATGAAGAAATAGAGGATGCAGCTGGAATAGGTGAACTTGCAGAAAAGATGGCTGCTGTTTACTATGGAATTCCAAAGGAAAAAAGAGCAAAGGGATTAAAGATTACTGTAAGTACATCAATACTTGTACCAAAACCATTTACTCCATTCCAATGGGCTCCTATGGCTAGACCAGATGAAGTTTGGCAAAAGATTGATGCAGTAAAAGGTGCAATAAAATCAAGAGCTATAAATTATAACTACCACGAACAAAAAACTTCATTTATGGAAGCTGTTTTTGCAAGAGGAGATAGAAGAACTTGTGATCTTTTAGTTAAGGCTTTTGAAAAGGGAGCTAAATTTGATGGATGGTCAGAGTACTTTAATTATGATATATGGATGGAAGCAATGAAGGAATGCAATATAGATGAAGATTTCTACGTATATAGAGATAGAAGTTATGATGAAATACTTCCATGGGACTTTATAGATATTGGAGTAAATAGAAAGTATCTAGAAGTTGAAAATGAAAAAGCAAAAAAAGCAGAACTTACACAAAACTGTAGAAAAGGATGTACAGGTTGTGGAGTAAATGTAAACTTTAAAGAAGGGAAGTGTTTTGAAGGTGCGTTATGTAATTAAGTTTACTAAAGAATCTAGTGTTAAATTTATATCCCATTTAGATTTGATGAGAACAATACAAAGAGTAATAAGAAGAGCTGATCTTCCAATGGAGTATTCAAAGGGATTTAATCCACATATGGCATTATCCATAGCACAACCTTTATCTGTTGGAGTTTATTCTGATGCTGAATATATGGATATAGTTTTAGTTGAAGAATTAGAAGAAAAAGAAATAATAGATAGATTAAATGCTAAGACAGCATCTGGAATTAAGTTTTTAAATGCTAGAAAAGTTATAACTAAAGAGGGTGAAAAAAAATTACCTCAAACTATGGCTTTAGTAGATGCAGCTAGATTCACTATAAAGATGCTTTGCTTCGACTCAAATTTAGTTGAAAGTAAAATTAAAGAGCTTATTAGCAATCCAGAATGGAATACTATAAAGAAAAGCAAAAAAGGTGAAAAAGAAGTAAATCTAAAGACTATGATAAAAGAAATGAAGCATTGGATAAATAATGATGAGTTAATTTTAAATGTATTAATATCATCAGGGAGTAGAGAACACTTATCACCAGATTTAGTGGCACAATATATAAAGAGTAATATTCCAGAAATAGTGGAAGATGCTTTTGTAGATATAAAGAGAGAAGAAATGTATGTATTGAAAGATAATAAGTACATACCGATATATAAATGTATTTAGGGAAGTGTATCTTATGAGAGAAATTTTCATTGAAAGAGATGAGCCGCTTTTAAGAGTTGCTATAAAGGATAATAATGTTTTAAGTGAGTGCTTCGTAGAGGAGCACTCTTCAGGACCTAAAATGGGTGAAATCTATAAAGGAAGAGTAAAAAATATAGTGACTGCTATTAACTCTATTTTTGTAGATATTGGTTTAGAAAAAGAAGCATATATGTACTTTAGTAATGAAATTAAAAGTGAAGGAATAAAAAAAGGCGATGAAATATTAGTAGAAGTAATAAAAGAGCCAATAAATAATAAGGGTGCTAAAGTAAGTAAAAATATAAGCATACCAGGCAGATTCATGGTTTTAACTTTAGGGGGAAGCGGAATTAGCTTTTCCAAGAGAATTAGTAGCACAGAAGAAAAAGAAAGAATATTAAATGCTATTAATAATATAGATGGATATGGTATAACAATAAGAACAGAAGCAGTTCATGCAAGCGATGAAGATTTATTAGCAGAAAAAATAAGTCTTTTATCAGAATTAGAAGTAATTATTAAAAAACTAAGATATAGTTTAAAACTAGGAAAAGTCTATGGAGAAAATATTATTTTAAATAAAGTAATAAGAGAAAACCTAGGAAATGAATGTAAGATAATTTTAAATCATGAAGAAGATTTAAATGAGGTAAAATCATTGTTAGAAGACAATGATAAAGTTAATATAGAGAAGTTTAATAATACTAGAAGTTTATTTGATTACTATGGAATAGAAAAGGAAATCTTAAAATTAAGACATAAAAAAGTAGCTTTAAATTGTGGTGGAAATATAGTGATAGATAAAACAGAAGCCATGTATGTTATAGATGTTAACTCATCTAAAAATATTAAAGGTAGAAATTTTGATAAAACTATATTAGAAACAAATATAGAAGCTGCTAAAGAAATAGGAAGACAAATTAGACTTAGAAATCTTGCTGGAATAATAGTTATAGACTTTATTGATATGAGGGACTTTTCACAAAAAGCCTTAGTTATGGATGCTTTAAAAGAATCTTTAAAAGAAGATAAAGGTAATATGAAGATTTTCCCTTTTACAGAGCTAGATCTTGTTCAAATAGCTAGAAAAAGAAGAGGAAAATCAATATATGAGTATTTAGAAGAGGGCTGTAGAAGGTGCAACAAAGAAGGATATGTTTTAAAGCTATCATATATAGAAAAGTTGATAAGAAATGAGATAATAAAATGTGAAGAAGAAAATTCTATTAATTCATTTTATATAGAATTAGATAGCAATTATGAAGAAATGGTAAAAGGAGATATTTTTTCATTTTTAAGCAATATAAATTCATTAGATAAAGAAATTTATTTGAATTTTACCAATGGAATTGAAGGATATAAAATAGAGCCGCTTATATTTAATAGCCAAAAAGAAAATATAAAAAAATTAAGAGTAAGTGGTTATGAAAAATATGAATAAACTTCTTTACAAGCAACATAATATTATGATACAATATCAGATGTTAAACCGCACATAAGAGGTTTTTATCTAAACAAAGTTTAGAACTTTGTACCTCGGTTGGCGAGACCGTAATAAGAGGAGGTGTTTTTAATGTACGCAGTATTATCTACAGGAGGAAAACAATACAGAGTTCAAGAAGGAGACGTAATATTCGTTGAAAAACTTAACGCTGAAGTTGACTCAACAGTTGAATTAACAGAAGTATTAGCAGTTTCAAATGGTGATGCTTTAAAAGTTGGTACACCAGTTGTAGAAGGTGCTAAGGTTGTTGCTAAAGTTGTTGCTCAAGGCAAAGCTAAGAAGGTTACAGTATTCAAGTATAAGCCAAAGAAGGACTACAGAAAGAAAACTGGACACAGACAACCATACACTAAGTTAGTAATCGAAAAAATCGAAGCTTAATTATTATGATTAAAGTGAAGATTTTTAAAAAAGATGATTTATGCCTTGGATTTAAGATAAAAGGTCATGCTTTATCAAGAGCTGAAATAGAGAAGGTCGGAGATGCTTATGATATGATTTGCAATTCGGTTTCAGTACTATCTCAAAGTGCCTTAATAGGTATTGAAGAAGTATTAAAGCTTAAAGTTAAGTATGATATAGATGATGGTTTTTTACATATAAACTTATCTAATCTTAATAACGAGGATATAGAGAAGTGCCAAGTATTACTTTTGACTTTTGAAAAAAGTATAGAAAGCTTGATACAATCTCTTAAATTAAGTTTTGGAAATAAAAAAGACAGTGAATATATAAGAATGTTGAAAGAGGAGGTGCAATAGTATGTTAATAATGAACCTTCAATTATTTGCCCACAAAAAAGGGGTAGGTAGCTCAAAGAACGGTAGAGATTCTGAATCAAAAAGATTAGGAGTTAAAGCTGCTGACGGGGAGTTCGTTTTAGCTGGTAACATTTTAGTTAGACAAAGAGGAACAAAGATTCACCCAGGAACTAATGTTGGTAAAGGTGGAGATGATACTCTTTTTGCTAAAGAAGACGGAATCGTTAGATTTGAAAGAATGGGTAGAGACAAAAAGAAAGTTAGCATTTACCCAGTGAATGTTGAAGAAATAGCAGAATAATATTATTTTTTCTAAAAAGCACCCTGTTTTAGGGTGCTTTATTTTGTAAGAATAGAAATGGGCAATTGACAATGAATAAAACTTGCCCATTGTACACTGTCAATTGTCCATTAATTTAATGGATTAGAAATTAATTTTTGTGTGATATAATAAACATTAAAAATAATGAGATAATATAAAGTAAGTACGTGTTTATATTATTATAAACAATTTCAAGAAAGATGGGTGATTTTATGTTTATAGATAAGGCCAAGATATTCGTTAAATCCGGTGATGGTGGAAACGGATGTGTGTCTTTTAGAAGAGAAAAATACGTTCCTCTTGGAGGTCCAGATGGAGGAGACGGTGGAAAAGGTGGAAGTGTAATATTTGAGGTAGATCCAGGTTTAACTACACTTTTAGATTTTAAATATAAAAAGAAATTTGTAGCTGAAGCTGGTGGAAAAGGTGAAGGTTCAAAATGTTATGGTAAAGATGGAGATGATCTTCATGTTAAAGTACCTATGGGAACAATAATCAGAGATTTTGAAACTAATAAGATTATAGCAGACCTTTCACATAAAGATGATACTTTTGTAATTGCAAAAGGAGGAAAAGGTGGTAAAGGAAATTGTAAATTCTGTACACCTACAAGGCAAGCTCCACATTTTGCAGAACCAGGTATGCCAGGTGAGGATAGATGGATTACATTAGAGCTTAAATTACTTGCTGATGTTGGATTAGTAGGATTCCCTAATGTAGGAAAATCAACTTTCCTTTCAACAGTAACTGCGGCAAAACCAAAGATAGCAAACTATCATTTTACAACATTAAAGCCAAACCTTGGAGTTGTAAAGGCTGAAGGTATGAATGCCTTTGTAATGGCTGATATACCAGGAATAATTGAAGGTGCAGCTGAAGGGGTTGGCTTAGGTTTAGATTTCTTAAGACATATTGAAAGAACTAGATTATTAATACATGTAGTAGATATATCAGGAATAGAAGGTAGAGATGCTTTTGAGGACTTCGTTAAGATAAATGAAGAACTTAAGAAATATTCAGTTAAGCTATGGGATAGACCTCAAATAGTTGTAGCAAATAAAACAGATATGCTTTATGATGAAGAAATTTTTGAAGACTTTAAGAAGAAAGTAAATGAATTAGGCTTTGATAAGGTATATAAGATGTCTGCAGCAACAAAATCAGGTGTTGAAGATATAATTAAAGAAGCAGGTAGAATGCTTTCAGAAATTCCAATTAAGGACTTAGAAATAAGTGATGAAGAAAGATTCGTACAAGAAGAAAAGAGATTTACATATGATGTATCTATTGAAGATGGAGAAGATAACAACAGAGTATATGTAGTTTATGGATCATTTGTAGATAGATTATTAAATTCAGTAAATATTCATGATGCTGATTCATTAAGATATTTCCATAAGGTATTAAGAAACAAAGGTGTCTTTGATAAATTAAGAGAAATGGGAATAGAAGATGGAGATATGGTAAGACTTAACGATTTTGAATTTGAGTATATTTTATAGGAGGATAAAGAATGATAACAGGAAAGCAAAGAGCATATTTAAGAGGGCTTGCAAACAACTTAGATCCAATATTCCAAGTTGGGAAAAATGGAGTAGAAGAAGCTTTTTTAACACAATTAACTGAAGCTTTAGAAGCGAGAGAGCTTATTAAAATAAAGGTACTTGAAAATAGTGGTTTAGGAGCTAGAGAAGTATCAAATTATATTTGTGAAAAAATTGGTTGTGAAGGAATTCAAGCTATAGGAAGTAAAATAGTTTTATATAAAAAATCCTCAAAAAAACCTAAGATAGAAATACCTAATAAATAGAGAATTTTTATGAAAAAGATTGGCATAATAGGAGGAACATTTAATCCTATTCATTTAGCACATCTATATATTGCATATGAAGCTAAATGTCAATTGAATTTAGATAAAGTGATTTTTATGCCTGCAGGGAGCCCACCTCATAAAAAAAATGAGGATATATTAGAGGCTCCTTTAAGGTATAAAATGGTTCTCGAAGCTATAAAAAAATATGAGGATTTTGAAATAAGTAACTATGAAATAGAAAAAGAAGGTTTTAGTTATACCTATGAAACCTTAGAAAACTTTAAATCTGAGGATAATATATTGTATTTTATTACTGGAGCTGATTGTCTTATAAATATAGAAAAGTGGAAAAATCCAGATAGAATATTTAAGACCTCTAAATTAGTGGTATTTAATAGACCGGGATATGATAAAGAGTCATTAAAATTACAAAAGAATGAAATTGAGAAAAAGTATAACACAAGTATCAACTTTTTAGATATAATGGACTTAGAAATTTCATCAACAATGATAAGAGATAGAATTAAGGAAGGAAAGAAAATTGATTTTTTCATTCCAAAAGAGGTTCTAGATTTTATTATAAAAAATAATATATATAATTATTGTGAAAATATTAAAGATTGATGAGAGTATAATGATATTTAAGGAGAAGATATATGCTTAGTAAAGAAGAAATGAAAAGCTACCTTAAAGAACATTTAACAGAAAGTAGATATAACCATACTTTAGGTGTGGTTGAAACTGCAATAAGATTAGCTGAAATAAATAAGGTAGATAAAGATAAAGCTGAAATAGCAGCATTAGCTCATGATATAGCTAAAAATATGACCATCTATGAGTTAAAGGATATTATTGATAAACATAATATTAATTTATCGTATGATGAAGAAAATACTCTTGAGTTATGGCATAGTATTGTTTCGCCGATATTGGGGAGAGAAATTTTTAAAATAGAAGATGAAGAAATATTAAGTGCTATGAGATGGCATACTACAGGAAAAGAAAATATGAGTAAACTAGATAAGATAATTTATATGGCTGATATGATAGAGCCTGGTAGAAGTTTTCCTGGAGTAGATTTAATTAGGAAAGAAAGCTTTGCTGATTTAGATAAAGGCCTTCTTCAAGGAGTAACTCATACTATTAAATATTTATTAGATAAAGGGTTTCCTATTGATATAAATAGTATAAAAGCTAGAAATTATTTATTACGTAATAAATAAAAACTAAATTTATTTAACTATGAAAAAAATCAGAGAGGAATTAAAAGGATGGGGAGTAGGAGAGAAAATCTGGAAAACAGAGAAAGAAGAAGACCTTCTAAAGATGAACAAATTAAAAGAAAAAGAATTGAAGCTAGAAAGAAAAAGTTAAAAAGAAAGAGAATAACAACATCTATAGTAACTATTCTATTAGTAATAATACTTGGAAGTGCCCTTTATATATATAACTTTTTATCAGGTTTAAAAACAAACAACTTAGGCACCGGAGTGGCACCGATATCATCTAAGGATCCTGTGAACATTTTGATTTTAGGTATGGATATAGGAGATGCAGAAAATCAAAATAAAGCTGGTAGAAGAAGCGATACTATAATGGTTTTAAATTATAATCCTAATACTAAAAAAGTTCATATAGTTTCTATACCAAGAGATACTCTTATTGAAGTAGATGCTTATTTAGATAATGGCGAATACAGAAGATATTGGAAAATAAATACTGCATATGTTTTAGGCGGGGAAGAGGAAGTAAAGACACATGTAGAAAGTTTATTAGGTATAAATTTAAATTATATAGTAGAAGTAGATTACAATGCATTTAGAAGCATAATAGATGCATTAGGTGGAATAGAAATGAACATACAACAAGATATGTTCTATGATGATGATGAACAAAACCTTCATATAAATTTTAAAGCTGGAGAAACTGTTCAGCTAGATGGTAAAAAAGCAGAGGAGTTCTTTAGATGGAGGAAAAATAATGATGGTAGTGGAGGAGAAGAAGGGGATTTAGGTAGAATTAATAATCAACAACAATTCATTAGTAAGGTTATTGATAAAGCTTTAAGTCCAAGTATAGTTTTTAAGGCACCAAAAATATTAAAAGCTATAAGTGAAAATGTTGAAACCAACATTCCAGCTAAAAATTTAATTTCTCTTGGTATGAAGATTATTAGGTTAAAGTCAGAAGATATAATTATGACAACTCTTAAAGGAGAACCGGAATATCTTTATGGAGAAGACTTTTTAATTGCTGATAAAGAAATTAATAGGGATTTAATAAATGCATTAAATACAGAAAACCCTTCATTAGCGCCGGTTATAACTTCAATAAATAAAGAAGAGCTAAATGTGTTAGTATTAAACGGAACTAAAATTGATGGATTAGCATCAAGTGCAAGAGATAATTTACTTTCACTTGGGTATGCAAATATAGAAGTTGGAAATACTGATAATGTAGAGAAAAGCGTAATTCAATCAGATAATAAGGAATTGAAAGATTTGCTTAAAAATGATACGGGTATACAAAAGGTTGAAAAAATAGGCAAATCAGAATATAAGCAATATGATGTTGTAATATTATTAGGTAAAGATTATAACTTATTTGGAAACTAAAAGGGGCTGTCGCAGAAAGCAGTTTAATGTAAATTGTAGAATTGTGCGACAGCTCCTTTTTACTAGGAGGAAAAATGAGCACTATAAAAAGAATTGTTTCAAAAGAACACGAAGGAAGAAAAATTAGAGAATTTTTAAAAGAGGAACTAGGATTATCTTCTAGGTTAATTAGAAGTGCTTCAATAGATAAAAGAATTTTTGTAGATAATAAAGCTGTAAAAATGAATTATGTGCTAAAAAGCAGTGAAGAGGTACTAATTGACTTAGTAAAAGAAGAAACTCAAAATATAGATCCTGAAAATATACCAATAGATATTGTATATGAAGATGAAGATATAATAGTTGTCAATAAAGGACCTAATATGGTAGTTCATCCAACTAAAAGATATCAAAGTGGTACATTAGCTAATGCTTTAATGTACTATTTTAAGGAAAGTAACCAAAAGTGCATTGTTAGGCTAGTAAGTAGGTTAGATATGGATACATCTGGGCTTATTATTATAGCTAAAAATCAATATGCACATATGGAATTATCTAAAGAAATGACTTTAAATAATGTTGAAAAAAGATATCTTACAGTTGTACATGGACATATGGAAAATGATGAAGGAACTATAGATTTACCAATATATAGACCAGAAGAAGAAGGCACTATAAGAAGAGTTGTAGATGAAAGAGGACAAAGAAGTATAACTCATTATAAGGTTATAGAGAGATTTAAGGATTCAGATTTAGTTGAATGCTTATTAGAAACAGGAAGAACACATCAAATAAGGGTTCATTTAAGCTCATTAGGACATCCTATTTGGGGGGATACCTTATATGGTTATGAAGAAGATGGGAAAATTATAAGTAGGCAAGCTCTTCATGCCTATGGATTAGATTTTAAATCTCCAAGAACTAAAAAGGAATTAAGACTTAGAGCAAGAGTGCCTGATGATATAGCAAAGCTTATAGAATATTTAAAGTAGTATATAAATGTAGTTACTTTTTGAAAAATTAAAGTAACTACAATTTACTTTTGAAGTTATATTAATTATAAAAATGTAGTTATTTATTTTTATATAAAAGTAACTACATTTTATTTAATATGAAAAGAAAAGTGTGTTGTAAAATGATTTTATAAATCATTTTACAACACACTTTTTATTACTATAAATTTTAGATTATTTAAATCTAGGCCTTCTTCTCCTAATATTTTTTCTTCTCATAGATAAAATTAAGTATTTAATAAGAATTACTAAGATAATTATTACAACCACAGCTATAACAATAAATTTAGGTGTAGTTACTAGAGTTGAAAACTTTTCTTTTATCTTAATTTGACTATTATACTCTCTGTTAGCTCCACTAACTAAATCTAAGGCTGATATAGTTTCATTATTAGCATTTATCTTAGCTTTAAAGAGAACATCACCTTTATTTATATTTTTTTTACTTATATCTTTCTTTTGATAATCCACAGTATATGATGGTATTCCTTCCGTTTTAGACTTAGTATAGTATAAGTCATCTTTAGCAAGTAAAGGAATTGAGATATCATCATTAATTTTATATGTATCAAGCACATCATTTTTATTTATAAGTTTTATAGTTTCAAAATTATCAAAGCCATAATCGAACAATGGACCTATATTTGTATAGAAGTTGTCCTTATCAGTAGCATTTAGTAAAGCTACTACTAAAAATTGCTCATCTTTCATAGCGGTAGCAGTATATGTGTGATTTGCTTCTGGAGTATATCCATTTTTACCAATATAGGCATATTGGTAATAGTAAGGAGTATATTCATTAAATAGTTGATTTCTATTTGTAGCCCATTTTTCACTACCATCAGAAAATGGATGATTTACATATTTGTGAGATTCGGTTTGTGCAATTCTCACAAGGTCTTCATTTTGATAAGCAGCTCTCATTATAAGAGCTAAATCGTAAGCTGTAGTAACGTGACCATCTTCATGTAAACCACTAGGATTTTTAAAGGTTGTATCTAATGCACCTAGTTCCTTGGCTTTAGCATTCATAAGCTTTGCAAATTCTTCATTAGATCCAGAAACATGTTCAGCTAATGCTTCAGCACAATCATTACCAGATTCTAATAAAAGACCAAGCATAAGTTCTTCAACAGTATAAACTTCCCCCTTAGCTATACCAATTGCAGAGCCATCTACTAAAGTTGGTTTTTCATTAATAGTAACTTTGTCAGTTAACTTTGTATTTTCTAGAACAACCAATGCAGTCATTACCTTTGTTGTTGAGGCAGGCTCATATTGAGTATGCTCATTTTTGGAATAAATAACCTTACCTGTTCTTCCATCCATTAGTACTGCACCTTCAGAATATACCGTAGGTAATTCAGTAGCTTTTACGTTGATAGTAAAAACACTGCATATAAAAGCAGTAAATAGGAAGATTCTTCTCATAAATTTTTTCATATTAATTCTCCCACAATAAACTTTTTACATATAGACAAAAATATTTTATCAGAAATAAGGACATCATTCTATATTTTATAAAAATTTAAATAAAATTAGTTAAATTTTTAATAAAAAGTTAATAATTAAAATAAGATTTATCAATTAGAGGTGATTTATGGATAAAAGAATAGAAAAATTTATGACTAAACGAAATATAGTATTGATTATGTTAGTTTTCTTATGTGTAATAACATCATTTATCTTATACGGAAAGAATAAATCAAAGGTGTTTAAGGATGAGTATATGAAAAATATATTTGTAGAGGAAGAAGCTACTGATGATAATAGTGTGGAAGTTAATGCAGAGCCTATTAAAGAGGTAAAAGGAGAAAATCAACTAACAAAAGGCACTAAAATGATAGTTGTTGAGATAAAAGGAGAAGTTGTTAATCCAGATGTTTATGAAATAAGTGAAGGAAGTATAATTAGAGATTTAATAACTAAAGCAGGAGGATTAACCAATGAAGCTAATATAGGTAAAATAAATAGAGCAGATAAATTAAGAGATAATCAACTTATAGTTATACCAAATAAGAATGAATTATCAAATGCAAATACTAATATAAATGTTAGCAAAGAAGGCAATACCGCAGAAGAGGGAATCATTAATATTAACACTGCAAGTCTGGAAGAACTTCAAAAAATAAATGGAGTAGGAGAAGTTAAAGCAAAAAGTATAATTAATTACAGAGAAAAAAATGGAGGGTTTAAATCGATAGATGAAATGAAAAATATAGAAGGAATAGGTGATAAAACTTTTGAAAAGATGAAAGACCAAATAACAGTATGATATCAAAAATTTTGAAATCTATTATATTATAGATATAGTATTTATGATAAAATGAATCATATACTATCTGATTTAAAGGGGGGAATGGGATATGGATTTAGTTTTAAACACACTTATGAACTTAGGATTAAGCTTGTTATTTGGGGCAGTTGGGATATTGGTGTTAGTCATTGGATATAAAATATTTGACGCTATAATACCAGCTGATTTTAATAAAGAGTTGGAAAAGGGGAACATAGCAGTGGCCATATTTTTAGCTGGAGCTTTAATTGGAATAGCAATAATAGTATCGCAAGTTGTAAAATAGGTTAGTGTATAGATGGGTGAGGAGTATCAACTCTTTGCCCATTTGTTATTATGACAGTTATGTGACAGAGTCTTTTAAATTGGAATCTTTAATGTTATAATAAATTGAATTTAGGAAACTATAAATACAGAAGATTAGAAAAATCCTAGGGGGGATTATTATGATAAGAAAATTTTTAATGATGTTAATTAGCGGAATAATGGTTACATCACTAGTAGCTTGTAGTGGAAATTCAAATGATAAGGAAGCAAAAACAGCTCAAGAGCCACCTAAAGTTGAAGAAAAGAAGTTTATAGGCGAAGGCGTATGGGCAGAAGACTATACAAAAGATCAAGTAACTATTTTAAATGATGAAATAAGTGCAAGAATAGAAGAATCAGCTACTTTTTATGATTTAGAATATTCTAAAGAAGAAAAAGTTACAGAAGAAAATGGAGAAACTATAAACGATAACCATATATATATAGACAATTTAAATCCTGAACCAAACAGAATGGAAAGCATGTATTATGGATTTAAGATGTATGGTGCAGATATGTCTAGTGGAAGCTTAAATTTAAAGATAGGATTTAAGTTAGATCTAGAACAAATAAAAACTGAAGAGAAGTTTAATATTGAAGAAACATCTATAGCAAAGTTTTCAGAAGCTATGACAAATAATCCAGAAAGAGATTACTCAGATTTAAATAGTAAAATAGAAGATATAGTCATAAATCAAAATAGCAATGGAACTATAGAAACAAATGTTAATGGATTAGTAGAAACAATAACAATAAAAGACGATTTCTTATTATACAAATTAGATTCAAAAAACTATGATTTTAAAAAATAGTACATACTTTAATTTTTAATTTAGGAGGATATAAAATTGGTAGATAGAGAAGACGCAGGAATGGATAATGGAGAAGAAGTGGTTAATAATGAAGTAATTAATAATGATGAAGTAAACAATGAAGAATTAAATAAAGATATTGAAGTTACAGAGGAAGATAATGCTATTAATGGAGAAGTAAAAGAAGATGGAAAGGCAGTTAAGTTTATAAAGAGACTTTTAGCTGCAACTATAGATCAAATAGTAGCTATAGCATTTGCTTTACTTTTATTATTAATTTTTGACTTTTTATTAAAATTTGTAGGCTTTTATATTGCACAAAGACAACCGATGTTCTTAGTAATATATGTGATAACGAATATTCTATATAGTACAATTTGTGAATCAACAAAGCTTGGAAGAACTATAGGAAAAAAGACAATGTTAAAATAAACATTAATTAGGAGATAGCATGAGAAAAGGAAGTACAGTACAAGTTAAAATAGATAAAACAGAATTTCCATCAGTTGGAGTTGGCACTTTAGAAGGAAAAAAGATATATGTAAAAGGTGCCTTTCCAGATCAAGTGGTAAGTGGTAGAGTAAAGAAGAAGAGAGAAGGATTTGCAGAGTTAAAGCTTTTATCAGTAGATGAAAGAGCAGATTATGAAATAGAAGCACCTTGTGAATACTTTGGAGTTTGTGGTGGTTGTACATCACAAAACTTAACTTATGATAAGCAATTAGATTTACTGAGTGAAGAGGTTAAGGCATTGTTTAAAGAGGCTGATATACCTATGGGAGAGTATTTAGGCGTTGTAGGTAGCAAAGAACAATGGGAGTACAGAAATAAAATGGAATTTACCTTTGGAGATTTTGAAAAAGGTGGAGAATTAACTTTAGGCATGCATATGAAGGGAAAATCTTTTGGGATTATAACTGTTGATAAATGTTTAATAGTTGATGAAGATTTTAAAACTGTAATAAGAGAAACTGTTAATTATTTTAAGGATAAGGAATTACCTTATTATAGAGTTATGAAAAGAGAAGGCTACTTAAGACACTTAGTTATAAGAAAAGCAATAAATACTGGTGAATTAATGGTTAATATAGTTACTACAACACAAATAAATTTTGATTTATCAGAGTATGTAGATTTATTAAAATCACAAACTTATAAAGGAAAATTAGTATCTATATTACATACTGAAAATAATTCTTTTTCAGATGCTGTAATACCAGAAAAGGTGAATTTATTATTTGGCAAAGATTATATAACAGAAAATTTATTAGGTTTACAATTTAAAATATCACCATTTTCATTCTTCCAAACTAATACTAAGGGAGCTGAAAGCCTTTATAGTATAGTTAGAGATTTTATGGGAGAATCAAATGATAAGGTTGTATTTGACCTTTACTGTGGTACAGGAACTATAGGTCAAATTGCAGCATCAAATGCTAAAAAGGTAGTTGGAATAGAACTTATAGAAGAAGCTGTAGAAGCAGCAAAAGAAAATGCAAAATTAAATAATTTAAATAACTGTGAATTCCTAGCAGGTGATGTTGCAGAAATAATAAAAACTGTTAAAGATAAACCAGATATTATAATTCTAGACCCACCAAGAAGTGGAGTGCATCCCAAAGCATTAGAATACGTAATTAAATTCAATGCAAAGGAAATAATTTATGTATCATGCAACCCTAAAACTTTAGTAGAAAACCTAAGGGATTTAATAGGAGCTGGATACAAAGTTGTTCAAAGTACAGTTAAGGATATGTTCCCAAATACGCCTCATGCGGAAGTGGTTGTTAAACTTGTATTGAAGGATAGGTAGTGAACACTTAACGAAGGAATGTATAAACTTAATATGAAGTCTATCTAAATGTAGTACAACAAAATAATATATTTCTTAGTAAAATCAAAATAAAACTATGAGTTTATTAAGAAGGTTTAAATTATAGAGATTTATAGAGTCATATTTTAGTGTGATTATAAATAGTTTATTATTTAGTGACTATATTAAAAGAACCTTGAGAAATCAAGGTTCTTTTCTAGCAAAAAAGTAACATTTTATATAAATATTAGAGAAGAGTTTATTTACTTTACGGATTAAGAATAAATTATACTAAGGGTGAGAAAAAAATGACAGTGGAATTAGAAAAACATTATAATAAATTTTGTGAAGATAAAAGATTAACAAGAAGACATGGACAAGTTGAATACATAACTTCTATGAAATATATACATGAATATTTAAAAGGAAATAAAAACTTGAAAATATTAGATGTTGGTGCAGGCACAGGAAGATATTCAGTAGCTTTAGCTAATGAAGGATATGATGTTACAGCAGTTGAACTTGTGAAACATAATTTAGGAGTTTTAAAATCAAAGGGAAGTACAGTAAAAGCATTTCAAGGAACAGCCTTAAATTTATCTAGATTTGAAGATAATACATTTGATATGACATTGGTTTTTGGACCAATGTACCATCTATATACATTTGAGGATAAGGTAAGGGCTTTAGAAGAAGCAAAGAGAGTTACTAAAGTTGGAGGAAATATATTAGTTGCCTATTGCATGAATGAATATAGTGTAATAACATATGGATTTAAAGAAAATAATATAAAAGAATGCATTGAAAATGAAAAGCTTGATAAAAACTTTCACGTTAGATCAAATCCGGAAGACCTATATGATTATGTAAGGATTGAAGATATTAATAAAATAAATGAATCAGCTGGAGTAAAAAGAATAAAAATAATTTCAGCAGATGGACCAGCTAATTATATGAGAGCAACTTTAAATGCTATGGATGAAGAAACCTTTAAAACTTTTATTGATTATCATTTGTCTACATGTGAAAGACAAGAGTTAGTAGGGGCAGGGGCTCATACATTAGATATTTTGAACAAAAATTGATTTAAACATTATATATTAATATTTATAGCATCACTTATAGTAAGTAATATATTTACTGGATTACTAAGTAAGTTTTTGATATTTGTTTCATGGAATGTTTTATGAATATTTTTATAATGAAAAGATTTATATATAAAACTATATAAGCATTATTTGAAATACACCTAGACAAATATATGTAATCTAAGTGAACATAAGTATTTAAGTCATAGGTATAAAATAGTTTAAATTGTTATTGTAATTTATAGAAGAATAATATTAAAAAATTTACATGATAAAAAGATCTAGAAGTAATAAAATGTTCTTTATTTTGTAGCAATATATGCACATAATATGAAATAATAAACAATATATTGGATATATAATTATTGCTAGTAGATACTTTGGTAAATATTTAAAAAAGAAATTAAGGAAGGGAATAGAATTTATGAGAACCTTGATTATTTATTGTTCTGACTATAAAAATAATACACAGAAAGTTGCGAGTAAATTTAATGAAGAAATTGATTGCGATTTAATAAATGTAAAAGATGCTATAGATATTAATTTAGAAAACTACGATTTAATTGGATTTGGTTCTGGAGTTTACATGGAGAACTTATCACCTAAGTTGTTTAAATTAATTGAAAGGCTAAATTTAACAAGAAAAAATGTCTTTGTATTTTCAACTAGTGGCATTGGAATGAAGTTTTATAATAATAAGTTAATTAAGGCATTAACTTCAAAAGGAGCAATAAACAAAGGGAGTTTCGCATGTAAAGGTAGCTTTATAGCAAAGGAATTTTCTAATAGTAAGGTTTTCGATATTATGGGAAAACTGGCAGAGGGACATCCGAATGATAAGGACTTTAAAAAAGCAGAAGTGTTTATTAGGAAAATAATTGATATATTTTAGTTTTATTATATAAAATTTTAAAGCTATTGAATAATGGATAGTTTTTAATTTTTACATACAGAAATATAGTTGAAGCACAAAAGAATTAAATCTGAATCTATTTTTGATACAGAGTGCAAATTAAAATATATAAAATAAATATATAAAATGAGAGGTAAAAGTATGGAAGGGAAGAAATCCACATTTAAATCAATTGATGAATATATATTACAGTTTCCTAGTGAAATTCAACAAATATTAGAAAAAATAAGAAGAGTTATTAAGGAGTCAGCTCCTAATGCGGTAGAAAAGATAAGCTATCAAATGCCTACATTTTATCTTCATGGAAATCTTGTTCACTTTGCAGCTTTTAAGAGTCGTATAGGATTTTATCCAGATCCTAGTGGGATAGAAGCTTTTAAAGAAGAGTTATCTAAGTATAAGGGTGCAAAAGGGTCAGTTCAATTTCCAATAGGAGAGCCATTACCTTATGGATTAATAAGTAGGATAGTAGAATTTAGAGTTCATGAAAATATAAAGAGAGCAGAAAATAAAAAACATAATATTAGAAATTGAAAATGGACAGTGTTACATAAAGGTAAAGGAGGGGAATATGTATATAAAAGCAAGTTTTTCCTCCTTATTTTAGTTATAATTATTTGAATAAAATTATAAGAGAGTTCTTAGAAAGTTACCTTGCCGCCTTTGCCGAGATCTAAAATTACATCAGCTTCATTAAAGCTAATCTCATAAACATCTAATATATAGCCAGCTTTCTCTATTATCTCTTTATAACTTGGTAGCTTTTTTATGAATCCATTCTTTAAATCATATATTGTTAAATCACTTTTTTTAACTATAGCATTTTTCACTCGGACATGTTCACTACTTTCATTAGAAACAGGTATTGTTGTAAATGCTACTATATTATTTTGTAAAAGGTCTAATGTCTTTGAAGAACCTCTAAATGATGCAAAATAGACAATTTTTTTGTTTTGAGGATTATTATAAAAATTTACGACTCTAACATTGGGTATATTATCTACAGTAGTGGCTAAGGAAATTCTATTTGTTTCATTCATTACTCTATTAAACTCTTGTATTAAGTCCATTTTAATTCTCCTTTTGTAAACTATTTTTATTATTAGTATTTTGTTCAGCATAGATTTATTTTATCATAGAACCATGACGTCGTTATGTCATGGTTCTATGATAAAATAAAATTAAATATGTGATGATAAATAAGAGGTGATTTAGATTGAAGATAGATAGACTTGTATCAATTATAATGATATTACTAGAACGTAAAAAGATAAGTGCATCAGAGCTTGCAGAAATGTTTGAAGTAACACCAAGAACTATATAGAGAGATATAGAAGCGATAAGTTTAGCTGGGGTTCCTATAGTTACATATCCTGGCGTTAATGGTGGAATTGGAATTATGGATTAGTATAAGATAGATAAAAGGATTTTTACTAAATCAGACGTAGAAACACTTTTAATAGGTCTTAGCAGTATGTCGTCCGCTTTTTCAAAGGAGGAAATTAAATGTACTTTAGCAAAGATAAAAGGATTGTTTCCAGAGGAGCATATAAAAGAGATAGAGTAAATTTCTATTGATCTTACTCCGTGGATAGGAAATAAGGATTTAAAATCTAATCTTGAACAAATTAAAAAGGCTATGAATGATAAAAAGATTTTAAGATTTAACTATTTTGATAGTAAAGGTAAAAAGAGTAATAGAAAAGTTGAGCCTTATCAGTTGGTATTAAAGGAATCAAATTGGTATTTACAAGGATATTGCATTTCGAAACAAGATTTTCGTATATTTAAGCTATCTCGTATTTCAGATATTAAGGTTATTGAAGAAAGCTTTATTACAAGAGAGTTTAATTTAAAATCAGTAGGATATTGGGACTATATAGAAAAAAATATTATTATGATAAAACTTTTAGTTGATGAATCTCTAGGAGAAAAAATGATTGAATATTGTGGTGAGGAAAATATTAAGAGATATAAAAATAATAAATTGTTTATAGATTTTCCATTCATTAATGATGAGTTTGGATATAATATTTTACTGAGTTATGGTGATAAATGTGAATGCTTGGAACCTATTAATATACGAAATGAATTTATTAGAAGAATAAAAAGTATGCTAGACAAATATAGTTAGTTTAAGCGCCGCTTAGGCGCTTTTTTATTTTAATTTAAGTTATTATGAAAATATTATATACAAATAACTAATGACGATTATTACTAGTCATATAATTGCATATAGTACGTATAAATATATAAAACGAAAAAATGCAATGAATAATTGCTATTATTTTGTAAAAAAATTAGAGAAAATAATTGACTTATACGAATATTATATGTAATATATAAAATATAATTCGCATTTGTGTATGAAGTGGCGAACAAAGGATAAAGTGGAGGAATTGCTAATGTTAGAGAAAATATTTAAATTTCAAGAACGTAATACTAATGCAAGAATAGAAATAACTGCAGGTATAACTACATTTATGACAATGGCATATATTTTAGTTTTACAACCTATGTTTATGGGAGCAGCAGGAATGGAGGTAGGAGCAGTTACAGTTGTTACTGCTATATTATCAGCGATATTTAGTATATTTATGGGTATATATACGAATTTACCATTTGCCTTAGCACCAGCTATGGGGAGTAATGCATTTTTTGCATATACTTTAGTTGCAGGTGGAATAGTTAATTGGGAAACTGGATTGGGTATGGTATTTATTTCAGGAGTAGTATTTATCCTTTTAACTGTACTTGGTCTTAGGGAAGTTATAGTTAATTTAATACCTAAGAATATTAAATATGCAATTGGTGTTGCAGTTGGATTTTATATAGTTTTATTAGGATTTAAAAATGGAGGCTTAATGAGCCTTGAAGGTGGAAGTATTGCTATGGGAGATGTTAAATCCCCAGGGGTTTTACTTACTATAATAGGTTTAGTAATAGTAGTATTTTTACAAGCTAGAAAAGTAAAAGGTGGAGTTTTAGTTGCAATTATATTAACAACTATAATTGGTATTCCAATGGGAATTACAAATGTACCAGAAAGCTTAGTTACAATGCCACCATCAATAGAACCAATAGCATTTAAGCTTGATATAATGGCAGCATTAAAGTGGAGCTTTTTCCCACTGATGTTTACATTCTTTGTTGGAGATTTCTTTTCTACTTTAGGTACATTACTAGGAGTTTCTGCAAAAGCAAATCTTTTAGATGAAGAAGGTAATTTACCAAATATAAACAAACCATTTTTAGTTGATGCAATTGCAACAGTAGTGGGAGCATTATTTGGATCTACAGTTGTTACAACTTATATTGAGTCAGCAGCAGGCGTAGAAGAAGGTGGAAGAACTGGATTTACAGCAGTTGTAGCAGGAATTTGTTTTGCATTAACAATGTTTATTACTCCAATTGCAGGAATGATACCAAGTGAAGCAACAGCACCAGCTTTAATATTAATAGGGCTATTAATGATTACAGGTGTTAAAAATATTGAGTTTAATGATTTCACAGAAGCGTTTCCTGCTTTTGCTACAATAGTATTTACAGCATTTACTTCAAGTATTTCAAATGGTATAAGTATAGGAATTATTTCTTATATGGTAACAAAAGTTATGGCAGGAAGGTTTAAAGATTTAAATTGGGGAATCTATATATTATCAATTCCACTAATAGCATATTTCATAATTTAGGAGATGTAAGATGAAAATTTTACCTAGTGATAAAAAAGGACTAATTGAAGCAGCAATCGGAAAGAGACTTTGTGATTTAGTTATAAAAAATGCAAATATAGTTAATGTGTTTACTGGAGAGATATATATTGGAGATATAGGTATATATGATGGATTTATAGCACATATAAGTACAAGCATTGATAATAAAAATACGGAAAGTATAAAGGCTAAAAAGTATTATGATGCTGAAGGAGATATTGTAATTCCAGGACTTATAGATAGTCATATACATATTGAAAGTACACTTATGACTCCTAAAAATTTTGCAAGAGAGGTCATACCATATGGAACAACAACTGTAGTGACAGATCCTCATGAAATAGCAAATGTTTATGGAATAAGAGGCGTTAAATATATGCATGATAGCAGTGAAGGATTACCTATGAGGCAGTATGTTTTAGCACCATCATGTGTTCCAGCTGTTTTAGGACTTGAGAATTCGGGAGCAGAGTTTTTTAGTGAAGAGATTGAAGAACTCCTAAAGCTAGACAGAGTTATAGGTTTAGGTGAAGTTATGGATTTTGTAGGAGTTATTGAAAATAGTGATAGGATGGTTTCTATATTAAATGAAGCCGAAAAAAGAGGTGGCTTTATACAAGGACATGCACCATTTTTAAGTGGAAGAGTGCTATCATCTTATTTATGTGGAGGAGCAACTACAGATCATGAAAGTAGGACATCTCAGGAGGCAAGGGATAAAATTAGAAATGGAATGTATGTAGATGCAAGAGAAAGTTCTATATCTAAAAATGTTGATGCAATAGTTAAAGGGGTAAGTGGTTTTAGATATTTAGATAATTTAACATTATGTACAGATGATAGAGAAGCAGATGAAATAATTAAGAATGGGCATATGAATGATGTTGTTAAAACAGCAATAGATTCAGGGCTTGATCCTATAGATGCAATAAGATGTGCAACTTTAAATTCAGCAAGAGAAATAGGTGTTACTAATTTGGGGGGGATAGCGCCTGGATATGTAGCTGATTTAGTAGTACTAGATAGTTTACATGATATGAAGGTGAAAGCAGTAATATTTGAGGGGAAACTAGTTGCTAAAAATGGGAAACTAATTACTGAAATAAATGATAAGAAGTTTGATTTAGAAACAGAGAATTCTGTTCATATAAGTAATTTATCTTTAGATGATTTTGAGTTAAAAGCTCCAATAGAAAATGGAAAAGCTAAAGTGAATGTAATAAAATATAATAGTCAATTATCTTCAGCTACAGAAATCATAGAAGAAGTGGTTAATATTAAAAATGGAACCGTAGTACTTGATGATAATGATGACCTGAAATTTGTTATAGTTATTAATAGACATGGAAAGTTAGATACGAAATCTATTGGATTAGTTAGAGGATTTGGGATAAATAAAGGGGCTATAGGAAGTACTATTTCTCATGATAGTCATAACCTAACTATAGTTTATAGTGATATAAATGAGGCATTTAAAATTGCAGAGGATTTAATATCTATTGGTGGTGGAATAAGTTGTGCAGTAGAAGGGGAGATAAAAGAGCATATTCAATTAGAAGTAGCAGGACTTATGACAAATAAAAGTGCTTCTGAAATAGCTATAGTTGCAGAAAGAATGAAAGAAGTACTTAGAGATATGGGATTAACACAAATAAAGAATCCACTTTTAAGAATTGTTACATTAGCACTTCCAGTAATACCAGAAGGCAAGATGTCAGATTTAGGTTTAATAAATGTAAATAAAAAAGAGATAGTGAATATCTTTAATAAGTAATAAGAATATGGATATCTTCAAAAAGACAATTATGATTTGAAGATATCCTATATTTATTTTATATATGAAAGTTGATAAGAGTTTATTGTTTAAATATTATCATGGTGATAGAATCATTTAAGGCTTAATCTTATGAAAAATATTAGATAGGGGTGAAATTTTTGATGATTATATTGAAAAAATCAATAAGACTTATATTAGGATTTTTATTATGTGCAAGTTCAACAGTTTTTATGTTAAATTCTAATTTAGGATTATCTCCATGGGATGTTTTCCACCAAGGAATATCAAATGTCACAGGAATTACAATAGGAGAAGCAAGTATATTAACTAGTGTATTGGTTGTCTTAATAGGAATAATGTTAAAGCAGAAGATTGGGATAGGAACACTACTTAACATATTATTTGTAGGAAAGTTCATAGATATTATTAATGAAAGCAACATAATACCCGTAGCAAATAGTTTGTTTTCTGGAATTGTAATGATGATAATAGGTATGTTTGTTATGGGGTATGGATGCTATTTATATATAGGATGTGAAATAGGCTGCGGACCAAGAGATGGCTTAATGATAGGATTAAGTCAAAAGCTAAATAAACCAATTAAGATAGTTAGAGGCAGTATAGAAATATCTGTATTAATAATAGGATTTTTACTAGGTGGAGCTGCTGGATTAGGAACATTTATAAGTGCTGTTGGACTGGGGTATTGCATGCAGGTGATATTTAAGACGTGTAAATTTGATGTAGTAAATATTAGGCATAAAGCAATAATGGAAAGTTTAGAGGTAGTTAATATTTTTAATAAGTAATAATATGGATATCTTCAAAAAGACAATTATGATTTGAAGATATCCTATATTTATTTAAAGCACCTAATTTGGTGTTTTTTATATAAATATTAAATTTATTTAGTATAATTAAGAAGGAAAAATTAAAAAAGTTGTACAAATTGGAATAAAATGGTAGAATTTAACTGTAGGAATAATAGGTGATTAAAGGGAATATATAATAGAAAAGGTTTGAAAAGTAATTATAAAAAAGGTAAGTTATGGGTGAAATTAAATAATTTTAATATGATAATTTACATCTAAAATAAGTATAATTATTGTTAGCAAACTAATAAATTAAGGAGAAAATAATGAGGAAAAAATATCTTAGTATCATTATTGGAGCATTAATAATCAGCATTTCCATAGGAGCTTATACATATGTAAATTACAAAATAGATCATATCAAGGGAATGACAAATATTATTAAAAAAAATAGATATGATGCATCAAAAGAAGTTAATGAAGCGCTTAAAAGTTTTGATATTACAAAAAAATCAGAAGTTATAACCAATATAGATACTCAATCAAATATAGTTTCTTTATCATTTGAAGGAATTAAAAATAAAGACACTATGGAGAAGGTAGTGGATTTATTAGATAAATATAATATTAAGGCTACTTTTTTTATTCCAGGAATAAAAGCAGCTGAAGATTCTAGTATAGTTAAAATGATTAAAGAAGGTGGACATGATATAGGAAATGGAACACTTTCAGGAAACAATAATATGGAAAACTTGTCAAAGGAAGACTTGATTTTAGATTTTTCTACTACTAATAAAATTTTAAAGTCAATTACTGATAAAGAAGTAGAGTTATTAAAGTGTAATTCAACAATGAACAATGAAAATGTATTAGCATCAGCCTTTGCATCAGGGAATAAATATGTTGTTAGTACAGATCATTATTTGAGTTATCAGAGCTTTAAAAATTACGAACAAGCTTATGGGTATATAAAGAATTTATCAAATGGAACTATTGTATCGATAAAATTAGATGGGGTGCTTAACGATTTTGAATATAATAAAGAAATCGTAGAAGAAAATCCAGCAATAGATAAACAAGCAGGTATAAAAGAAAATAAAGAAGATAAAGAAGATGAAAGAACTATTACTGAAATAGTAGAATGGGTACTAAAAGCTATTAAGGAACAAGAAAAAGTAGCAGTTAAGTTAAAGGAATTCCCAAGTATTAAAAAATATAATGAGTTAAATAATATTGGGATTTATAATGATGGACCATTAAATAATGATAAGTTAAGTGGCACAATAATAGAAAATATGAATAATAGCAATGATAGTAGTAGTGGCAAGTATGAAGACAACAAAAATAATGTAGACAAGATTGATTTTAAAGAGTTAATAGATAAAAATAACGGTATGCTTTCTACTATAGTTTCAAGGTTTTATACAACTCAAGAAGCTTTATCATATACATTTAGAGGGCTAAGTAATGAGAATGTGTTGGATAATGTATTAGCAAGTCTTGATAAATATAATGCAAAAGGAACATTTTTTGTTACTAAAAATGAAATAATAAATTATCCTGATAGAATAGAAAAAATTGTAGGAGCGGGACATGAAATTGGAAATGGCGGAATAACAGTTAGCTCTGATTTATTAAATAAAACCAATGAAGAAATATGTAAAGAAATATATGAAGTGGATAAGCTATTAAAAGAAAAAGGTATATACACTAACTCATATATGTCTGGATATGGATATTCAAATTCTAAAGTTCAGGAAGCTATATCTACAATAAATAAGATTAAGGGACTTGAAAATTATGAATTGATTACTTATACAAAGGCACCGATTATAAGTAAATATAAAGATATGAATGCAGATCAAATTATAAAAGATTATTTTAACGTAAATTCATATGTTTCATTAAGTAAAGGTGAAATAGTATATTTCAGATTAGATTCTGATTTGTTTAAAGATAATACTGTAATTTCAAATTTAATTGAAATATTAACAGAGAACTATGTAAAAAATGGTTATGTTCATAAATATAATAAGGAACTACAGACATATTACTTATCTACAAAGCCTTTGAATTATTCAATAGTTCCGTTGAAAGATATACAAAGTAATTTTGAAAGTCAATCTAATTTTGGAAGGTATAATATTTTAACTAATATAAAATCTATGGAAATGAAATCTTATGATGAAGCTTTAAAAATGATTAAAACCAACTATATAGGAAATGAAGATGTTAATTTAGAGGATTTTAGTGATGATGAAAAGCTAAATATTGATAAGACTGGGACTATAGATACTAATGGTGAAAGCGTAATATTTTTTACATTTGATGATTGGGGTGGAGATCCAATTATAAATGAAATTTTAGATGTTTTAAATAAACATAATGTTAAAGCAAGCTTTTTTACCATTGCAAGATACGTAGATGTAAATAGTGGATTATCTAATATTAATCCTAATTTACTTAGAACTATTGCTTTAAATGGTCATGATATAGGAAGTCATAACTACAATCATGAGCTCTTAAATACTAATAAGGCGGATTTAGAAAATTCATTAATTAAGTCTTATGATGTTATGTCAAGTGTAATAGGAGATTTGGATTCATTAAGGCAATATTTTAGACCACCAACATTATTATTAAAAAAATCAGGTTTAGAAGCTGTTTTTGAAAGTGGATATAAGTATTCAATTAGTGGAAATATTTCTACTCATGATTATGAAAGCACATCTCCACAGGAAATTTTAGATTCAATTGAATCAGAGGTAGTTGAAGGGCAAGGTAACATAGTTATAATGCATATGAATAATCAAAGTTATTATACTGCTGAAGCCTTAGATCAGTTTCTTACTAATAACGAAAACGGAATATATGGGACAAAATATAAAATTGCTAAGTTAAGTGATTATTTAGAAAAATAAATTATTTGAATAGGAGTTTAAAAAGTGAGGCTTAATGATAAAAAAACTAAGAATAATAAAGATATAACAAATGATATTCTTTTAAGACCTCGTAGAGATAGAAGATTACTATCTAATGTTCCAGATAAAGAAGAAATTAGAAAAGGTGTCGATCGTAGAGGAGAAAAAATATTACATGAAAGAAAAAATAACTTAACTGCATTTATTAATGGAAATAAAGCAGGGATAAGATATCTAGTGCAAACAGATGTTAAAGTTACATGTAAAAGCTCAAAAGATCATATAACATTCATAGTAAAATCTTTAGATATTTCTACTACGGGAATCTTAATAATATTAAAAGATAAAAAACAATTAGATATGATTAATAAATCGGATAATTTAAATTTACAATTTAAGATATTACCTGGTGCTATGCCAGAAGGATATGAAATGAAGGTAAATATAAAGGCTAAAAAAGTTAGAGATACAGTAGATGAAAATGGAGATATTCTATGTGGAATAGAATTTTTAGAAACATTATCAGAATATGCAAATAGAAAAAAAGATAAGTATTTTTTAATTACGTCAAGTTTGCTATTACTTTTTATAAGCTTTTTTATAATTTTAATGAGAGCTGAAAGTGTAATTTATTTTAAATTTAATAGATGGATATATTTATATAGTATAATAGCTGCTGTATTTTTATTAAGTAGATACTTATTTGGAGCCTTATATAAGCCAATGCCTATAGATACTAAATATACTCCAGGGGTAACTATAATAATACCGTGCTTTAATGAAGAGGAATGGATACAAAGAACAATTTTAAGTTGTATTAACCAAGATTATCCTATTGATAAATTAGAAGTAATAGTTGTAGATGATTGTTCTAATGATAAATCAGTAGAAAAAATAAAAGAAATAATAGAGCAGTTAAAAAAAGAAGAAAGATTTGACGTTGAAAAAAGATTAAGGTATATAGTGCAAGAAAATAATATGGGAAAAAGAGAGGCACTATGTACTGGAGTTTTAAATGCAAAGCATGAATTAGTAGTATTTGTTGATTCAGATAGCTTTTTAGATCCATTTGCAATAATTAATTTAGTACAGCCCTTTAAAGATCCTAAAATGGGAGGGGTATCTGGAAGAACTGATGTAGCTAATACTTATACTAATACTTTAACTAAGATGCAATCAGTTAGATATTATATTGCTTTTAGGATAATGAAGGCAGCAGAAGCTTATTTTGACTCAGTTACATGCTTATCAGGACCACTTTCATGTTATAAAAAACAAATAATCATAGATAATATGGAGGCTTGGAGAAATCAAAAATTTTTAGGACAAAGAGCTACTTTTGGCGATGATAGGGCAATGACTAATTTTGTATTGAGTAAATATAGAACCAGTTATCAAGATACTGCTATTTGTTCTACTATCGTGCCTAATAAATATAAAGTATTTCTAAAGCAACAGATGAGGTGGAAAAGATCTTGGCTTAGGGAATCAATTATTGCAGGAAAGTTTATGTGGAAAAAAGAACCTTTTATGTCTCTATTCTTTTATATAGGGTTATTAGTTCCATTAGCAGCTCCAATAGTAGTAATATATAACCTTATTTATGTTCCAATAGTCCATAATGTGTTTCCAACGACATTTCTTGTTGGGGTATTAATGATGGCATTGATGATGAGCTTTGCGCAAATGTTCTTTAGAAAAAGTACTACATGGATATTTGGAATACTATTTTGTTTATATTATGAAGCTGTATTGCTTTGGCAAATGCCTATAGCTTGGGTAACGTTTTGGAAATCAACATGGGGAACAAGAATGACCCCAAGTGACATAGAAGCACATAAGAGAAAGGAGAAAAGAAAAGCTAAAAAGAAGGCTAATAAAAAAGGAGGAACTAAAAATGAAAACTAAGAGATTTTCTCCTAAGAAAAAAGATAGAATAAAGATTATAAGAGGTACACTTCAAGGCATAGTATTACTTGTATTATTAATAGTAATTTTAAAGGCAGTTTTTACATTCTCACAATATAAACCTTATGATTATAATGATTTAACAAGTAATGAAGATAACGGGTTTATTGCTGTATCATATTTTGGAGTAGATAGAGCTGGAAGTGATACATTGATAAGCACTGAAAGCTTAGAAAAACAATTAAAGGCTTTAAAGGATAATGGATATGTTACAATAACGCAACAAGATATTTTAGATTATTATAATGAGGGGAAGGAACTACCGGATAAAGCATTATTCTTGTTATATGAAGATGGTAGAAGGGATACTGCTATTTTCGCACAAAAGATTATGGAAAAATATAATTACAAGGCTACTATGCTTACATATGCTGATAAATTTGAAAAAAATGATCCTAAGTTCTTAATGCCAGAGGATTTAACAGAATTATTGGATAGTTCTTATTGGGAGCTGGGTACAAATGGATATAGGCTAGAATACATAAATGTTTTTGATAAAGAAAATAAATATTTAGGTCAATTATCTTCCACTGAGTTTTCGAAGTTATCAGATACAATTAATAGAAATTATAATCACTATTTAATGGATTTTATAAGAGATGAATATAATATTCCATTAGAAACTTATAGTGAAATGGAAGAACGTATTAATAGTGATTATGAAGAACTATCAGAAATTTATACGAGAGAGCTTGGAAGTGTCCCTATTTTATATTCTCTTATGCATTCAAATACAGGACAGTTTGGAACAAATGATAAAGTTAGTTCCATAAATGGTAAATGGATTAAAGATTTGTTTAGCATGAATTTTAATAGAGAAGGTTATTCTTTAAATACAAGAGAGAGTTCAATCTATGATTTGACAAGAATACAACCACAGTCCTATTGGTCAACTAATCATTTATTAATGAGAATATGGGATGATACTAAGGGAGAGATGAATTTTGTTGTTGGAGATGAAGAAAAATCAAGGGATTTCCAAGAAGTAAAAGGACAGGCAGAGTTTATTGATGATACGATAATATTAACATCTTTACCAAAAGATAAAGGGCTTATTAAATTATTAAATAGTGATAATTATAAAGACATTAAAATTTCTACAGAACTAAATGGAAATATAATAGGATCTCAAGCTATATATTTCAGAGCAAGTGATGATTTAAAAGATAGTTTGTGTGTTAAGCTTATTAATAATAATATTAATATCATAGAAACTATAAATGGAGATGAAGAAATATTATATTCATTAGATTTAAATAATGGTAAAGATATTAATGAAGTTGATATAAAAGAGTCAGATAGTAAAAAGATAGAAATAAATATAAATGACAATAAACTTAATTTGACTTTAGATGGGAAAATTATAGTAGAAGGATTAGAAGTTAAAAATACTAATAAAGGTGGTATTTACTTAGAGGCAACATGGGGAGAATATGGATATAGTCAAAGAAATATAGCTGATGATGTATATGATGGAGTATTTAAAAAGTTTAAGGTATCTGAAATAAATGATACAATATTATACGATTCATCTTTAAAGGGATTTGATCTTATAAGATACAATTTAAGAAACTATTTTAATAAAGTCATAAATTGGTTTATAAAATATTTATAAACAAGAGGTGAAAATGAGTAATAAAAAATATAAAAGAGTATTTATATTGATTGGGGTTTTAATATTATTAGTTGGATTGGTATATATAATAAATATATTGAAAGAAAATAATAATTCTGATAAAAATAATATAATTTATCAGGAGAAAAATGCTAATATCTTTGAAAATATAGATAACATATCTTCTTGGGTAGTGTACTGGGATTTAAACATAGATAAAGAGATAAATGCATTAAATAATAAACTGAGTAGTATTTCATATTTTGCTGTTAATTTTAATCAAAATAATAATTTAGTTATTCCTGAAAAGTTGAAAGAGTATTATGATAAGACAAAATCAAATAATTATGAAAAATATATAACTATCGTAAATGATATAGTTAATGATGATGGAACATCTTTATTAAAAGATAAAGATATACTGAATAGTTTACTTAATGATAAATTATCTAGAGAAAAGCACATTGATGAAATAATTGATTTAGCAAAGAAATATGAATTTGATGGAATTGAAATTGATTATGAACAAATAAAAGATGATTTATATTTATGGGAAAATTTTATATTATTCATAAATGAATTATACAACCAAGCTTTAGATAACAACATAAAATTAAGAGTAATTTTAGAACCAAATGCACCTATAGATAGGCTTAATTTTATGGAAGGTCCAACATATGTAATGATGTGTTACAATTTACATGGAGGCTTTAGTGAACCAGGAGAAAAATCAAACCAAGAATTTATTGAAGAATTAATAGACAAAATGAAGGACGTTCCAGGAGAAAAAGTTTTTGCAATTGCAACAGGTGGATTTGATTGGCAAGATAATGGTAATACGAAATCAGTATCAGAGATTGAAGCTAAACAAATATTACTTGAAAATAACATAGAAGCTAAAAGAGATGATAAAAGTAAATATTTATATTTTAGTTATACTGATAAAGAAAATATTAAACATGAAGTATGGTATGCAGATCAAACTACATTAGAATATTTATCTAATGTCATTGTAGAAGCTGGGCATGAAGTTAGCTTATGGAGATTAGGTGGAAATTTATTTAATAAATAAAATAAACCTTATTAATATGAGTAAGAGATTAGAGGTTAAAGCTTATAGAAATATATATGTTGAAAGGTGAGTATAACTAATACTCACCTTTTTATGAAGTCTAGTAAATATATTTTGTATCTTCTCCTATTTTACCTGGAGCAGGATTTCCAGGTAAGTCAAGTACAAACACTCTTAAATTACCTTTTCCATTACAAGTTGCATTTAATGTACCATTTGTAACGTTAATTACTTGACCAGTAATTGAATCTACATATTTTCCATTAGGAATATTATTAAATGTTGCATTACCGGATATTGTTACAAGTGCAAAACTATCTACGCCAGAAGTTTCATCAGTGAAACGCCTTTTATATGACATTCCATCTCCACTTATATCTTTAACTGAATATGCTCCTTTTTGCAATGCTGGAATGGCTCTTCTTAATCTATTTAATCTATTAATATGCTTTGCTAATGGATGGTTTAATGTTTCCGCCATAGTTCCTGTAGCGTTTGAGTACACCCCAAAGTCAGTTGTTTGGACTGTTCCTTCGATATTATTACCAAAGTATGCTCTACCAGTCTGGCTTAATGGAGCATTTGGACCTACATCAATAGGTTTACCCTTTTGAAACTCAATTTCGCTTCCATAATATAATGTAGGGATACCTCTAAAGGTAAACATTAAACTTAGATTTTCAGCCCAAACATCTTGTCCAAGTGCAAATCTTTGATTTTCAGGAGCTGTATCAGGAGCATAATCATGAGAGTCAACATAGGTTACATTCCAAGTTGCATCATTATAATAAGAATCTCCTTCCACAGCAACTCTAAATGCATCACGTGCATTAGCAAAGTTCCAGTGCATAGGAAAATCAATAACATCAAGGCCTGATCGCATAGAGTAGTCTGGTGTTACATAATCATTACCTTTTAAGAATGCATTAGAACTAGTTGGTTGAGTAGAAACATTTAGATTATCATTATAAGCTTTTAGTGCACTACTTTCATTAGTTAACCTATCTCCCCATGGATAGGTTTTGGATTCTTTCCACGTATAAAAAGGTGCTGATAAAGCAGGAATTCCTCTGTTCCAAACATCTCTAACTCTAGTACAAACTTCTCCAAAGATATAAAAATCTTCTCCACCTACTGTTTTAAATTCTGGGATAAATTCGTTATTAAATGTTAACCTTGAAATGTGTTTAACAGTATCTATTCTAAAAGAATCTACACCCATATTTATATATTTTGAGTATGCATCGGTTAAGTAGTTTGAAACTGTTGGATTTTCTGTGTTTAAATCCACACAATCTCCAGCTATTTGTCCAGTCTGGCAAGTATATCCTTCCCAATCTAAAGTTTTTTCATGATGATATATATGATTAGTATCGCTTGAATCTTCTTTCATTGCATTTATCCTGCTACTATATTGTAATGCTGGACTTAAGCTATCGTAATTACTTGGAAGTTTTCCATTTTCTATTTTAGATAATGCAGTTGAAGCAGTTTCGTTTAAACCAGCTGGATCTAATCTTTTAAACATAGGGAAAAGATTTTCTTCACCGAAGTTAGAAGTATGGTTTAGGACTATATCTTGGATTACCTTCATGCCTTTAGCATGAGCAGCATTAATAAACTTTTGGTATGATTCTTCAGCAGAATTATCATATTTTGTTTTATATCTTGGATCTATTTCACTATGATTAATTGCGTGGTATCCGTGATAATCATATCCACTTGCATTTTTAACTGGTGGAGTAACCCATATAGCACTAAATCCTAATGCTTTTATATAGTCTAATTTATCTGTAAGTCCTTTAAAATCACCTCTCCATGCTGGATCACTATCAGGATTTCCAGCAGTTTTATCGTCCCAACTATGAACATTATTAGATGAATCACCATCATAGAATCGTGTAGTCATAACAAAATAGATTGTTTCTTCTCTAAAATCCGTGTATTTTGCTTCGCCTATATTGTATATATAATGATTTTCAATTTTATTTCCAGAAGAATCTACTGCGATAGTATATATATTAGTGTCTTTATCTATATAAATTTTTTGGCCTTTATATAGATATTTTTCCGTAAGTTCAGGCTTACTTCCATCAGTTGTAAAATATAATGATGGTGAAGAGTCTTTATTATCAGTAACTGCAAATGTAACATTTTGAGCTGTTAAATATCTACCAGATGATGGAGATGCTGTTACAGTAGGTGGAGTAGCATCTCTGTTTAATAAATATTCTAGAGTGTAAATTGAAGATATATTTCCACTTTTGTCAATAGCAATTGCTTTAATAGTTGTATCTTTAGTTAAGTTGATTGATTCAGTATATAAAGTGCTATTAGTAGTTGGATTAGTTAGGTCGGTAGTATAATAAATTTTAGGGTTTAAATCAGAATTATCTTTAGATGTTAATTTAACTTTTAATATAGTATCTTCAAATTTTCCAGGTTGAGGTGATGCAGTGATATCAGGAGCACTAGTATCAATTCGAGGGTCTTTATCGGTCCAACTATTATTATAATAGTACCATGTGCCAGAAGTTATGCTTAAATCAGGAGTTTGTGATCCAGAACCATTATTAAATATTAAATTGGTAGAAGTGGATCCATTGAAAGTATAACTGTACCAACCATCATTTTCTGAAATCATATTAACTCCTGGCCAACTTACTGCTGGAGCTGAAGGAACTGTAGACCAATAATAAATTTTAGCTGAAGACCAAGGAGATTTTAAATATACTTTTATAAAATTTGATGATAAAGCATTAATAGTAATATCTTTAGTGATTTTTATATTATCAATATAAGCGGTAATTGTAGCTGTACCTTCTTTTAATGCAGTTAAATTTGTTGATATACCAGTATTATTTGATAAGGTAGCTAGAGCGGGATCGTTTATAGTCCAATTTACTGATTGTTGTTTTTCTGATCCGTCGCTGTAAGTTATATATGAGTTAAGAATAGTAGTTTCTCCTACATTAAGAGAGTTTGATGATGATATTCTAATTGATGTTACAGATAAATCTCCTACAGGATCTGTATAAGATAGAGAGCCATTTTTAGATATCCAAATATCTTGAGTAGTAGTAAAATCTACTCCGTTATTCTGAAGTTTCTTGCTCCAAGTACCATCATTAAATAAAAATTGGATTTTATCAGTATTAGTAATAGTTTTTTTATACCAAGAATCTCTATACTTAGTCATATCTCCAGGAGGTGTTTTAAGAGTTGTAGTATTCCATGATGGAGTAGATAAATCGCTATCATACCATAGCCATATATCATTCCAATTATCAGGTTTTTCTACATAGATAGTTATATCTTTACTGAGTAAATTTGAATTAGAGGCTGTTAATGCAATGGCATTAGTGTTGTTGTATAAACTTCCAATCGTAATAATAAAATATAGCAGAGATAAAAATAATGTAAGTCGTTTGAGTAAATTCTTTTTCAAAATTTTCCCCTCCATTTAAAATATTTATATAGTATTTTATAAGGTGTGAAAAGTAGAAATGTCGGTAGCAAACGTTTGCAGTATATCTATATTATAATATAAATATACTAAAAGAGAATTGGATTATAATACAAAATTTAATTTGATTAATTAAATTAAAATAATATAATAGATTTAATTGTTGAAAAATTTTGGAAATTATTAATGTGTTTTTGTGAAAAAAGTTGATATAATTAATATAACAATATGTTACAGAAATAAAACAAATTATAAAAAAAGATATTTGTTTTATTAATTTATAAAAATAAGCTTTATAAGTAAAAGTATTGTAAAATTATATTAAAATTAGTTTTTTAAAGAACTAATATAGGGGGATAAGGTATGTATAAAGTAGAAATAAATGGAGTTCAAATGAAATTTATAAGAGAATTCTTTGATAACTTTAATGATGATAAGGTTAAGCTTACAGTGTTTGATGATAGTAATAGAATAAAAATAGTCTACTCAGCAGAAACAGGTTTAACAGCTAAGGAGTTAGAATCCTATTTAAAATCAGAATTTAAAACAAAATCAAAGTATGGAATGAGCCTTTATTATACAATTCACGTAAAATAACATATTTAAATAAAATTAAGCTTATTTTTATAAATGGGAGGAAAATTAAATGAAGTTTGCAAAGGATTTTTTATTTGGAGCGGCATCAGCATCATATCAAGTAGAAGGAGCATGGGATGAAGATGGAAAGGGTCTTTCAAATTGGGACGTATTTTCTAAGATTCCAGGAAAAACTTTTGAAGGTACCAATGGTGATATTGCAATCGATCACTATCATAGATATAAAGAGGATATAAAGTTAATGGCAGAAATGGGATTAGAATCATATAGATTTTCAATTTCATGGCCTAGAATATTACCAAATGGAGTTGGAGAAGTAAATCCCAAAGGAATAGAATTTTATAATAATATAATAAATGAATGTCTAAAATATGGAATAGTTCCATTTGTAACTTTATATCATTGGGATTTACCACAAGTTCTAGAGGAAAAGGGTGGATGGATAAATAAAGAAACTATAGATGCTTTTTTAAATTACTCAGAAGTTTGTTATAAAGCTTTTGGAGATAGAGTTAAGCACTGGATTACATTTAACGAAACAGTAGTATTTTGTGGATTAGGATATTTGGCTGGGGCGCATCCACCAGCTATAGTTGGAGATTTAAATAAATATTTCCAAGCTACTCATAATGTATTTTTGGCTCATGCAAAATCAATTGAGTTATATAAAAAATTAAAACAATATGGTGAAATAGGAATTACTCATGTATTTTCTCCAGCATTTAGTATAGATGATAAAGAAGAAAATATATCAGCAGCCAAGCATGCAAATGAAATCGATATGAATTGGTTCTATGATCCGATATTAAAAGGTGAATATCCTAAATATGTTGTAGATATAATTAGTAAACATGGTGTCAACATTGATTGGACTGATGAAGAATTAGAAATAATTAAAAATGCCGCAGATAAAAATGACTTCATAGGACTTAACTATTATCAGCCTCAAAGGGTAATGAAAAATAATATAGATGAAGAAGTTGAAAGAAATAGAGAAAATTCAACAGGAGCACCAGGGAATCCTTCATTTGATGGCTTTTATAGAACTGTTAAAATGAATGATAAGCAATATACTAAATGGGGATGGGAGATTTCTCCTGAAGCATTTTTAGATGGATTAAAGATGCTTAAGGAAAGATACGGAGATGTGAAAATATATATTACAGAAAACGGATTAGGAGATGAAGATCCTATTATAGATGGAGAAGTAGTTGATATTCCTAGAATTAAATTTATAGAAACACATTTAAAAGCTGTTAAAAATGCAATTAAAGAAGGAATAAATTTAAAGGGATATTATGCATGGTCAGTTATTGATTTATTAAGCTGGTTGAATGGATATAAAAAGCAATATGGATTCATATATGTAGACCATAAAAATAATTTAAATAGAAAGAAAAAGGCCTCTTTTTATTGGTATAAAAAGACAATAGAAACTAGAGGAGAAGATATTTAAGTATAATAAAATATACTATATTTGTATGGCTGAAGTCTTAAATATATAGATTTCAGCTTTTTGTAAATAATAAGATATAATGAAGTCTTAAATACAAAATAGTATGAATATATAATATTTATTAGAGATATATAAGAAATAACAGAAAAAGTTATTTTATAAAAGGAGATGAGCAATGTTTAGCTATAATAAAATACAAAATTTAAATGAGTTAGAGTTATCACTTTATAATTATATAATGAAAAATAGTGAAAAAGTAATTTACATGAGAATAAGAGAATTAGCAAATGAGGCTCATGTATCTACAACTACAATTTTAAGGTTTTGTAAAAAGCTAGATTGTGAAGGTTTTTCAGAATTTAAACTAAAATTTAAGATGTATATAGAAGAAGGGAGAGAAAAGCACTTAACTGATAATACATCAATGATAATAGATTTCTTAAAAAAAGCACAAACTAATGATTATAGAGATAAGATAGATAAAGTTTGTGATGTATTAGATAAGGCAATTACAATAATATTTGTTGGGATAGGATTTTCAGGGATACTATCAAAGTATGCTGCAAGGTATATTTCGGCAATAGGAAGAAATGCTATATATATAGATGATCCATTTTATCCAATTAATATAAAATGCACAGAAAATTATGTTGCTATTGCATTTTCTGTTTCTGGTGAAACACCAACAGTAATAGAGCACATGAATAATTTAAAAAGAAAAGGATGTAAAGCTATAAGCATTACTAATAATGAAGATTCAACTTTAGCAAAGATATGTGATATAAATATTGGATATTATGTTCAAGAAGAAAAGAATGGAGAACATGATATAACAACACAAATTCCAGCATTATATATAATTGAAACTATCGGCAGAAAACTATATAGAAATTATAAAGGATAGATGTTTAACATCTATCCTTTATAATTTTAAAAATAAATTTCATAGATTTATGTTTTGTAGAACTTGCTAGTTAATTATAAGAAATATGGTGTTATTTAATACTTCTGGTTTCAATAAAAAATATTCAATTATTATATTAAACACTCATTTTATCTAAAACAAATTGTTATATTTATGGAACAAATTATATAAGCTGAAAGTGTGTTTTTTTAAGGGTTGAAAATGATTACAATAAATGTTTTGTAGGATATAATGTAATTAACAAACAAGGAGGGAGGAGGTAATCTTGATTCATAAAAAGCTAGATAAATTTAAAGAAAACTTTTTATGGGGAAGTGCTTCAGCAGCATATCAAGTTGAAGGGGCTTATAATATTGAAGGAAAAGGATTAAGTATTTGGGATACCTTCACTGAATTGCCTGGGACAACCTATAAAGGAACTAATGGGAAGGTAGCCGTAGATCATTATAAAAGATTTAAAGAAGATATAGCGTTAATGAAAGAGATGGGGTTAAAAGCCTATAGGTTTTCAATATCATGGAGTAGGATTTATCCAAAAGGAAGAGGCGATGTAAATGAAAAAGGATTAGAATTTTATGATAACCTTATAAATGAACTCATTGCTAATGATATAAAACCTATTATCACAATATATCACTGGGATTTACCACAGCATCTCCAGGAGCTATATGGAGGATGGGAATCTAGAGAAATAATAGATGATTTCAATAACTATTGTATAACTCTTTATAAGAGATATGGAGATAGAGTTAAATATTGGATAACTCTAAATGAGCAAAATATATTTATACTGTTAGGATACAAGGTAGGAATACACCCACCTAAGGTGCAAGATGATAAAAGGATGCTTAAAGCAAATCATATTGCGAGTTTAGCAAATGCAAAAGCAATAGAATCTTTTAGGCAATATGTAGCTAATGGAATGGTTGGTCCAAGCTTTGCTTTTACTCCTAACTATGCTTATACATGTAAGCCAGAAGATGTTTTAGCAAGAGAAAATGCTGAAGATATGAATTGTCATTGGTGGTTAGACGTATATTGTTTTGGAAATTATCCAGCTTTTGCATTAAACAGATATGAAAAAGAAGGAATAGCGCCAGAAATAGAAGATGGGGATTTAGAACTATTGGAAAGGGGAAAACCTGATTTTATAGGAATAAATTATTATAGAAGTGAAACTGTAGAATCAAATCCTATAGATGGAATAAGCAGTTTTGAGGAAATAAATACATCTGGGAAAAAGGGAACATCAAAAGATTATGGTATTCCAGGAAATTTTAAAACTATAAAAAATCCTCATTTAGAAAGAACAAATTGGGATTGGGAAATTGATCCAACTGGGCTTAGAATAGGAATAAGAAGAATAAATAGCAGATATAGGTTACCAATATTGGTGACTGAAAATGGATTAGGTGAATTTGATAAGCTTGAAGATAACGATATCATAAATGATGACTATAGAATAGAATTTATAAGAAATCATATTTTAGCTTGCAAAGAATCTATAACAGATGGAGTAGAGTTACTAGGATATTGTACTTGGTCATTTACAGATTTATTAAGTTGGCTTAATGGCTATCAAAAGAGATATGGATTTGTTTATGTAGATAGAGACGAAAAAGATGAAAAGGATTTAAGACGTATAAAAAAGAAAAGTTTCTATTGGTATAAAAATGTTATAGCTACTAATGGAGAAGATCTTTAAATGTATAGGTTTTAATAAATAGTAAAGGTTCGAAGAAGAAATATAAAATTATATTCAAATAAATTTAAGGAGGAATTATTATGAAAAATATTTTGTTAGTTTGTGCAGCGGGGATGTCTACAAGTCTTTTAGTAAATAAGATGAAGGCAGCAGCAAAGGAGAAAGGAATAGAAATTAATATTGATGCTTTACCAGTTTCAGAATGCTCAAGCGTTATTGATAAAGTTGACATAGTGTTACTTGGACCACAAGTAAGATTCCAAAAACCACAAGTAGATGCCTTAGTTAAGGGGAGAATACCTGTAGAAGTTATAGATATGAGATTATATGGAACAATGAATGGAAAAGCAATATTAGATCAAGTATTAAAAACTCTTGGAATTTAGCAAGAGGTTTAATAAATAAAAAAATATAAGGGGGAAAAACAATGAGCGTTATGACAAAATTAGAAAACAGCATGGAAAAAATACTTGTTCCAATTGCAACAAAGTTAAATGCACAAAGACATATTGTTGCAATTAGGGATGCATTTATATTAACCTTCCCATTAACAATGGCAGGTTCATTAATGGTATTAATAAATAATGTTTTACTTCATCCAGATGGATTTGTAGCTAAACTTATTCACTTAGGAGATTTAATTCCTAATTTAGCAGACTATCAAGCAATATTTGCACCTGTATTAAATGGATCTTTAAACATTTTAGCAATCTTTATAGCATTTTTAATAGCAAGGAATCTTGCAAGATCTTTAGGTGCAGATGACTTATTAACTGGACTTACTTCAGTGTCAGTATTCTTTATAATGTATCCATCAGCAGTAGATGGAAATATTACAATGCAATATATGGGACCTCAAGGTTTATTCGTTGCAATAATAGTCGGATTATTAGTAGGTGAATTTTTATCAAGGCTTTCTAAGAGTCCTAAGCTTGAAATTAAGATGCCAGAACAAGTACCTCCAGCAGTATCTAGAACTTTTAAAATATTATTACCTATAATAATAGTAACAGTTGGTTTCTCAATTCTTAACTTTATATTAGGTAAAATTACTAATGGTGGCGGAATTCATACTATGATTTATAATGTATTACAAGCCCCATTAACTAAACTTGGAGATAACATCTTCTCAGTAGTAATTATGGTTTTAGTATCAAATTTATTATGGATAATGGGTATTCATGGACCTAATACTATAGCAGCAGTAAGAGAAACTATGTTTGCTGAACCAAATGCAGCTAACCTAGCTTTCGCACAAGCAAATGGAACAGCATGGGGTGCACCATACCCAACAACTTGGGTTTTAACTGATGCTTTTGCTAATTATGGTGGTTCAGGTATGACACTTGGATTACTTATAGCAATATTCATATTCTCTAAAGCAAAGGATCAAAGAGACATTGCTAAATTATCTATAGGACCTGGATTATTCAATATTAATGAATCAGTAATATTTGGTTTACCAATAGTTTTAAATCCAATATATATAATACCGTTCTTATTAGTACCTATAGTAAATGTTCTTATTGGATATGGTGCAATAATGTTTAAGATTATTCCACCTATAGCTTATGGAGCTGTTTGGACTACTCCAGGACCACTTATTCCGTTTATAGGAACTGGTGGAGTATGGATGGGCCTTGTAGTAGGATTTGTTTGTTTAGCAGTCAGTGTATTAATTTATGCTCCATTTGTAATTGCATCAAATAAAGCCGCTATAAAGATGCACGAAGATGAAATAGCAAACACAGAAACTATGTAACAGTTAGGAGAATAAGAAATGGATGAACTAGAATTAGTTGCATTTGAAATTATAAGCAATGTAGGTATGGCTAAATCTTTAGCTATGGAAGCAATAAGAGAAGCTAGAAATGGTAATTATGATGAAGCAGAAAAGAATATAGAAGAGGCTAAAGGGTTTTTATTAGAGGGGCATCATGCACATTCTGGATTGATTCATAAGGAAGCAAATGGTGAAAAGCTTGAGTTTTCTTTAATAATAATGCACGCTGAAGATCAACTAATAAGTGCAGAAACTATAAAAGATATAGCAATAGAGCTTATAGAAATGAGTAAGACATTCAAAAAGAATTAAATATTCATATAAAATATATGTTAAGGTAGCATTAGAAAAAATTGATGCTACCTTAATTATTTTTACGTAAATAAAAAAGAAAATAGGTATATAATATAGTAATTATCAATAAAATAAGAGTTAATAAGTATCCCTTCAGTTAGTATATTTAGCTTTAAATTGATAAAAATAGTATTGATACAACTAGTAGGAGGGATAAAATGAAAAGTAAATGTAAGAATGTAATTATTATTATTGGGTTAACTTTAATATTATGTAATTGGAGCTATAGCTATTGGGCTATTAAGCTTGATAATGAAGTTAAAATAACAACTGATAATTACTACGTAGGTGAAGTTGAATATGAAAATTTTAATATTAAAGCAAAAATGATAAGAGAAGTACAAACAAATCAAATAGGATATTGTTTGGAGATTGATAAGTCATATCCAAAAGGTGAAGTATTCAAGGAAAATGGATATGCAACAAAGCAACTAGCAGGAATACTAGCTTCAGGCTATCCAAGCAAAAGTTATAGTGAATTAAAGCTTTATTCAGAAGAAGAAGCATATTTTGCAACTCAAATTGCTGTATGGAGTTTTGTTGAAGGATATGATGTAAATGGATTTAAAGGTGATACTAGAGTTGTAGAAGCTATAAAAAAGATCTATAATGAAGGAATAAGAGCAGATGAACAATCATATAGTAATGAATATATGTTGTATTACTCTACTAATGAGATACAAGACATTGTTCTAATTAAGAATGAAAAAAGTAGGTTAAGAGAAGAAAATAAAAAGAACATGGAAAGAAAAAGCGTAGAAGAAAATTTGATAGATGGTAAGTAACAATTTTAAGTAATAATGGGGGAAACATGTGGGAGTATATAAATTTAATTGATATAAGTATATTGAGATTTATTAGAGAATATTTTTCTAGCCCTTTGATGGATTCTATAATGATATTTATAACTAATCTAGGTAATAGAGGATTCATATGGATAATAATAGGTATAATTTTATTAATAAGTAAAAAATATAGGAAAATTGGATTTACAATGTTAATTGCCTTAGCTGTAACAAGCCTTATAGGAGAAGTATTTATAAAAAATATTATACAAAGGCCAAGGGCATTTACTACTTTTCCAGATATAGAAATAATAATTAAGGCACCATTATCATATTCATTTCCGTCAGGACATACTGCATCTTCATTTGCCGCAGCTGTGGTACTTGGATATTACATAAAGAACTGGAAATACTTATTTTATTTTTTTGCAGCACTTGTTGCATTTTCAAGATTATATTTATTTGTACATTATCCGTCAGATATAATTGGAGGAATATCATTAGGTGTTGTATGCAGTTTGATGACTATTAAAATCATAGAAAATAGTAAATGTAAAAAGCTATCATAAATGTGATAGCTTTTTTATTTATTAATAATTATGTAATATATATATTTATTATAAATCATATAATTATACTGTGATAAAAATAAGAGAGAGGGTAACAATATGAACTTAATATTAAAATTTATAGATATAATACTACATTTAGATAAATATTTAAGTGTAATAACAGCTAATTATGGAATATGGATATATGCAGTATTATTTATAATAATATTTCTTGAAACTGGATTAGTTGTAACTCCATTTCTACCTGGAGACTCAATAATATTTGCTTCAGGAGCACTTGCAGCAATAGGTGCAATGAATGTAATGAGTTTACTTATCATATTTTATATAGCAGCCGTATTAGGTGATACTGCTAATTATTACATAGGTAAGAAAATTGGAAGTGGAGTAATGGAAAAGGAAAAGGTTAAATTTATAAATAAAAATTATTTAATAAAGGCAAATAATTATTACGAGAAACATGGAGCTATAACAATAGTTTTATCAAGATTTATACCTATAATAAGGACATTTGCTCCATTTGTTGCTGGAATAACTAAGATGAATTACAGAAGTTTTATAAAGTATAATTTAATTGGTGGGGCTTTATGGGTATTATTATTTTTAGTAGGAGGGTTTGCTTTAGGAAACCTACCAATAGTAAAAAGTAATTTTTCAATCATAGTTATTGCAATTATAATAATTTCAGTTATACCTGCAATAGTAACATTTATAAAAGAAAGAAAAGAAGAATCAATGGGGTTAGAATAATTAAATTCTCCGTATGAGTATAAATTTAACTTTAAAGCAAAATATAATAATATATTCATTTAGGAGGTATAGATTATGGTTATGGAAGAAATAGAAAATAAAATAAAGAGACTATATAAACAAGTAAAGTCAGGAAAAATGACTCAGGAGATAGCTGAAGAAATATCAGAATTAGCTGATAAAGTTGAAGACATGGGTGAAAATGCTAAGGAAAGCATGAAAAATATGATGAGTGACATAAAAAAATCCATGAAAAAAATGAAATAAAATAAAAAGCTAACTAAAAAATAGAAATTTTTTGAAAGTTTTTTAGTTAGCTTTTTATATTAAAATGCAAGGCTTAGGAAGAATTCTTTGTAAAAGTTCACAAAAAATATATTTGTAATTGTGTTAATATACTATTGAATAAAAACGATTGCAAGAGTATAATCAAATTAAGATAAAGATAAAGGTAAATAATAAATAAGAAACGTTTTATTATTTTCTGGAAACGTTACCTGTTTCACAAAGATTTAGAAAATATAAAATTGTTTTGTGATGGGGGAAGCTTATGTACGGGTTAAAAAACTCTTTTCAAAAAATAAGTGAAGAAATTCAAATTCCCTTCAAGATAAGTGAAAAGGATGGATCTGTAATAGCTAATTTCTTACAAGGAAATAATTCGAAAATTGTAAGTAGTATTTTAAGAATGCCAGCAGAGGAGTTACTGCTAGAAACATACGAAAATTATAGTAACTGTATTAGTCTATTAAAATACTGCCTAGAACAAGAGTTAAGCAATGCAGTAAAGTCAAAAGAGGAAATAATAACAGATATAATAAAGGGAAAAGAATTTTCTAATGACATTCTTAAAGAAGTAATAAAAGACAAGCCTTTTAAATTAATACTTATTTATTTGAAGGACAAACATTCTAAAGCTATAAAGTTAATAGAAAAAAAGTACTTACAAGATGAAAGTATAATAGTTATTCAAGACGAATATATTCTTATAATAAGTAAAAATGATATCAGTAATGAGAGTATTAAAGAACTTCTTCTAGGAATAAAAAAGAATATAGCAGAAAAATGTTATATAAGCTATTGTAAAATTGATGAGTACAATGAATTAAAAGAAAAATTTGAGTATCTTAAAGCAAACTTGGAAATTTGCTTAAAATATGATTTGCCATCAAAAATATATACTGAAAACTCTTTGCTTTTAGAAAAAATGATAAAAAATGCAGAAGAAAAAGAAATTAGTAGGGTATATAAGAAATATAATGATATATTTTCTAAATTAGATGATGATCTTATAAAGACTATAGAAATATTCTTTAGTGAAGGTTTAAAAATAAGTGAATCTGCAGATAAGCTGTATATTCATAGAAATACTTTATTTTATAGAATAGATAAAATAAAGAAAATAGTAAATTATGATATATCTAATTTCAATGATGCAGTAGAATTTAAAATTTTATTTTTATTGTGGAAAGAATCAGGATATAAAAGCAAATTGTAAAATTTAATGGAATCGGTACCGGTAAGGTTACCTGTAAACAATAACATTAATTAGTTAATAAACCTAAAGGGTTTATAAATATAAAGATCTAAAATTAGATTTTGGGAGGAATTTATTATGGTAAAACGTTCAAAACTATTAGCAGTTTTAATTGCTGGTGTAATTGCTACAACTTCTTTAGTTGGTTGTGGTGGAAAGGGTGAAAATAGTGGTACTACTGATGAAGAAAAGAAAACTTTAACAGTATGGTCACACTTTACTACTAATGAAGTTCAAGAATTTGAAAAGGTAGCTAAAGCTTGGGGAGAAGAAAATAACGTTGAAATAAACGTTGTTGAAGACCAAGGAAAGTTCCAAGAAATGATTCAAGCTCTTCAAAGTGATAATGGTCCTGACCTTGTATTAGGAGTTCCACATGATAACTTAGGAACATTCCAAAAGGCAGGTGCAATTGCTGAAGTTCCAGAAGGAATGGTTTCAGCTGATAAATATACTTCTCAAGGAATTGTTGATGCAGTTACTATAGATGGAAAAATTTACGCAGTTCCATTTGCTCAAGAAACAACAGGAATGTTCTATAATAAAGATAAGGTTAAAGAAGTTCCAAAGACTATGGAAGATTTAGTTACAATGGCCAAGGAAGTTGGATTTGAATATAACATTAATGATTTCTTCTTCTCATATGCATTCTTATCAGCTGGTGGCGGATATGTTTATAAAAATAATGATGGTACATTAGATCCTAATGATATAGGACTTGGAAATGAAGGTTCAGTAGCAGGACTTCAATTTATTTCAGATTTAGTTAATAAAGATAAATTAATGGCAGCAGATATTACTGGAGATATAGCTAAGGGTGATTTTACATCAGGTAAATCTGGATTCTATTTCTCAGGTCCATGGGATGTTTCAGGTGCTAAAGAAGCTGGATTAAACTTTGGAGTAGTTCCAATGCCGACTTTAAATGGTAAAGCTCCACAAACATTCTTAGGTGTTCAAACTGCATTTGTTAATGAAAATTCAAAGAATAAAGATACAGCTTGGAAGCTTATGGAAGAGTTCGTTAATAAGGGACAAGATATAGTATATAAAACTGGTAGTAGAATTCCTGTAGCTAAAGATTACGTAATTGATGATGAATATACTAAAGCATTTATGGAACAAGCAAAAGTTGCTATGCCAATGCCAAATATAGTAGAAGTTCAAGCTATGTGGGAACCAGCAGCAAATAACTTAAAGTTATTAACTTCAGGTCAAATAGATGCTAAAACAGCTGGAGAAAATATAGTAAATCAAGTAAAAGAAGGTATTAAACAAATAAAATAATATTTAGCTAAATAGAGATAGGTTCTTACCTATCTCTATATAAAATAAAGGGGGATTTTAAATGGGCATGAAGAGTAAAAGTCGTAAAGCTTACTATTTCTTAGCACCAGCACTTATTTCAATATGTATATTCACACTATTTCCAGTAATATCAACAGTATACTATGCTTTTACTGATTATACTCAGTTTTCAAAGGGTGAAATTAATTTCGTAGGTTTTTCTAATTTCATAGAAGTTTTAGCAGGCCCTTTTAAGGAAACATTTTTACCTGTATTTGCATGGACTTTAATTTTTGCAATAATATCAACACTTGGATGCTTTATATTAGGATTAGTAATAGCATTAGTTTTAAATAATCCTAACATTAAAGAAAGAGGATTTTACAAAGGAATATTAATACTTCCTTGGGCACTACCAGCATCAGTTGCAATCCTATCATTTCAAGGTTTATTTAATGGTAGTTATGGACAAATAAATAATTTATTAATGCAATTACACTTAATTCAAGAGCCTATAAAGTGGTTAACAGATCCTAACTTGGCAAGAATGAGTATTTTAATGGTTAATATATGGCTAGGATTCCCTTATATGATGAATGTTTGCTTAGGTTCATTAGCTGCAATACCTGAAGTTTACTATGAAGCAGCAATGGTGGATGGAGCAACTAAGTGGAAACAATTTACGAATATTACTTTACCTTCAATAGCTAAAACAGCTTATCCACTTATAATATCATCATTTGCATTTAACTTTAATAACTTTGGATCAGCTTATTTAATTACAGGTGGTAATCCTCCAAGGTTAAATACTCAGTTTGCAGGATATACAGATATATTAGCATCAGTAAATTATAAACTTTCAATGCAATTTGGAAGATTTGAGATTGCTTCTGCTCTTAGCATAATAATATTTATAATAATTGCAACAATTTCATTTGCACAAATGAAGGCATCTGGCCAATTTGAGGAGGTTGATTAATATGCAAACAGAGGTAAATTTAAAAAGTATTTCAAGAAAAAAAGAAAATATAGTATATAAAAAGAAATTAAGACCTGATGAAGTAAGGACAGCTTGGTTTGGAAGAGTATTTATATGGATAATGATATTAATAACATTATTTCCTATAGTAGCTGTAATTTCTGCATCAATGGCAAAAGGAAATGCATTTACTCAGACATCATTCTTTCCAACAGAATGGACTTTAGAGAACTATAGAAAGGTATTTGAAAAGACTAACTTTTTATTATGGATAAAAAATTCATTGATTATTTGTACAAGTGTTGCAGTTCTTCAATTAGTATTATCAGTTCCAGCAGCCTTTGCATTTTCTAAGCTAAGATTTTGGGGAAGAAAAAATGGACTTATGAGTTTATTAATTCTTCAAATGTTCCCAGCTGCTATGGCTTTACCAGCAATAATGGGTATAGTTTTCACATATAATTTAACTAATAAGCCATTGGTATTAATATTAATATTAGCTGGTGGAAGTGCATATAATATCTGGCTTTTAAAAGGAGCAGTAGATGGTATTCCAGATGAATTGGTTGAAGCAGCTTATATAGATGGAGCATCAACTTGGAAGGTATTTTCAGTAATAATATTACCTTTACTAAGAAATATGTTAATAGTTATATTTCTATTTGCATTTATAGGAGCTTATAGTGAATTTATGTTTACTTCAGCAATATTAAAGAATGCAGATGTACAAACACTTGTAACTGGATTACAAAAATTTATTAAGGATCAATTTTCTGCAAACTGGACTATGTATTCAGCAGCAGCAGTAATGGCAGCTACACCAATTGTAGTTATATTTTCACTTTTACAAAAATATATAGCAGGTGGATTAGTTTCCGGATCAGTGAAAGAATAATGATTTTACCCTTGAATTAAATCTTATGATATAATTAATGTAGAAATTAATGGAAACGATACCGAATAATTTGTCGAAACTTGGAGGGAGTTATGATAAACATAAGAGATATTGCAAGAATTGCTGGGGTAGGTGTTAGTACAGTTTCAAGAGTTATAAATAATCATCCAGATGTAAAAGAGCAAACTAGAGAAAGAGTGTTAGAGGTAATAAGAGAAAATAATTATATACCTAATAATAGTGCTAGAAATCTTAAAAAAAATAATACAAATAATATAGGTGTATTAATAAAAGGGGTTTTTAATCCATTCTTCTCAGAAATGTTAGACTCAATAAGTAAAAGAATTTCTAAAGCAGGATATTCTATGATTCTAGAGCACCATGATTACTTAAGTGATGATGAAATGAATAATTTAATATCCATGATAAAGGAAAAGAGGTTACAGGGTGTAATTTGCTTAGGAGGAAACTTTACTGACGTAAAAAATGATGATTTTAATGCTATAGATGTACCAGTTGTATTGACTTCAATAAATCATAAATATGGGAAAGAGTTTTCAAATTTTTCATCAGTGTCTATAGATAACGAAAAATCTGCTTATTCAGCTACACAATATTTAATAAATTGCGGTCATAAAAATATAGCTATAATGCTAGGAGATGAAAATGACTTTGGAATTGGATATCTAAGAGAAGCAGGTTATATAAAGGCATTAAATGAAAATAATATTGAGTTTAATAAAAATTATAAAATTCTAGGACATTATGATTATAGAGGAGCATATGAAGAAACAGATAAGCTACTGAAGAAGTATAAAGATATTACAGCTATATTTGCTATATCAGATATAATGGCTGTAGGATGTGCAAAGGCCATAAAGGATAATGGGTTAGAAGTAGGAAAAGATGTTGCTGTAATTGGATTTGATGGTATGGATATTAGTGAGTTTTACATCCCTACAATTACAACAATTATACAACCTAAAGTAGAAATGGCAAAGATAAGTGTAGATTTATTATTGGATTTAATAGCTAATAAAACTGATAATAAGCACGTTATTCTTAATACAGAACTAGTAGAAAGAGAATCAACAAATTTTGAAATAAGCAAATAAAAATCAATCTATTCATGATAGTATGAATTATTTCTATCATGAATAGATTATAAACAATATAGATTTAAAATAAATTGTTAACAGCTCTCAGGAATATAAATAAAACTCTCTTATGTATTAATATAATAAATTAATAGTTTATTATAAGTAACTTTCAAAATAGAATAAGAATAATAATTATAATATAGAAATAGGTTTTATGAGAAATGAGGTAAAATTTATGAAAAGAAGTAGTGGCATATTGATGCATATTTCATCATTACCAGGTAAGTATGGAATAGGTACATTTGGAATGGAAGCGTTTGCCTTTGTAGATTTTTTAAAAAAGAGCGGACAAAGGTATTGGCAAATACTACCTTTAGGGCAAACTAGTTACGGAGATTCACCATATCAATGCTTTTCAGCATTTGCCGGTAATCCATATTTTATAGATTTTGAATTGTTAGAAAAAGATAGCTTATTAGCTAAAGAAGATTATTCAACTTTAGATTATGGATTAGATGAAAATTGTGTAGATTATGCAAAATTATTTATAAATAAAAATAAGGTATTAAGAATTGCGCATGAAAATTCTAAAAATAAATATGATAAAGAAATAAATAAATTTATAGAAGAAAATAATTTTTGGTTAGAAGACTATGCTTTATATATGGCAGTTAAGAATCATTTTAATTTAGTTAGTTGGCAAAATTGGGATGATGATATAAGACTTAGAAAAAAAGAAGCTATAGATTCTTATAAAACATTATTGAAGAATGAAATTGATTTTTGGATATTTGTTCAATATATGTTCTTTAAGCAATGGTATAGTTTAAAAAAATATGCTAATGATAATGGAATTGAAATAATAGGAGATATTCCAATTTATGTAGCAGAAGATAGTGCAGATATATGGAGTAATCCTGAATACTTTAATGTTGATGAGAATATGGTGCCAATAACAGTAGCAGGATGTCCGCCAGACACATTTTCAGCAACAGGTCAGCTTTGGGGAAATCCTATATATAATTGGGATAACTTAGATAAGGATGGCTATAGTTGGTGGATAGATAGAGTTAGGGAAAGCTTTAAGCTATATGATGTAGTAAGAATAGATCACTTTAGAGGATTTGAAGCATATTGGGAGATACCTTATGGAAATAAGACTGCAGAATTTGGACAGTGGACAAAGGGACCTGGAATAAAGTTATTCAATGCAATAAAAGATAAACTTGGGGATGTTAATATAATAGCAGAGGATTTAGGGATGATGACTGACGAAGTTATAGAACTTAGAGATACAACAGGTTTCCCAGGAATGAAAATATTGCAGTTTGGATTTGGAGAGGGAGATAGCAGAGATTTACCTCATAATTACCCAGTTAATTGTGTAGCCTATACAGGAACTCATGATAATGATACTGTTTGTGGATGGTATAATGTTACAGGAAGCAAGAAAGAAATAGAAAAAGCAAAGAGGTATTTAAATTTAACTTATGAAGAAGGAATTTCAAGAGGATTAATAAGAGGCGTTTGGGGAAGTCCAGCTTACTTAGCCATAACAACTATGCAAGATTTCTTGGGATTAGGTAATGATGCAAGAATGAATATGCCTTCTACTTTAGGTGGTAATTGGGTATGGAGAGCTTCATCAGAAGCTTTTGATGATAAACTAGCAAAAGAAATTTATGATTTAACAAAATTATATGGCAGAATAAAATAAATTTGGTTAGGTTATTAAAATAATCCCCTATAAAAATTATAAATAAAGCTCATAGAGAATATTCTCTATGAGCTTTATTCATAATAATGTTAAGATATATAATATCTAAAAATTGTAGTGTAGGTGGTTTAAGATGAAAGTTCTAGTAATGAGTATAAAACTAAGAGCAAGCTGGGTACATTCTTTAAAAGAAAAGAGGATGGTAGTTAAAAGCATAATTCAAAAGTTAAAAAATAAATTTAATATTTCGGTAAATGAAGTAGAAGATCAAGATATTCATCAAAGTATAGTAATTGCTATTTCATCAATATGTTCAAGTAGTTCTCAGGTAGATTCTACAATGGAAAATATTATTAACTTTATTGAGTTAAACACAGATGCAGAGCTTATTAACATAGAAAAGGATGTTATAATGTTTAAGTTTTTATAAAAATAAATACATAAAATTTAAATTATTGGGTTGACAATCTAATCCAATAAATGTATATTAATATCAATAGAAAAATTAAATAATTTGATTACGTTTCTTATCAAGAGTGGTGGAGGGACTGGCCCTGTGAAACCCAGCAACCTGTAATAGGATTAAATGATAAGTCTAATTTGTATTAGATAAAATTTTATTCTTATTAAGTTTGGTGCTAAATCCTGCAGCTTTTTAGCTGATAGATGAGAGAATAAATTAATAATGTGAATTTACGCGCACTAGAGATTTATTCTCCAGTGCGTTTTTTATTTTGCTTTAGTTTCTTAAAAGGGGGAATGGCTTGTGATTAAAATTAATAACTTAAGTAAAAGATTTAATGATGTTGAAGTTATAAAGGGAGTTTCACTTAGGATAGAAGAAGGAGAAATATACGGAATTATAGGACATAGTGGAGCAGGAAAATCTACATTACTTAGATGCATAAATGGTTTAGAAGACTATGAAGATGGATCAATTACAGTGATGGGAAGAGAAGTGAAAAATTTAAGTGGATATGAGCTTAGGGAATTTAGAAAAAAGTTAGGAATGATATTCCAAGGATTCAATTTATTAAGTAGAAAAACAGTATCTGAAAATATAGCATTACCATTGGAAGTATGGGGATATGAAGAAGAGTATAAAGAATATAAGCTTGAAAATAAAGAAAAAGGAGTAAAGTTATATAGTTACAAGAAATTTAAAAAAGAGAAAATAAAAGAAAGAGTTACTGAGCTTTTAAACTTAGTAGGCCTTTCAGAAAAAGCAGATGTAAAACCATCAAGCTTAAGTGGTGGACAAAAGCAAAGAGTAGCAATAGCAAGGGCTTTAGCATTAGAACCTAAAATTTTACTTTGTGATGAAGCTACATCAGCTTTAGATCCTAAAATAACAAAAGATATATTAGCACTTTTATCAAAGATAAATAAAGAATTAGGTATAACAATTGTTATTGTTACCCACCAAATGGAAGTAGTTAAAGAGGTTTGTGAAAAAGTTGCATTAATAGAAGGGGGCATTTTAAAAGCAGAAGGCAATTCAGAAGACTTATTCTTAAAACCAGGACTTTCCCTTAAGAAATTTTTAGGGGATCAAGATGATGAGCTACTACCAACAACAGGGATTAACATAAAACTATTTTTCCCAAGTACATCATCAGAAAATGCTATTATTACAAAAATGGCTAGAGAGTTAAATGTAGATTTTTCAATAGTTTGGGGCAAATTAGAGAAATTTAGAGAGGATGTACTTGGAAATTTAGTAATAAATGTAGAGGTAAAGGATAAAGAAAAAGTAATAGAATATTTAGAAAGTAAAAATGTGGTATTGGAGGTGCTTAATTAATGTCAGAAATATTAATACCAGCGTTTAATAAAACAATTGCCATGGTTTTTTTCTCAACATTATTTTCGCTTATATTAGGATTTATACCAGCAATTATATTAGTAGTTACAGCTCCAAATGGATTAAATCCTAACAAAATTATATACAGAGTTTTAGATACAATAATTAATATATTAAGAGGGTTTCCATTTTTGATTTTAATGGTAGCAATAATACCATTTACAAAGTTAATAGTAGGAAAATCAATTGGCACACCAGCAGCTATAGTTCCTTTAACAATAGCAGCAGCGCCTTTTGTAGCAAGAATAATAGAATCATCTTTAAAAGAAGTAGATCCAGGAGTTGTGGAAGCTGCCAAATCATTTGGGGCATCTAATACACAAATAATTTTTAAAGTTATGTTAAAAGAAGCAGTGCCTTCAATAATATCAGGATTAACATTAACCATAATAAGTATAATAGGATATTCAGCTATGGCTGGAACAGTAGGTGGTGGTGGTCTTGGTGATGTAGCAATAAGATATGGTTATCAAAGATATCAAACAGATGTTATGATTGTCACAGTAATAATTCTAATAATAATCGTACAAGCGTTACAGTCACTAGGAAATTATCTATATAAAAAACTATCAAAATAAAGTATACAAAAATTAAATTAAAATATAGAAGATAAATGTATGAAAGACATTTAACTAAAAGAACTCTGAAAGAGTTATATCCTAAATTATCAATTGTCAATTATGCATTATCAATTATTTCGAGGGGGTTAAAGAAATGAAAAGAAAATCAATTTTATCATTATTATTAACAGGGGCTTTAGCAATAAGCTTAATAGGTTGTGGAAATACAAATAAGGAAGCTGAAACAGGATCAAAGGGTGAAGATAAAACAATAACAATAGGTGTTACTCCAGTTCCTCATAAGGAAATAGTAGAAGAAATAAAGCCTGATCTTGAAGCAGAAGGATATACAGTTAAAATAGTAGAGTTTACAGATTATGTAACACCTAACACATCTCTAGCAGAAGGAGAGCTAGATGCAAATTATTTTCAAACAGTTGCATATTTAGATGAAACTAATGAAGGAAAAGGCTTAGACTTAACTTATACAAAAGGTATTCATTTAGAGCCACTAGGAGTTTATTCTTCAACTATTAAAAGCTTAGATGAATTAAAAGAAGGAGCAACAGTTGCAGTGCCAAATGATCCATCAAATGAAGCAAGAGCTTTAAGAGTACTAGAGGGTGCAGGATTAATAAAATTAAAAGAAGGGGAATTAGTTACACCAAAGGATATTACAGAAAATCCTAAGAATCTTAAATTTGAAGAGCTTGAAGCAGCTCAATTACCAAGGGTTTTAGAAGAAGTGGGTATTGCTGTTATTAATGGAAACTATGCACTTGAAGCAGGATTAAATCCAGCTGAAAATGCTTTATATTTAGAAGATGCTACTAAAGAAGCTTCTAAAAAATATCATAATGTATTAGCGGTGAAAAAAGGAAATGAGGATAGTGAAAAAATTAAGGCTTTAACTAATGCTTTAACATCAGATAAAGTTAAGAAATTCATTGAAGAGAAGTATAATGGATCAGTAATTCCAACTTTCTAGAAAGTAAGTAGGATATAAAATATAGACTGTAAAGAGTGAGTAAAAAATAATTTTTTACTTACTCTTTTCTTTTGTATTTAGAATTATAAAGATTCATCTATGGTATAATAATTATAAAAATATAACTAAAATAAAATACTTTGAAGCAGGAGATATAAATGAAAAAAGTATATATTTTATTAATTGTTGTGCTTATATTATCTTTTCAAGGGTGTGCCCAAAAAGAGGAAGTCAAAGAGATTGAAAAAAGTAATGCTAAAACAAATAGTATAATAGATAAAAAGGTAGATGAAATAGCAGGAGATTATAAGGATAATATGTCTATATACTATAAAAGTCTAAATACAGATGATGAATATATATTAAATCCAGATAAATATTATATAGCAGCAAGTACAACAAAGATACCTTTATGTATGATGATTTTAGATCAAGTTTTTGAAGGAGCAATATCTTTAGAAGATACTATTTATTATGAAAAGTTAGATAGTGAAGGTGGAAGTGGAGTTTTATATTATTTACAGGAAATTCCCAATATAACTGTTGAAGAAGCTATTTATTTATCTATAGTTGAGTCGGATAATATTACTAAAAATATGCTTCATAGAATAAGTAAAATATCATTAACGGACTATTTAAGAGATATAACGGAAGATGATAGTATTCCTTATGAGAATTATATTACAGCAAGGCAGCTATATAAGGTATTAGAAAGGCTATATGAAAATCCAGATAATAACCCTTATTATGAAAAGCTTATAGAATATATGAAAGAAACTGTATTTCATGATAGATTAGATAAATACTTACCTTATGACATAGTTGCTCATAAGATAGGAGATTATTATAGATATGCCCATGACTGTGGAATTATATATGCTAAAGATCCTTATATAATAGTAGTATTGACAAAGGACATAGGTGATTTAAGTGATGAGCCTTATGAAAATGGAAGCGAGGATGAGAGATATCTTTTAGATTGGGGTAATGAGGCATATGAAATGATAGCAAATATATCAAAAGAAATATATGTAATGGTTGAGGAAGATTATTAATAGGTGAAAAATATGGAAAAATTATATTATATAGATCAATATTTAAAAGAATTTGAAGCAAAAATTATATATGTAAAAAAAATAGATGATAAATTTCATATAGCATTAGATAAAACAGCATTTTTCCCAGGCGGAGGAGGTCAATGCTGTGACATTGGTGAATTGAATGGGATAAATGTATTAGATGTATATGAAGAAAATAGGGAGATATATCATGTTGTTTCTCAGGATATATCAGACTCAACTATTGTTAAGGGTAAAATAGATTGGGACAGAAGAGAAGATGGAATGCACCAGCATCTAGCACAGCATGTATTATCAGGATGTTTCTTTAAGCTTTTTAATTCTAATACATTAAGCATACATTTAGGAAAAGATATTAGCACAGTAGATATTATTGGGAATTTAACTGAAGAGAAAATAAGAAAAGCTGAGAAGATGGCAAATGATATAATAAGAGAAAATATTTTAGTAGATAGTTTTGTACCTACTGAAAAAGAACTAGAAAATATGAATTTAAGGAGAGATTTACCAAATACTGAGGAAGAAATAAGAGTTGTTAAAATTGGAGATTTGGATATAAATGCATGTTGTGGAGTTCATTCAAAGAAAACATTAGATTTGAAGCTAATTAAGATTAAAAAGTATGAAAAGAATAAAAATAATACTAGAATAGAGTTTTTAGCAGGAGAAAGAGCAGTAAAAGATTCTTTATATAAAGATAAAATGCTAAAAGACATATGTAATTATTTAAGTAGCAATGAAGAAGAAGCATTAAATAGTATAAAAAATTTAAAAAGTAATATAGATGCTTTAAGTAACGAGAAAAGAAAGTTAGAAGAAGAGCTTATAAACTATGAAATAGAAAATATACTTTCTAATTCAAGTAAAGGAAATGATTTTACAACCATAACAAAGATATTTAATGAAAGAAGCATTGATTATATAAGAAAATTAGCTAATAAAATAGGTGATAGAAGTAATATTATTTGCTTATTTGCTACTATAAATAATAATAAGGCCAATATATTATTTTCATGCTCTAAAGATTTGGAGCAAGTTAATATGGGGAAACTATTAAAGGAATCTATTAAAGAGATAAATGGAAAAGGTGGAGGAAGCAAAATATTGGCACAGGGATCAGGAGAAAATATAGAGATTGAAAAATATCTTAATAATATAAAAAATAAAATAAAAGAAAATTAGATTTAGTAGAAAGCTACTCCTAGATTTTAAAGTTTGGAGTGGCTTTTATATTTTGCAAGTAATTAATGAAATTATTAAGACTATAAGGCGAGTAATTTTTATATTTGTCAAAATTGAAGAGATAGAAATTAATTTTGTAACCAAGTATTGAAATCATAAGTATACTAAATTATGAAATAATACAATATCTGTATTTTTATATACAGATAATAGGAGGGACAGAATTGGCAAAATGGGTACTAGATGCAGCACATGGTGGCAATGACCCAGGGGCAATAGGGAAACATGGTAGAAGAGAAGCTGATATAGTCTTAGAAGCAGTATATGAAGCTAAAAGGTTGTTAGAAAGAAATGGAGAAATAGTATTACTGACTAGAGCATCAGATGTAAATATAGATGCAAAAGACAGAGTAAATATAGCAAATAACTGGAATGCAGATTATTTTGTTAGCTTCCATATGAATTCCTTTGTTGATGACTTTATAAAAGGAAGCGAAATAGTAATCTTTGAAAAAGGAAGTAAATCAGAAGATTTAGCAAAATTTATAAAAGATGAACTATTAGCAAATTTAAAATCTAATGATAGAGGAATAAAAGAAGCAAGTTATACTGTTTTAAGAGAAACTAATATGCCGGCAGTCATCATTGAAGCAGAATTTATATCTAACGAAGACATAGAGAAAAACTTTAGTAGTATTAAATATGGGTACATGGTAGCTAAAGCTTGCTTAGCTATGGTTGATAAGGTTTTAATTGATATTCCAATAAAAAAACCTAAAACGCCAACAAGAGAGGGTTGGAGAATTTGTTTAGGATATTATCGAGATTATGAAGAAGCGGAAGAAGAATTGATTAAATTAAATAAGGATGGGCTTAAGGGAGCTTATATTGTTCCATACCCAGATAGTAATGAGAAGAATGAAAAAATGACAGAATGAAAAAATTAAGGGGAAACTATTCTAAGGTAACAAAATCAATAGTTTAAAAGGCGATAGGAGAATATATTATTTAAAGAATATCTTTTAGGTGATAAAATAAATAATTCAAAGGGGAGTCGCGAAATGGTCTTACCCCTATTATGTAGACAATCAATAAAGGGTCGTGTACAATCTACATAATGGGGGGATTTTTTATGTCAA
>OKWQ01000114.1_pt1 | contig 78052 bp, 70 predicted proteins | sample 1607071 | NCBI WGS metagenome assembly OKWQ01 (sample SAMN07501039, study PRJEB24779) | human gut metagenome
TATACCGATATATACGGAAAGCCACAATTTATCTATTCTTGGAAACTTGTACCGACAGACAAGACACCTGCTGGAAAGCGTGATGATATTTCATTGAGGGAAAAAGAAGCACAGATAAAAAAAGACCTTAACGACGGTATCGACACAGTCGGCGGTAAAATGACAGTCTGCCAGCTCTACGACAAGAAAAACAGCCAAAGAAAGAACATCAAAAGGGCTACTGAAAAGGGACGACAGTATCTTATGAATGCTCTGAAAAATGACCCATTGGGTATGAGGGCGATTGATACTGTTAAGCAGTCGGACGCTAAAGAATGGGCTATCAGAATGAGCGAAAAAGGATATGCCTATAAAACGATTGATAACTATAAGCGTTCCTTGAAAGCTTCATTTTACATGGCGATACAAGACGACTGTATCAGAAAGAACCCATTTGAATTTAAGCTAAGTGATGTTCTGGAAGATGATACAGAGCAGAAAGTTATCCTTACACCAGAGCAGGAAGAACGCCTGCTTGCCTTTATGGAAAAGGACAAGATTTACAGCAAGTATTATGATGAGGTTGTGCTTCTGCTGGAAACGGGACTTCGTATTTCTGAATTTTGCGGACTGACGACGCATATTGATATGCAGAACAGAATACTCAATATAGACCACCAGCTATTGAAAGACAGCGAAATCGGCTACTATATTGAAACGCCAAAGACCAAAAACGGAAAACGGGAACTTCCATTGACAGAACGGGCTTATCAAGCAATCCAAAGAATACTAAAGAACAGAGGAAAAGCACAACCGCTGATTGTAGGTGGTTACAGCAATTTCCTATTCTTAAACCGTGAGGGCTTGCCTAAAGTTGCAGGAAACTATGAGGGTATGGTGCGAGGATTGATTAAGAAATATAACAAGTATCACACGGATAAGTTACCGAACATCACACCACATTCATTCCGACATACTTATTGTACGAATATGGCAAATAGAGGAATGAACCCAAACACCCTGCAATATCTCATGGGACACGCTAACATAACCATGACACTTGGCTATTACGCACACGGTACATTTCAATCTGCAAAAGCGGAGCTGGAAAGACTGGCTTGTTAATATCGGAGCGTATATTTACTACTCATTTACTACTTTTGGTTGCATTTTCATGCTGGTAAATGCCAGCTTATGCAAGGTATCTTCCAAAAAGAAAATACCGATAAAGTCCTAAAATACGGGATATATCGGCATTTACCAACTTATGAAAAGATAATCAGAAATTTAGTAAGTTTTTGTTTTAAAACCTTTCCCTAAAAATAATAATCCCATTACTAAAAGTGGCATAGATATTCCTAATGATATATTCTCAACAGGCATTGATAAGAATGTGCTAAGTACGACTGATAATCCTGTTATCCCTCCTGGAGCTAATGTATGTTCTGCAAAGAAAAAATTAACTGCTAATGCCATTAAAAATGCTGATATTGTTATCAGTAAATAATCTTTTATCATTTCTTTTTTCATTTAATAACCTCCTATGATTATATTGTTTCAGTATAAAAAATCAATTAAATTAGTCTAGCTTCCTGTAGTTTTTCATAAAATTAATGCTTCCTTAAAACATTAAGAAAGCATCTCTTTTATCATAGTTTATTATCTTATTCTAAACCAAACTTTGTAGCTGCTTCATCTATAGCTTTTCTACAATTCTTAACACCTGCTGTTATACCATCTTTATCCTTGAATATTGCTGAAGATAATATTACAACGTCTGGGTTACATTCTATTAATGGCTCCATATTGTCTGATCTTAGTCCACCATCTATTGCTAATTCACACTTAGGATTCTTTTCGTCTATCATTTTTCTAGCTCTTTTTACTAAATCAACAGCACTCTTTCTCCATCCCCAGTTATCTTTTCCATCAGTTTCATCAACACCATGAACGACTATTTGCAATCTGTCTATATCATATATAGCTTCATCAACAAAACATAATGGTGTGTAACATCCAATTGTTAATCCTACTTTCATACCAAATTCTCTACAGTAATTTATTATGTATGCAAGAGGAGCACCTAAAAAATGTTCTGCTGGTATTATCAACAAGTTACATCCTGCTGCTGCTATTTTTTCTATAAATAATCTATCACAATCTCTTGTGTATATATGGCATTCTATTGGTTTATCTGTCACTGGTCTTATTGCTTCTATTATTTGATGACCACCCATAAGTTGCATATTTTTTAAGTCATGCATATCTGCTGCATCTGAATGTACGTAGTCTACACCTGCATCCATTGCTTCTTTAACTACGGCTGATATATGACCGTAATTTACATGTGCTAATCCTGCTGCTATTTTTATGTGTTTCATATTTGTATACCTCCATATTTTACTTTAATTAGTATTAAATATTAGTTTTTGATATTTTTTTAATATTTTTTAATCCAGTATTACTTTTATTTAGCATTACTTTTATTGCTGTATATATTTCTTTTATGAACTTATTCTGCTTTTGTTAACTGTGAACTTATTTTGCTTTGTAAATTAATATTACACTGATATATTTTTTTTCACAACACTTTGACTACTCCTTAAAAGTACCTTTATATTGTGGTAAATTATAGACATTAATTGTATATAAAAAGTTAGTTTTTTACCACATTCTTATGGCATTTATTGTCTATACTAACTCAATTGATATAGCTAGTTCATTTAATATATAATCAGACTATAAATATAAATTTACTCGATAAAAAGTACCATTCATAACAATATTAATGAAAGGGAGATGTAAAATGAGAAACTGTATTATTGCCCAATCTGGAGGCCCTACAGCTGTTATCAATGCTTCTGCAGTTGGTATTTATGAAAAAAACTTAGAAACTAAATACTTTGATAAAGTATATTTTGGTATCAATGGGATTGAAGGTATATTAAACAAAAATATAATAGATTCAGACTCCTTAAACAAAGATAATGTATTAAATTTAAAGCAAACACCTTCGTCTGGTCTTGGTTCTTGTAGATACAAACTGGCTGATTATAAAATAAATTCTTATGATTATGATAGAGTTATAAATATACTAGATGAATATAAAATAGATACATTATTTTATATAGGCGGAAATGATTCTATGGACACAGTGATGAAATTTTCTCAATACTGCAAAAACACTACTTGTAAAATAAAATTTATAGGTATTCCTAAAACAATAGATAATGATTTATTAGGAACTGACAACTGTCCTGGATTTGGTTCTGCTGCAAAGCTTATTTCTACACTAATAATGGAAACATACTTAGATTTTTCTATATACAAAAATAATGGTATATTTATAGTAGAAACTATGGGTAGAGATACTGGATGGTTAGCAGCTTCTTCTTCACTAGCTAGACTTAATGATACTCCACTTGTTGATTTAATATACCTTCCAGAAATTAATTTCTATGAAGATAAGTTTATAGAAGATGTTAGAAAAATATTTAAAGAAAAAAATAAGGCTTATATAGTTGCATCAGAAGGTATAAGGGATAAATACGGCAACTTTATATGCGAACAAAAAACTTCTGCTCATGATAAATTTGGTCATTCCCAATTAGGTGGAGTAAGCAACTATCTAAAGAATCTTATAGTATCATCATCAATTACAACAAGAGTAAAAACCTTAGAACTTGGTGTAATACAAAGATGTGCTATGCATTTAGCTTCAGATACTGATTTAAAACAAGCAGCTGAAGTTGGTGCATATGGGATAGAACTATCTAAAAAAGGATATACAGGAGTTATGGCTATCATTAATAGAACATGCAATAATCCTTATAAGTATGAAGTTAGTCATACTGATATTTCTAAAATAGCTAACAAGACAAAATATTTTCCTAAAGAGTGGATAAATGAAGAATGTAATTATATAACTGATGAAGCCCTAAATTATCTATATCCACTTATTCAAGGTAAACCAGATATCAAATATAAAAATGGACTACCTTATTTTTCAATTATTTACTAGGAAATTATTATAATTTGATATACACTCAATTCTATCGCTCTTAAATACCTAAGTGGCTGTTAAATAAAATTATAAATTGTTATATGACAGTCACTTAATCGTTTAATTATTTAACTGTTTAGTTTTTTAATTTTTTAATCTTTTTAATACTAATACAATTTGTTGTAATAATATCTCACACCCATTTTCATTTTGGATAGATTATAATTAGTTAGACAATAAATATTTTGTCATGATATTATTATATATAGTGATACAAATAGAAATACTTTTATCATGGCTAGAAAAACAAAGATTACACAAAGGATTTAAAAATCAAACAACTTCAATTAAAATAAATGGTTAAAATAACTTCTAAATCAACTACATAAACAATAAAAGAACATAAAGTAGTTAAGTCTACAATTATAAAATTAGTAAGACTATAATAACTTAAATAAAATTAAAGTTAACAAAGACTATTAAAGTTAGCAAATATTCCTCTACCTAAATAATTGCTTTTTATAAAGAGTTATTTATTCTAATTGAATTTAATTGAAATACGATTTTAACTAGAACAATAGATTAATGTAATATTTAATATAAAATAATTATAATAATTGAAAAGGAAGTAATCTATGATGAAAATAGCAGTCATAACAACCGAATTTTTAAAAGAGTTTGTAGATAATTCTATAAAAAAGTTAAATATTAATGCAGAAATTGAAATATATATCTATAGAGATTTTTCTCATGTTGGAGATTTATATTTAGAAATAGAAGATAGGTTTGATGGATTTGCAGTTAGTGGCCCTATCCCCAAAAAAGCTATTACAAAAAAGGCTGGAACTATTAAAAAACCTCTAGTTGATTTTGGTACTGACTTACAAAGTTACTATGATATGTTTCTAAAGCTTATCTTTAAATATAATACATTAGATTTTTCTAGAGCATACTTTGACTTAACAGACTGGGCAGATAATCCAAAAGATATATCATATTATTTATCAAATGGCACATTTGGAGACTTAATGGATAGTATTGATGAAAATGCATCTAAAATGAGTTTATCTGACATAGCAAAACTTGAAAAAAAGATTGCAAAAAAACATATTAATCTATGGAATGAAGGGAAAATCGATTTTTCTACTACTCGTTTTAGTAGTATTGTTCCTATGTTACAAAATGCAGGAGTAAACTTTCATTTCATATACCCTGATATAGATTTATTAAAAAATACTTTTAATAACTTAATAAAAGATATTCATTTACATAGAATGAAGGGAAATCAACCAAGTGTAATATATATAACAGTTAAAGATACAAATTATGATGACTCTACTCTAGACCAAGTTTATAAAATATTAAATAGTATTAAAAAAGATAAATTAACCGATTTTATAATTGAAAAAAATAGTAATTCTTTTAAAATTTTCACTAAATGTGAAACGATTAAATCATTAACTAAAAATTTTACTGCATGTTATATAAAAGAATCTATTGAAAATAGTACAAATATTAAAGTATGTGTTGGATATGGAATTGGTAATGATATAAAGCAAGCTATGTCTAGTGCCATAAGTGCTAATAAGGAATCTAAAATAAATCATTTAAATTACAGTTTCTTAGTTAACGAAAATTATGAGACAATAGGACCTTTACTGTGTGATAAGTTACTTACTGTTTCAAATAAAGTAACTCCACATATAAATACAATTGCCAAAAGTTCTAAATTGTCTACTCTTACTATTCAAAAGATTATATCTGTTACTGAAATTCTACAAAGAGATGAAGTTACTCCTAAGGAATTATCTTCATGTTTAAATGTAACAGTTAGAACTGCTAATAGATTTCTAAGTAGTCTCTTAAAGTCTGGAAACGCTACTATATTATATGAAAAACAAAACTCAACAAAAGGTAGACCTGAAAGGGTATACAAATTATTTATATCAGAAAATAAATATTAAAATCCAAAATGCATAAAAATATTTTATCATCTAATATTAAGTAAAATTATATATGACTTTCTAAAAGGTATATCTTTGCATCTTTTTAAGATATACCTTTTATGATATTTAATAATATTTTATGTTATTATCTACTAAAATTATTTTCTAACCATTTTACTGCACAATGAGCAAATAAAGCTGAACCATAAACTAATCCCTCTTCATTAAAAATTGCTTTAGGATTATGCATACCAAAATTATATCCCTGACTAATACTTCCCATTCCAATCCATAAAAATACTCCTGGAACCCTTAGTAAAATCTCTGAAAAATCTTCTGAACCCATTGCAGATGGAAAGTCTATTACATTTTCATTTCCCATAACTTCTTTAACATAAGATACAATCTCATCTCCTACATCCAAATCATTTATAACTGCAGGAGTCCCCATTTTAAATTCCACTTTAGCATTTCCTCCAAATGATTTAGCTATTCCTGTAGATATTTCAATAATTCTATTTTTTAATTTTTCTCTAACAAATTGGTCAAATGTTCTTAAAGTTCCTGACATAGATGCTTTATTTGGTATAGCATTTGGTACGTTTCCTGCATTAAACATACCAATAGTTAAAACTACAGGTTCTTTCTGAGGTTTTTCTCTTGAAAGTATAGTGTTTAATGCTATTTGTATATGCGACATTATGTTTATTGGGTCCACTCCAAATTCAGGGCTTGCTCCATGAGTTGCTTTTCCTTCTACTGTTATTTCAAATATATCCGCAGATGCCATAGCTGGACCACGTGAATAAGCTACTTGACCTGTGTTAAGAAATTTACCCACCATACTGTGAAATGCCATAGCTGCATCGACCTGAGGATTTTCTAATATACCATCATCAATCATTGATTTTGCACCTCTGGTAGTCTCTTCATCTGGTTCAAATACAAACTTTACTCTACCTTTAAGTAAGTGCTTATTATCCATAAGTATTTTAGCTGCTCCTAAGAGCATTGCTGTGTGATTATCGTGTCCACAACTATGAGATGCATCTTTATTCTTACTTTTAAAAGGTAAATCCGTCTCCTCCATAATAGGAAGTGCATCCATATCTGCCCTTAATAATAAGGTCTTTCCACCATTTTTACTGTCTAAAACAGCTACTATTCCATTATTAGACGTCAATTTCGGAGAATATCCCATTTTTTCTAAAGTACTGGTAACAAAGGTTACTGTTTTCGGTAGATTGCAACCAATTTCGGGATTTTCATGTAAATATCTTCTCCATCTAATAATTTCCCCTTCTATTGACTGCGCTTCTTTAAAAAAATTTTTCATATTCCTTCCTCCTAATCAGATAGTCAGCAAAATCTCACTTTCTTTTAGTAATGAAATGATGCTGATATAAAAATTATAATTTTATATATTAAATTTCATGTCTTTTTAAGGAGTTGGAATATCATCTGGAATAGGACATTTATATGTTTTACCATTCATAGATTTATCAAATTCTTCTTTTGCCTTTTTAGCTATCTCTGGATTATTTAATATTTTAGCTCCAAACATAGCCATGATTTTTGATGCATATATCATACCTTTTTCTCCTATAGAACTTCCTGCACAAGATGTAAACTGCCAGCTATGACCTGGTGCTCCTAGATTCGTACATCCTGTAAAAAAGTATGCTGTCGGAACTATATGCATTACATCTCCAATATCAGTAGAGCCATAACTATTAAAGTTTGTAACATTTCCTCCACCATAATATAGATGAGTTCCTTCTGGCAAATTATATTTACTTATCATAGCCTTATATTGTTGTGGGCTTTGTCTATCTAATTCAGCTGCAAAATCCAATTCCTCTCGAGTCCAAGGCTCTTGTTTAATCTCATTCATACATTCTGATACAAGATTTGCTAAAACATGATTGTTTAAAGTATTATAACATCCTCCTAAAAACTCTACTTCAACTTCAGTTTCAGTCATCATTGCAGCTCCTTTTGCTACCTTTACAAGTCTTTCATATGTACTTTCTACAGCTTCTCTACTTAAAGCTCTTGTATAATACCATACTGATGCTTTATCAGGAACTATGTTGGGTGCTACTCCTCCATCTGTAATTGTATAATGAATCCTTACATCAGAAGTAACATGTTCTCTCAAATAATTAGCTCCCACATTAGTAAGTTCCACAGCATCTAGTGCACTTCTTCCATTTTGAGGGTCTGACCCTGCATGTGCAGTCTTTCCCTTAAAGTGAAACTTTACAGAGTTAACAGCTGTTGAAGTACCAATTGTAGCTTCACTAATTTTATTTGGATGAAAATTTATAGCTAAGTCTAACCCTTCAAATGCTCCACCTCTAGCCATAAATCCTTTACCTGTTAATTGTTCTTCTCCTGGACATGCATAAAATACTATAGTCCCACTTAAGTTATTTTCTATCATCTCTCTTTTAAGCCCTACTACTGCCCCTACATGTGCTGTACATAATAAATTATGCCCACATCCATGACCATATGCATCCAATTCAAATGCTTCTTGCTTTGTTGAAACTTTTTGATTTAAACCAGGTAATGCATCAAATTCTCCCATAAAACCTATAACTGGTTTACCTGAACCAAAACTAGCTCTAATAGCCGTGGCTAAACCTCCTACACCTACTTCCACATCAAATCCTTCACTTCTTAGAAAGTTTGCTGTATTTTCACATGCTTTAAATTCTTTAAATGCTTTTTCTGGATTTTCCCATATTTTCTTACTTAAATCATCAAGTTTGAACCTTTTTTTATCTATCTCATTTATAGATATACTTCCTATCATTTCCTATTCCTCCTATAAGTATATTTACTATCAACCAAATATAATTGGACCTATTATACTAGCAAATGCCACTGATGCAATGGTTACAGTAACAAATCCTCCTATAATCATCTTTGGTAATAAATAATCTGTTGCCCTTTGTTTTTCTTCTTCAGTTCCTTCCATAGCATCAATACCTTCATTGGAAATTATCTGTGTTGCAGGATAAGCTAGCATACAAGTTACACCAATTGCAGCTGACATTCTTGGAGAATACCCCAATAGTTTTCCTACAATTGCAGTAAATAGTATTATAAATACAGAGCCTACAACAAGTATTCCTATAGTTGGAACAATCATCCCAAACAATGCTGTTGGAGTTACCTTAGCAAGTCCTCCAGGTAACATCAACATACAACCAAACATTATAATTCCATTAGATTGAGATTTATCTAAAATTCCTTTTTCTAAAAAACCTATTCGTGTAAAAATCAACCCTACTAACAAACATGCTATATTAGGATTTAAATAATAGTTTGCAGGGGTAAATCCTGGTATTAAAGTAGCCAATCCTACAAAATTACCAATCATAGCAACAAATGAAAGCTTTGCAAGATACACTAGAGTAGATGATTTTTTACCTAAATCTTCTTTAAAAATTCTCATACTTGGAAGTTTAAAATTACTTTTTGACTCATCTTTCAAAAAATCCCCATTATCTCTTTTAAATTTTAATTCTTTATTTATACAATATGTAGTTATCGGAATACCAAAGAACTTTTGAAATGATAATACTAGAATTACAAATGCAGCAAGTTCAGGTCTATTTGCAGCTTCTGCAACAGTTGTTACGATAATACCAGCAACAGTAGAACCTGCTATTGGAGGTGCTGCTATTAAAGCATACTCTCTACCAAATAACATACTACCCACTGTTAAACAGCCAACCCCTATTCCTACAATACCTACTAATGCAATTACAACCGTTTTCCATTCATGACATAAGTCTTCAAGATTTATAAGTGTTCCTAAGTTAGTTATTAATAAAGCTATACCAAAGTTGCTCATTGCAGCTAATATCCCTGATGCTCCTGTAATGTCTTTTGGTAAAATATTTGTCCAAAATCCTAGTAAAAATATAATACATACAAATAACAATGTTGAAATTGCACCTTTTGTTTTCTTAGATAAAAACTCACTAAAAGCATAAATCATTACACATACAGTAAAGCAAGTAAGTGGATTCCAAAAATTTTCCATTGTTGTTTCCTCCTAAATATAATAATTTTTTATCAATAAAACAATAATTATAAAATGTATATTATGCAGTTATTCTTAACTACATATGGTATAGCTTGATATTTTTTGATGATATTATATACGTCCTAAATTATTCCTAAAATATTTAAATAAATATAACTAGAGTTAACTCTCTAAATATTAACTATAGTTATCAACTTACTAAATTTCTTTTTGATTTTTACTTTCTACATAATTTTACGAGTTAGAATTGTACTTCAACTACTCTCTATATTAGTATACATGTTGGAAGACTTATATTTATTTAAATATTAGATATAGAATACATTTTTATAAACGTCTTAAATTATTCTTAAAATATCTAAAACGAAATAATAATATACCCATTAAACCAATATTATCAGAATATACTTCACTTTAAGTCTTCTTTATATAGAAATTTTATCTATTAGTGCATCCCCTACTTTGTAAATTAGACTATTTCTAAACGAATTTAGATATCTTATTCCTAGGAACTATTACTAGAAACAAAAATTATTTATTATATTAAATCAATGATAAGCCATACTTTAAAATTCTTTCTATACAAGTATGATTTATCATATAATGACATCTATACCTTTATCTTTATAGTAGTCCTAAATTATTCTTAAATTGACAATAAAAATAATTTCACTATTTATAAAAATACTTGTTTTTATATTGTCAAACTATTCTTAATATAGATTATAATTTTAAATCTTTTCTTTGTCAATATATTCTGACATTTTTCCAGAAAATTTATAAAGTTATATAGTGAATAAATCATACTATTTTTATATAATGAGTAAATTATACTATGAATATGTCTAAATATTGACTTAAGTATAAACATAAAAAATGTGTATTCTCCTTTTTATAGTAATTTTAGTTGCCATTACTTTTAATAAGAATACACACTTTACTTTAAAGACCCTATACTCTATTTTAAATGCTTTACTAGACACTAATTAACATTAGTTCCTAACTTCTATTTATCTTATTCCTACCCTACTACTATATCCGTAGAAAAATCTAAAACTTCTCCATTAGATTTTATTACTTCTTTATACCAATCAAATGATTTTTTCTTATATCTCTTAAAACTTCCTTTGCCTTCATCATCTAAGTCAACATAGATAAATCCATATCTCTTACTCATCTGACCTGTAGTTGCACTGACTAAATCAATTGGTCCCCACATCAAATATCCAAAACATTCAACATTATCCTCTTCAATTGCAGACTTCATTTGAGATAGATGCTTACTTAAATATTCAATTCTATAATCATCATTTATAGTTCCATCTTCTTCGATTTTATCATATGCCCCTAAACCATTTTCTGTAATTAAGATAGGTAATTGATACTTTCTGTAAATATAGTTCAAGGTAAATCTTAAACCTATATGGTCTATTGCCCACCCCCACTTACTTTGTTCCAAATATGGATTTTGAATCCCACCAAATAAAGATTTATCACCTGATAAATTTTCTTTTGGAGTAGATACACTTGAAAAATAATAATTAAGTCCTATAAAATCTAACTTACCTTCTTTAAATGCTTTTTTGTCTTCATCAGTCACTTCAATAGTTATATTATTTTTTTCATATTCTTTTAATTTATATTGTGGAAACTTCCCATTGCACATTGCATCAATTTGATAATAATCACGGTCATTATCTAAAAATGCATTTAACACATTACTAGGATTACAATTGTATGGATAAATTGGATTTAGTCCAAATACACATCCAATTTTATTGTTGGGATTGATTTCTCTAGCCAACTTTGCAACCTTTACACCCGCCAAAGTCATATTATACCCTACATTTGCCAATGTTTGAACCTTATTTTCTATTTCACTATACTTAATACCTGCTATCATATAAGTAAAAATATCCGAGTGCTCTGTTTGAGGGTCAATATGGTTCATCTCATTAAATGTAACCCAGTACTTTACCTTATCATCAAATCTTCTTATTACAGTCTCACTGTACTTTAAATACAAATCTATAAGTTTTCTGTTATTCCATGAACCATATTTATGTACTAAATTCATAGGTAATTCAAAATGATATAGTGTTACAATAGGTTCTATATTATTTTCTATTAATGTATCTATCAGACCTTCATAGTATTTAATCCCTAATTCATTAGGATTTTCATCATCTCCATTTGGAAAAATTCTTGACCAATCTATAGATATTCTTAATGCACTAAATCCCATTTCTTTAAATAAAGCTATATCTTCTTTATATCTATTATAAAAATCTATTCCATTATGAGATGGATAATCTAATTTTTCTTCTATTTTATCAGTAATTACTCTTGGCATTTCATAAGAGCCCTTAGTTACAAAATCCATAATTGCAGGTCCTTTGTTATCACTATCCCATGAACCTTCACATTGATGGGCTGCAATACTTCCTCCCCAGAAAAATGTATCTTTAATATTCATGAATTTTCCCTCCTAAAATTTATACTATTACAGTTAATAATTCTTCTGATTCATCATTTGATGAGATTACATCTAAATAATCGCTAGTATTTGTAACTACAGTTATTATAGTAGAATCAAAGCCTTCCTCTATAATTTTATCAGATTCAAATACTGCTAAAGCATCTCCTTTTTTAACCCTTTGATTTTGTGTTACAAGACTTTCAAAGAATTTTCCATCTAAGTTTACAGTATCTATCCCAATATGAATTAATATTTCTAATCCTTCATCAGTCACTATACCATATGCATGTTTAGTTGGAAATACTATAGTTATAGTTCCATCTACAGGAGATATAACAGTTGATTTTGATTCACTAGGTATAACTCCAACCCCTTTACCTAATGCTCCAGATGAAAATGCTTTGTCATTAACTTCCCCAAGTGCAATTACCTGACCTTTTGCAACATTTCCAATACTAATAGTTCTTGAATTGTTCTCGTTGATTATTAGTTCTAATTCTTTTTCATTATCACCCTTAACTTCTTCTTTTTCATCTGAAGGTATTCCTAGTAAATAGGAAGCTGCTGTTGCTGCTACAAATGATACTACTACACTTATTATCATAAATGTAAAGTTAGATACTTCTCCTCCAACAAGATATGTTGGTAATGCAGCTAATCCCCAAACCATTCCATATGTTTTAACTTGAGCTAAACCTGCTATTAAACCACCTATACCTCCACCTATCATTACTGCTACAAATGGTCTTCTATATTTCATAAACACACCAAACACTGAAGGTTCTGTAACTCCCATAAGTGCACTAAAACTTACTGTACCAAATAGTTGTTTTTGTTCTTTATTCCTAGTTTTTAAGAAATATCCAAACATTGCACCACAAACTGCAATATCAGATATTGTTGCAGCGCCCATAAAAATTGGGTCATACCCCAATGTTGTCACAGAATTTAAAGATATAGGCATAGTAAAGTTTGCTGCACCAAAGACTATTAAGAGTGGTTGTAAAGCTGCATACAGTGCAACAACACTCCAATTACCCAATGTATCAATTAAAAACATACATGCATAGTTTAATCCATCACCAATCCACATACCAATAGGTCCAAATACAGTTAATGTAACTGATAGAGTTATTATTAAAGATAATACTGGAACTAAAAAATAGTGTAGTGCTTTAGGTAATATTTTTTTCAAACCTTCAATTATAATTCCCATTGCCCATACTCCTAAAAGTATTGGAATAAAACTGTTTGCATAAGTTGTAGCCTGTAAATTTATACCAAATAAACTTAATCCTTCTACACCATCTATTGATGAAGATAATAACGTAACTGCTAATACTACTGCTATATAGGGATTTACATTAAGTCTTTTTGCTGATGCTATTGCAATTAATACTGGTAAGAAGTGAAATGTAGCACTTCTTAATGTATCTAATATTTGATATGTAGGACTATCACTCTGAAGTATGCCAGACATATTTAAAAGTGCTAATATACTTGCAAGTATACCAGCTGCAAGTAGTACTTCAATTACTGAAGTCATAGTCTCTGAGACTACCACAAAGATGGAATTAAATATACCTTTGATACCTCTAATTCCCTTTTTTCTTTCACTTTTTATACTTGATTCACTTGAACTTAAACCTATCATAGACATAAACTCGTTATATACATCTACAACATGAGTACCTATTATAATTTGATAAGCAACATCATTAGAAACTACATCAATTACTCCTTTTAATTTTTTAATTTCTTCTGTTTGAGCGATACTCCTATCATTTAAAGTAAATCTTAAACGAGTAACACAATGCGCTACCGACTTTATATTTTCTTTTCCCCCTATAAGTTTTATTATATTTTCATTTAAATCTTTATATTTCATCTGATTTTGCCTCCAGTCTTTGAGTCACCCTATTTATATGCAACATTAAATAAGTTTCTTCACTTATAGATATATCGACATTAAATTGTGATTTTATATATTTTCTTATCTTTTGAACACTTCCAAATGACTTTGGATAAAGTTGACTTACTTGTTTATATAAATCTATAGAATTATCTTCATCTATTGAAGCTTCATCTGACATAATTCTTTGGATAAAGTACTGTAGATGAGTAGTAAATCTCATATAATTTGTTGAAGTTTCATCTAGCTCTACATTAAAATGATATTTTATTATAGAAACTATATCTGCTAAAGTTCTCAACTCTACAATTGTACTATCATGAGACTCTTTATTTACCTCCATATTTACAAAATGAAGTGCTATTGATACTGCCTCATCATCAGGAAGATTAATTCCCTTACTATCACCAATTAATTTTAGTGCATGCATTCCAATTTCAAAATGCTTTGGATAAAATCTTTTAACATTCCATACCAAAGGACTTTTTATAAATTGATTCTTTTCACATCTTTTAAGTAAAAACTCTAAATGGTCTAGTAAGGTTAAGCTTAGATAATCACTTGACTTTATATTTAAAGTTTTCTCACCATATTCAATTATTTCATTAATAAGAACTATATTATTGGAGTCTGAGTTTTGTAGTAGATAACTAAAGTGTTCTAGCATATCGTATGAATCTAGTATATATATTCTCTCTATTTCATTTTCATTTATTACTTGTCCCACTCTTTTTTTAAAGCCAATTCCTTTAACAAATACAATAATTTCATTTTTACCTCTTTTTACTAAGGCTACATTATTATTTAAAATCTGAATTATTTTCATATATTCCTCCTTTCAATAAAAAGAACTCAAGCATATATGTATAGAGTATCCCTCTATTTTTCACATATATACTTGAGTTCTGCCTGCTAATCAGTAACATACTCAAAATTATGACTACGTCGCCATAATTAAAATTCTTTTTTGTTTAATTTCATATTCTATATGTTATACTATCCATATAAATCTGTCAACGGTTTCCTAGATATTTTTTTATTCTATAACTACAAGCTCTGTTATGTGATTATCTGACAAGGTTTATATACTAAATTGATACTATTTTACCGTCACTAATATTTATAATATTGTCTGAACCATTATCTATTTTACTATTATGAATTATCATAGTAATGCTTTTAAATATAATGAACTGTATGTTAACAAATAAATTCTTAAGATATATTAACATATAAAGTCTTAAGTTTAGTTTTATTTAATCACTATTAAGATATATTAATAGGTAAAGCTTCAAATTTAGTTTCATTTAAATGCTAGTAAGATATACTAATATATAAATACTTAAATTTAATTTTGTTTAAACACTAGTAAGATATACTAATATATAAATACTTAAATTTAGTTTTATTTAAACGCTCTAGTGATATTTTTAAATAAATTTTAATAAAAATCATTCTATTTTGTCATAAATCATTTATCTGGCTTATATTTAAGATATATTGGTGGATACTTTACACTTTTTAATTCCTCATTACTTCTTAAAAGTTTATTATTATTTTCCATATCATAAATTTGTAACATTACTTTATTTACATATAGAGCATAATAATTATCACTATAAAAATATTGATACTCATATCGAGGGTCATCTTTGTAATACACTTTGTATAGTATTCCTTCGTAACTTGCCTTCTTGGCTTTTTCTTTTGTAATACTTTTTATATTATCTTTTGAAATATCTTGTTTTACCATATACTTATCAATATATGTTTCAGCATCTTTCCATGGTTTAATGTAGTTTTTATATACAACAAACCCTGTTACACTTATAATACCTATAATTAATACTATAAAAATAACTTTATATTTTTTCATATTAATCCTCCTTCATTTATTATTTAAAACTCGATATAATGCACTAAAAAAAGGATGTTATCTTTTTTATTAAAATATAACATCCCTCATATTTAGCATCAATATATATGCCCCAACTGGTAGGTTAAAAGACCCCACTGTCAGTACTTTGATTAAATTACATGTATGTATATATATTTTTAACAAATCTATTATATGTCAACTTGTCTACTATTACATATAATCTGTAATATTACATCTGCTGCTTTTTTTGAGCCTCCTGCATTATAAAAGCTTTTTGATAGTTTAGTTGCATTTTCTTTATATTCATTGTCATTTATAACTTGAAATACTGCTTTTTTAATACTTTCTGACTTATCCTCTTTTAACATAATTCCTGCTCCCAAATGAACAACTCTCTTAGCTACCATTCTCTGCTCCGAATGTTGAGGAAATAATACCATAGGTACTCCATAATATAAACTTTCATTAACACTATTCATCCCAGAATGAGTAACAAACACATCAGTTTTTTGAAGTATAGCAATCTGTTCAACACTATTTTTAACCTCAAAATTATTTGGTATATTTCCTAAACTTTTAATATTAGTACTTCTACCAACAGACATAATCACATCAACATCAGAATCTTTAAATGCATTTATACAGTTTTTATAAAAGCTAACATTTTTATTATTAATTGTACCAAGCGAAATATATATTAGCTTTCTTTTTCTCTCTTTAGGTTCAATAATCAACTTTGATACTGATGGACCTACAAATGAATACTTACTAGAGAAGGTTTCTACCATTGGTTGAAATTCTTTTGATGTATATACAATGGTATCCGTATTATTATCATTAGAAACTATAGAAATAAAATTTTTTACTTCATACCCTTTTCTTTGTAAAAGCTTTATTTTTTTATTAATGCGTCTTACACCAAAAATCATACGTATAATTTCTATAAAGTTTTGTTTCATCAACTTTGCTGTATGTTTATTAAATGCAAAAGTTGTTGTAGAGCATACATATGGGATATTAAGTTTTTGTGCAAATAACTTTCCCCAAAAACTTAATGAATCTGATACAATGCAATCTGGATTAAAATCTTTAAGTTCCCTACAAGCTTTTTCATCTAAAGAAATAGTAGTATCTACTATCATCTCAATTAATCCAGGAAAATCCTTACCAATTTTTTTCTCATCTCCAGGGAGTAATTCTGGAAGGTATTTATCACAACAAATAAATTTTGCTCCAGCACCTTCAATTTTATCTTTAAATTCATTAAAAGAATAATACAATACCTCATTTCCTCTATCCACTAATTCACGAACTACTTCAATAGTAGGATTAGTATGACCATATGCAGGAATGCTAAAAAATACTATTTTACTCATATTTCATACCTCCTTTTATAATTTTTTTAAATCATTCTTCTTTACGTACTACTCCCACATGACCTATAAAATTTATCAAATCACGTTGATGAACAATTCCTAATCCTCTTTCCTCATCTCCAAGTACCAATAATTTATCTCCTGCATTTATATTAAATACGTCTCTTGCTTCTTTTGGAATGACAATCTGACCACGTTCACCAACTACAACTGCTCCAAAGAAAAACTTTCCTTTAGGAGGTACTATAATACCTGTTTTTTCTTCTGAATGATTAACTAAGTCATCTAGTTTGACATTGTACAATTTTGCAAGTTTAATGCAACTACATATATCAGGAATAGATTCTCCACTTTCCCATTTTGCTATTGATTGTCTAGAAACATTAAGTTTTTCAGCTAATTCTTCTTGTGTATACTGGTTGATTTTTCTTAGACTTTTTAAATTCTCATTAATCATATTTTTCATACCTCCTATGTTTATAATATTGGATTTATTATTTAAATTCTATCAACTAATCTTAACATTCATATATATATTTATATACTTTTATTATATAAATTTATTATTCAGGTAACATATTTCCTTAAGTTATCGTAAACAAAAAAACAAGCACAAATCTACTAACTGTTGTTAAAGTATTTAAGTTAAGGTCATTTACATTATCAAATATTTCTACACTTTCAAAATAACCTTTATATTTATAATCTTTCATAAGCAAATTATTATCCCTTCTCATATACAAGTCCAGTTGATGTCTTGTTGCTAAATTTAATGGTAATCAAATTCTTTACCAATAAGTATAAAAATTACTAATGTGTTATAATTTTCTTAACTACTAAATTTTACATACATTTGAATAGAATATATCAATAAATTACTATAATAAATAAAAAATTAAGAGTTAAAATAAAAAATAGTTAGGGAGATATTATTATGATTTTATATTTTAGCGGAACTGGTAATAGCCGATATGTGGCTCGTAAAATTGCACAAGAATTAAATGATGAACTGATATCACTAAATCAACTTATAAAAGAGGAAAAAACAGATGAATTAATATCAACAGATAAACCATTCATATTTGTATGTCCTACTTATGCATGGAGATTGCCAATAGTGGTTACGGATTTTATAAAAGAAACAAAATTTCTAGGAAGCAACAGAGTTTACTTTGTAATGACTTGTGGTGGAGATACAGCAAAATCCATAAACTATATTCAAAAACTATGTAAATATAAGGAATGGCAATTAAAAGGTATGGCAGAAATTAAAATGCCAGAGAATTATATAGCTTTATTTTCTACAACAGACAAAGAAACATCAAAACAAATGATTAAAGAAGCAGATAAACAAATATATAGGATTATTTCTGATATACGCAATGAAAATGAATTTGAAACTATTACTCCTAGTGGCTTAGGAGGTACAATTAAAAGTGGTATAATAAATACAGTTTTTTATAAGACAATTATTAGTGCCAAAGGATTTCATTATACTGATAAATGCATTGGCTGTGGAAAATGTGTAGAGCTATGTCCTTTAAATAATATTAATTTAAAAAACAAAAAACCAGTTTGGAAAAATAACTGTACTCATTGTATGGCATGTATTTGTGGTTGCCCCACTGAAGCTATTGAGTATAAAAATAAAACTCAAAACAGAGAAAGATACTATTTAGAATAATATATTCTTAATATTTAAACCATTATAAAATGAACTATACCCACTTTTTTATACAGTTTTACATATTTTAACTGTCTCCTAAGGTGGGTATAGTTCAAAAGATAGTGTCTCAAAGTGAACTTTTGTTCCTAAATCAATCTTTTTGTATTAAATCAAGTATAATTTAATCACCTTTTCTTATATCATTTTCACTAATATGTTGTATTCCAACAAATATAAGATTTATTAGCTCTGTTAGTGACTTCCATTGTGATTTTTTTGAATCAAGATAATAATAATTTTTCGTTCCTTCTCTACGCAAATTAACAATCTCTGCTTCTTTTAATATCTTAAGATGATGAGATACAGCAGGACGAGAAAGATGTGTTTTTTTTGTGATTTCTCCCACTCGTATACCATTAAAATCACTCTCTAAGAGAGCAATTAAAATCAATTGTCTAGTCTCATCACCCATAGCAGAGATAGCTTTGCGACATTCTTTAAATTTAGACGTTATTTCTTGCATTCTTTGTTGACATTCTTTTTCCATAAAATCCACCCTCTCTTATAAGTATCTAACAGTTGCTACTTCTTTCTGTGCAGTACGTCTATATTTAACATCTGGGTATCCAATTACTAATGTTGTAAGAACATGATTACTGCGTTTTAGACCTAAAAGCTTTTTTAATTTTGGCGAATTATTTGCTACATCTGAAAAATATCCACTAAATAAAACACCTAGGCCATAAGACTCTGCCATTAATGCCATATTTGATGCTGCAAGTGAACCACTAATCTTATCTTTTGTAATTATCATTATTGCAATAGGAGCATGCTTAAAGAAAAAGTTATCGTCAATCTCAACTTCTTTTGAATATTTAATAGCTATATTTGCAATAGGTTTTATTTTTCTAAAAAATTTCACTGCTTCGTTTTCATAAATTGACTTTTTATTGTCTAAAACAATATATGATACATCTTGTGAATTTTTAGCACTAGGGGTATACCTACCTGCCTCAATAATTTGCTTTATAATTTCTGAAGAAACTTCTTTGTCTTTAAATTTACGTATACTTCTTCTAGATTTAATTGCCATTAGTAATTCATCTGAATCTAGCTTTGGCTTATTTGTAAGTTCTATAGGAGGTTCATCAAATCCTGTCAAGGTAATAGCTTTTGTGGGACATATTGCTGCACAATGTCCACACATTAGACAATCTTGTTTTTTAATTACTGACTTTTTATTTTCTATAATTATATTGTTTACTGGACAATCATTTTTACAAAGCCCACATCCAATGCAAAGTTCTTTGTCAACTTCTATTATATGTTGGTATTTCATATTCATTCATCTACCTTTCGTTTATTAGTTTAAACTATTATAACACGTAGACATTTTTTATATTCATTGGTAAAGAATTTGATTACCATTAAATTTTTAATTTCTCTATTAAATAAATTTTTCATAGAATTTTAAAGTATCATAGTTTATACATAATAAAAAAGACAAGCTTAAAACCTAAGCGTGCCTTTTTCATCTTTTATTACAAAGTAAATTGCACTTACTTCCCATACTTCTTAATAATTTTATTTTCTAAAATTTTATTTGTGAATCATACTATTGCATCAATACAATGTAAAATAATTCTATATTGATTTTCTATAGTTAAAAAAGTTAAAAATTATACTTATTATTAATTTTTATACTCTTCTTATTTAATACAAATTTCTTATTTAACATAGATTTCTTGTCTAATATAAATCTTCACCATTTGAAGCAATTACTTTCTTATACCATTCAAAACTTTTCTTTTTCATTCTTCTTAGACTTCCATTACCACTATTGTCTCTATCTACATATATAAATCCATAACGCTTTTCCATTTCACCTGTACCAGCACTTACTAAATCAATAGGTGCCCATGTAGTATAACCTAATAAATCGACCCCATCTATAGAAACTGCATCATGCATAGCTTTTATATGTTCTCTTAGATAATCAATTCTGTAATCATCTTCTACATAACCATTTTCATCAGCTATATCTTTAGCACCTAATCCATTTTCTACAATAAATAGTGGCTTTTCATATCTATCATATACATGATTTAGTGTAATTCTCAAACCTAATGGGTCAATTGGCCATCCCCATTGACTGTATGAAAGATATGGATTTTTAGCAGATGTAAATATGTTTCCTTCAGCCATATCATCTGCATTTTCATCGGTTCTAACACAACGGCTATTGTAATATGAAAATGAAATAAAATCTACTGTATATTTATTCAATAATTCAATATCACCAGGTTCCATTTCTGGTGTAATACCTTTTTGCTCCATATACTTTAACGCATAGTTAGGATATTTACCTTTAGATTGTACATCCACAAAGAAGTAATTTTCTCTATCTAACTTTGTAGCTTCCCATACATCATTAGGATTACAACTATAAGGATATACACTTCCAGCTGCAAACATACATCCAATTAAGTTATTTGAATCAACTTCATGTGCTATTTTAGTTGCAATTGCACTAGCTACAAGCTCATGATGGGCAGCTTGATATTTTATCTTTTCAACATCTTCACCTTCTTCAAAGCAAATACCAGCACCCATAAATGGAGCATGTAAAATCATATTTATTTCATTGAAAGTTAGCCAGTACTTCACTAATCCTTTATATCTTCTAAAGATAACATTGCATAATTTCTCATAGAAACCTATCATTTTTCGATTACGCCATGCACCATACTTTTTAACTAAATGCATTGGACAATCAAAGTGTGTAATAGTGACTAAAGGCTCTATTTTATATTTTTTACACTCCTTAAATATATTTTCATAAAATTGAAGTCCCTTTTCATTTGGTGTTTCTTCATCACCTTTTGGAAATATTCGACTCCATGCAATGCTCATTCTATATACTTTAAATCCCATTTCAGCAAATAACTTTATATCTTCTTTATAATTATGATACATATCAATACCAGTTTTAGCTGGATAATAATGCTCATCATCAAAATCAAACATTTTTAGTTTCCCTGTAATAACTGCTGTTCTATCTTTTCCTGTTGGACATACATCTACATTTGCCAATCCTCTTTCGTCTTCATTGTATCCACCTTCACATTGATTGGCCGCAGTAGCTCCTCCCCATAAAAAATCATTCTTAAAACTCATAGTCAAAGCCTCCTAAAATTATAACCAAAGCACTAGATTATGCTAATACCTCAATCTTTACTAAAATAAGACTGTAATTAGATTGTCTTCTAATTCAATATTTTTACTTTCTGTTTCTACTACATCTAAAAATTGTGATGAATTTGTAATAACAATTGGAGTTACAGTACTATACCCCAACTCTTTTATTGCATCAACATCAAAGTTTAATATAGTTTGACCTTTTGTAATTCTATCACCTTGTTTTATACATGCCTCAAAACCTCTTCCCTCTAATTGAATAGTATTTAATCCAATATGAATAAGCACTTCAACACCTGTATCAGAAAGAATCCCTATAGCATGTAGACTAGGAAATAAGGTTGTAACTACCCCATCTACTGGAGCAACTACTTTTCCATCACTAGGTATTATTGCCACCCCTTGACCTAGTACACCAGATGCAAATGCTGCATCCTCTATATCACTTAATTTTAATACTTCACCTTTTATAGGACTTGTTACTATTTCTCTTTCTAATTTAGTAGACTTGACTTCTTTTATTTCTTCTTTACCCTTATTTCTTACTTTTTTAGACTCTTCTACTTTCTCATCTTTATATAAAATCATAGTTAATACAAAAGCTACGACCATTGATATAACTATACCAGAAAGAGCTACTATTAAGTTACCCATTCCCCCATCTGGTTCAATCATTGCTGGAAGTTCAAATATTCCCATTCCTCCAGTTATAAATTTTCTAAGATTAAAGAATCCATAGAAAGCGCCTCCAATACCACTAGCAATACAACTTATTATAAATGGTTTCTTTAAAGGCAATAATATTCCATAAATTGCTGGCTCTGTAACTCCAAATATACCAGATATAAAGTTTGGTATTGCCATCTCTTTTAGTTTTTTATCTTTAGTCTTGAAAAATATTGCCAACACAACTGCCGAACTTGCAAATGTACAGGCAAAGAATGGCATCATAACATTATCATATCCTAAAGTCATAACATTGTTTATATATACAGGAATAAATCCCCAGTGCATACCAAAAATAACAAGAATTTGCCAAGTAAATCCTACTATAGCACCTGCCAATAGTGGACTAAAATCTCTTATTGAAATTACAATTTGTGAAATAAGTGTAGAACCAAATGTTGCTATAGGGCCTATAACTATAAGTGCAACAGGCACTGTTATTAATAATGTAAGCATTGGCACAAAGAAAAACTTAACTAAATTTGGAACACACTTATTAAATAATTTTTCACACCTAGAAGCAAAATACACTATAAATATAATTGGTACGACTGTTCCAGTATAATCAATTGATACAATTGGTAGTCCAAAGAAATCAATATATACTGGTGATGCAAACATTGTTCCTTTAAATAAAGTGTACATCACATCTGCTCCTGCTGATATACTGCTACCTTGTATAGCAGGATAACATACTGCAGCTCCTAGTGCTAATCCCAACATTGGTTTTAATCCAAACTTCTTAGCTGAAGTATATCCTAAGAACAAAGGAAGGAATGTAAATAATGCATCTCCTGCTGCATTTATTACCATATAACCACCAGATACATCACTATATAATCCCATTGCTACAAATAATGCATTAAATCCTTTCAACATACCACAAGCTGCCATTATTCCTAACACTGGCTGAAAAATTCCTGATATTATATCTATACCTTTATCTAGTATATTACCTGATTTTTTAGTTTCTGAACTTGTACTTGAATCATCTAAACCAATTATTTCAACTACATCTTTATAGACAGCTTCAACATGATTTCCTATAACTACTTGATATTGTCCTCCACTTTTCATTACAGTAACAATACCTTCCATGTTTTTTAATACATTGTCATTTGCTATACTTTCATCTTTTAAAGTAAAACGTAATCTTGTAATACAGTGTACTAACCCACTAATATTTTCTTTTCCACCAACATTGTTTACTATCTCTTGTGCTAATTGTTTGTATTTTCCCATTTTTCTCCTCCATATTTCGTTTAAATTAATTTTTTGAAATTTGAAGGTTTGGCCAACTCAATGTTACCATCCAACCATAAGTATAATTTTGTTAGTATCACTCCTTTCAATCATTCTTAATATACTACTGAAAAATTATTTCACTTACATATTTGAGTCTTTAACTACTTTAGCTAAATGTATTGTTAAATATATAAGCTCATCATCTGTTAATATGTAGTTATATTGTTTTTTAATGAAATTTTTAATTTTAACTACACATTCAAACTCTTTATTATATTTAGATTTAATAATGCTTAGTAATTCTTTGTCTGTCTCACCTTCATGTGCACTATCTAAAAGCAATCTTTGCGCAAAAAACTTTAAATGCATTATAAATCTATAATAAAACACTGATTCTTCATGAAATTCTATCCTAAAATGATACCTAACTATGCTAAGTACTTCTTGTATTAACTTCGTAATATCAGATGCCAAAGTATGACCTTCACTTAACTGAGCATTCACTATATGAAAGGCTATAAATCCAGCCTCATCTTCTGGTAATTTTATACCTGTTTTGTTTTCAATAATATCTAGTGCTTTCATTCCAATTTCAAACTCTTCTTTATAAAATCTTTTAATTTCCCAAAGGATTGCATTTTTTACATTTATTCCTTCTTTCATCCTTTGAATTGCAGAATATGTATGGTCACTTAAGGATATGTAAATACTTTCATTTAGCTTCTTGTTTAACTTTATTTGTGCGTATTCTATAATTTCACTTGATAATTTCATGTGTTCTATAGGAATATTATTGAGTAATTCTTGTAGTTTGTTTGATATTTCTTTATTTGATATTCTAAATACTTTATTTACTTTAGTTTTATCTATTAGATTGCCTTTTGATTTTTGATAACCAATTCCTTTACCCATAACGATAACTTCTTCATCATTATCATCTAATGTGATTACAACATTATTGTTTAATATCTTATTAATTATCATGATTATCCTCCTTTTAAGCATAAAAAAAGCTTATCCATAATAATGGGCATACTCCTTCCTAGGATACTGCTATTATTAATGAATAAGCTTAGCTTGTACTTAAACAATTACTACCTAATTCCAATTAATATGATAAAACATCAGACATATTTTGTCAACTTTTTATTTCCATATACTTCATCAATCTTTTATGTTGCTTTTTGTCAGTTCTAATAATTATTCTTATTAATATTAATTTGATAGAGTCCATTTTTAATAGTTTTATTATAATTTTTAAAATCAACAACATTAAATCCTTTATTTATTAGAAGATTATATGTTGTTATATGTTTTAAATTATATTTTCTTTCTCACCTCTAAACTATTCTCTATCTCTTATTTATTTCTGTAATAAAAAACGACCTTCTATAGTAATTTAAGCTCTCACAATAGGTTGTTTTTCGATTTATAAATTCAATTATTAACCTCTTCATTTGACTTAAAATCTATACTAGATTTGTCTCAATAAAAAATTTATAAGTCTAATTTAATATTTCTTTGAGCCAATATAAATATAAAACAATTTATAGACAATACTACTAAAAATTCTATTAAAATCAATAAATAATTAATATTATAATCTCTCTGTAACAATGAAATTAGTAAGAATCTAAATAGTTCATAAAAAATTGCTATAAGAATACTTTGGATAATTGATACAATTATCATTTCTAATAAACCTATTTTTATCAATTTTCGTTTACTCATTCCTACTCTATACATAATTTGATAATCTAGTACTCTCCTTATAAAAATAATTATTTGAGATGTTAGTATTAGAAGTATACTTGACAATGACACAGCAAATATAATATTCAAAAGTAATGACTTTTGATCATCAACATATGTTTTCATAGAATAAGCAAAATCATTATAGTCCTCTAAATTAGCATATTTATCATTATGTAATAATTTACTAAGTAAAGTGTTATCTAACTTTTCTTTAAAAAAATATATTACTGGTTGATTTTTAGATAAATCAAGAGTTTTAGGTGAAATATTTTCATTTATATTTATATATCCTAAATCTACACCTTTGTTCAATGATTTTGGACTTAAAAATCCTATTACTTTAAAGTCTATATCCTTTCCATTAATTCTTAACTTTACAGTATCGCCTAGTTTATAATCTATTAAGTATCTATGAAGATAATTATTTATAATTATACTATTTTCTTTATCATTTTCTTTGAACCAGTTTCCATACTCTAAATCACTTTTTAATATTGTCTGTTTAGTATTGAATAAATCAACACTTAAGTCATTTAAATCATTCATTACATCTTTTCTATTCTCATATGGAATTTTTTCAATATAATCATTAACAGAAATATTATTTACTGACTCTATACTATCTATTTTAATTGGATAATATTGAAAATAATCTATATCATTTTCGATAAGTTTTTTATCTGTAATTAATTTTCCTTCTAAAGTTGTTTGATATACAATTGAATTTTTTATACTATTATCAACTTCATAATTGCTAAACATAGCAAAGGTTATTTCAGATATCATAAACAACAACAAAACAAATATTATTGTTATTGTTAATAGACTAGAGCTAAAAGCATTGGTTTTACAATCATTATTAAGATATATAAAAGTAATCGAGTATTTTCCCTTAATAATTTTTTTAATTAAACATACCATTTTTAATAATGCATATATCAAACTGTATACCAATAAATCTAGTAGTATTAATCCTAAAATAAAAAAAATACCTAGAAAGGACTTCACATATATTGTAAAAGAAATACTTGTTAAAAATATTACAAGAATTATATCTGGAATAAAGTTAAATTTATATGAAGACAACATACTATTATCTCTATTTATTCCTTCATAAGGTATTTTTTTAACAAAACTTATAGGAATTAATGAGAATATTGATGTTTCAATTATTATAATAACTATTGAAATGAAAATATTTTTGATAATACTCAAAATAGAAATATTAAATAGATTAATATGTTGTAAGTTAATATAGAATATAGTTATAGGAATCCCCAAAATAATACCTATTATAATCCCCTTTATAGTAATTGACATAAGTTCAGTAAATACTAAAAAAGATAAACTTCTTTTTTTAATTCCTAAAGCCTTAAAAGTTGAAAAATCATTTATTCGATTTAAAATAAATACAATAAATGTAGAACATAGACAAATTCCAGTGATTAATAATGAAATAGCTCCAATTAAATTTATTGAATCTAATTGCATAGATATTCTCTTTATTATTGACTGTTCTAGTTCATCAGTTGTTCTAACTTCAAAATGGTTTTTAAATACATTTTTTATTTCATTTTTAATATTTTTCACATTTTCTTTGTTTATTATATTTATATAAGCTACATTATATTTAGTTTCATTAGGCAAATATACATAACTTTCTCCAACTACCTCTTGGCCAACCTCTGCTTCTTTTTGAGCTGTACTTAATGAAAACCTTTTTGGTATTATATCACTAACTTTAAAATATGTATCATCATAAACTGAAGAATGTAGTTTTAAAAACACTTTATCTCCTATATTTACATTTAATTTATTAGCTGTTTTTTGGGATAAAACTATATCATTTTCATTTCTTAATTTTAAATATGTATTTTGCATTTTTATATTATTTACTACAGTCAATTCAGTACTTTCAATCATACCATTTGACAATATATTTGTATTCATACTACTTCCCAACTGAAAATCAATAGCTTCTTTATCTTTTAATTCTTCTAACTTATCTATTTGTTCACTTGTAAAGTAGTATTTATTATATTCTATATTTTGTATTTTTATATCTCCACCATTTGTTATAGCCATATTTCTCTTAACTTCACTTGAATATGTATCCGTTAACACTCTTGTAAAAAGTAATATTGCTGTGGCAAATACAATAGATATTATACAAGAGATTTTTAATAATTTATTATTCTTCAAACTATTCTTACTATATATTTTATAAACTTCATGAAATATCAATGTATCACCACCTATTTTATAATAGTTCCATCTTTAATACTTATAATCCTATCACTATATTCTGCCATTTGAATATCATGAGTAACCATTACTATTGTAGTACCATATTCATTGTTTATATTCTTAAACAATTTCATTATAGCATGACTATTAGTACTATCTAATGATCCAGTTGGTTCATCAGCAAAGAGTATATTTGGAGAACAAACTAGAGCTCTTGAAATAGCAACTCTTTGCTTCTCACCACCTGATAATTGTTTAATATTATTTTTTGTTTTTGATGTCAACCCAACCTTTTTAATCATCTTATCTACTATTTTATAATCTTTATTATCAGAAAAAATCAATGGCAATTTTATATTTTCTTCAACAGACATTGATGTAATTAAGTTAAATGATTGAAATACAATCCCTATCTTTCTATTTCTATATTCAGCAAGTTCATCATCAGTTAATTTCGACAAATTCTCACCACAAACTCTCACGTTTCCAGTATAGTTTTTATCAAGACCACTTAATATACTTATTAGAGAGCTTTTCCCACTACCACTAGCACCCATTATAGAAACAAATTCTCCTTCTTCTATGTATAAATCTATATTTCTTAGTATAGTAAGTTCTGTGTTTAACAAGTCTACAACTTTAGATAAGTTTGAAACTTCAATTATCATTTTTTTCATACCATTATTTCCTTTCATACAAAACTTTTAAGATTGATTATTAATTAAAACAGAGTATATAGGACACAAAATATTAGAGAAACTTATACAAGCAAGCTTTTTGAGAATGATATATTTTCTAAAGCTGTACAAATCTTAATAGGTCATTATATTTCTTATTATATATAAGATTGCTTGACCAAAAGTTAGTAAAATTATAAAAAATAAACTTTTTCAATGATAAATCTAAAAAATATAATATCATCAATAATTCGGAAGTGGGATTTAATTTAATACTAAGTTTTAGCTTAGATATACAGAATCTCTCCCCAAAATTTATATATTTATAACACTTTATGTTATAAATATATGACTCTTTCAAATAAATTTCAACAGAATATTGCGAATACTTGATATCCTCTTATAAGTATAATTTATAAAAAATTTCATGATAAATATTTAAGAATTACAGATACTATTATAAAACTACTTTTTTATTACATTTTATAGAACTCTCCACATAAAAAATGCTTATAACTTATGGCATAAAATGATTCTTTAATAAACATTACAATACAAGGCTAAACTATTCTATTAATCATATTATTTATTAACCACCATCCTAATGAACTAATAACTTTTACATGTACAATTTTATACATTATAAATCCTATAGTACACCCAAGAGACCATCTTCCTGTAGTAGGAATATAGGTATCAAATTTTTTCTCCAAAATAAAAAATATGCCAAACCTTAACAAAACATATTTTTATATATTTTACTAAAGTTTGACTATTTAAGAATCGTATTTTTTAAAGTTTTAAATTGAGTTTATCTTAATTATTATATAACTATTATTTACTAAGTTTTATAGGTTAATCACTTTTATTATAAATATTTATCATGAATTTTTTTATCTCATACTATTTAACACACTTCCTTAATTTACCTATACCTTCCTTAACATTTTTTTCAACTCCAAAAACATATGTCATAATAAATGGAGCAACCAATGCTATAAATATAACTATAAGTCCATTTATTATATTTGAAATCCCCTTTTCCCCTGATAATCCAAGTACTGCCATTATACTATTTTGTGGAACATATAAAGTCACATGAGTAATTCCTGCAAATAACCCTGCGATTCCTGCTCCTATAGATGCTAACATAGCAGGTTTTTTAAGTTTCAATGTAACTCCATAAAGAGCTGGTTCAGTTATACCCATGATAGCTGATATCCATGCAGCTGATGCTAACTGTTTCATCTTACTATCTTTGCTTCTTAATGCTACAGCTAATGTCGCGCCACCTTGCGCTAAATTAGCACAAACTTGAGATATTAATATTAGCGATTCTTGTCCTGTAGTTGCAAATGCTGATATGAATATAGGAGTCAATGCATGATGCATCCCTGTCATAACGATAAATGGCATTGCAGCTGCTAATAAACAAACCATTATAAATCCTAACCTTCCTTGTAGTAAATTTATTATACTAGCTAATCCCTCTCCTAATAAATTTCCTATTGGTCCAATTACTATTAATGCTATTGGCGCACTTATTAATAATACTAAAGTTGGATTTAAAATTGTTTTTAACATGCTAGGTGTTAATTTATCAATGAATTTTTCTATATATGACATCATCCATACTGTTAAAAGTGCAGGGATAACAGATGCTGCATATATAACACCTTGAATTGGTACTCCTATAAATGATATAGGGTCCCCACTTGATACCCATGCAGAGAAATTTGGATGTAAAAACACACCTACTACTATAACTGCTATTGACGTATTAACATTAAATTTTTTAGCTGCATTTATTGCAAGTATTATAGGCATAAAGTAAAATGCTACATCTCCTATTATATCTAATACTCTATATGTACTTGAATTTGATGATAGCCAATTAAAAGTGGTGCAAAGAGATAATATAACTTTTATCATCCCAGATGCTGTAAGGGCTGGTATCATAGGTGTCATACAACCAGTTATTGTATCTATTATATTATTTAAAATACTATTTTTTTTATTTTTATTTTTTATATCGCTTTTAATATCTCCTGTGGTATTTATCCCCTTATTTATTATTGCATTAAATACAACACCTACCTCATTACCTATTATGACCTGATATTGAGTTGAAGTTGAGTTTACTCCAACTACCTTATCTATAGATTTTAATTTATCTGCATTGACTTTCTTTTCATCTTTTAAGATGAACCTTAATCGTGTCATACAATGAGTTAAGTCAATTATATTATCTTTTCCTCCAAGTCCATCAATTATCAATTGAGCTACATCTTCATATTTATTCTTCATACCTTATCCTCTCTTTTAAAATAATTTTTAATATAGTTTTAAACCAAATTAATCTTTTTACTCCAAGCTTGTAATAGTGTATTGTAATTTAATAAGCTAGTATCTTCTACAATATGGTCACATTTTCCTAGTACTTCTTTTTTCCCCACACCAATTGATGTCATATTAGCAGCATTTATAGCTTTAATACCTGAATAAGAATCTTCTATTCCTACACAATCATATTGTTTTAAATTTAGAATCTTGCTCCCTTCAATAAAAATATCAGGATATGGTTTTCCCCTTTTTAATAAAGATGGATTTACTATACAATCAAATTCATCTTTTATTCCCAAAGATTCTAATATCCTAGGTGCATTCTTACTAGCAGATGCTATTCCCAATTTCACATTATTTTTTTTAAGTTCTTTTATAAGCTCATTTATCCCTGGTAATATATCTTTATATGTTAATGAGTTTATTAACTTTATATAAATGTTATTTTTTTCTTCACACACCTTTAACTTTTCCTCTTTAGTATAACTATCTACTTTATTAGCAGATAACAATATTTTATCTAATGATTCTTCCCTGCTTATGCCTTTTAATTTTTCATTAAAAGTTTCATCTATTTCTATATCTAGCGATTTTGCTATCTCATGCCAAGCTTCAAAATGATACTTAGCAGTATCTGTTATAACTCCATCAAGATCAAATAAGACTGCTTTCATATTAATTACTCCCTTTAAAACAATTATTAACTTCTATTATGTTCTTTGATAATTTTATTTCTTTATTATCATGTAATATGGTTATATTTCTACCTTTGATTAACTTATAATAAGATTTATATTCTTCTATATTTACAGAAACTAAATTATCTCTAAATAATATATTAAATTTAATATTTTTCCAGTGTTTAGGTATCCTTGGTTCAAAACTTAATTTATCATTTTTTATTTTCATTCCTGCAAATCCATATACTAAACTCATCCATGTTCCACCCATATTAGCAGCATGTATTCCATCACTTGTATTTTTTTGTAGGTTATTAATATCCATTAATGCTGTGTCCATAAAATAGTTATAAGCTTTTTCATGATTTCCAATTTCACTTGCCATCATTCCAAATATTGACCTTGACAAAGATGAATCATGAGTAGTTATTTTTTCATAGTATTCAAAATCTCTCTTCTTTTGTTCTAAGCTAAACTCATCAGGGAAAAGCAACGCTGAAAGTACAGTATCTGCTTGTTTATTTACTTGATATCTATATATTGTTAATGGATGATAATGGAGAAGTAATGGATATTTTTCTTTTGGTGTATTTTTAAAATCCCATACTGATTTTTCTAAAAATGAATCGTCTTGTTTGCTTATTTTCTTCTCTTCATCATATGGTAAATACATATTTTGAGCGGCATTTATCCAGTTTTTCACTTCATATTCTTGTAATTTAACTTTTCTAAATACTTCATTTGAAAATAAATTATGCTTAAATTTATCTACCATCTGTACTGCATATATTAAATTATACTTAGCCATTAAATTAGTGTAGTAATTATTGTTTACTATTGCTGTATATTCATCTGGTCCTGTTACTCCATTTATACAGAATTTATTATTTTTTGATTCTATATAATCTCCAAATTCAACCCAAAATCTTGCTGTTTCTATAAGAATTTCTAAGCCATTTTGCATCATAAATTCTTCATCATTAGTTGCTTCAAAATACGTTCTAATACCATAAGCTATATCTGCATTTATATGAAACTGTGCTGTTCCTGCTGGATAATATGCACTGCATTCATTACCATTTATAGTTCTCCATGAATATAAGCAACCTTTATTTATTCCAAGTTCTCTAGCTCTTTCTCTTGATGCATCTAAGATTGAGTATCTATAATCTAATAAAGCTCTAGCAATGGATGGTTGAGTATATATAAAAAATGGTAATATATACATTTCTGTATCCCAGAAATAATGCCCCTCATAGCCATCACCTGTAAGACCTTTTGCTGATATATTAGTCTTTCCATCTCTTCCTGCTGATTGATAAATATGAAATAAATTGGTTTTTATCCCCAGTTGAAGAGTTTTATCGCCTTCAATCTCTACATCAGAGGTTGTCCAAAACTCATTCATTTTCTTTCTCTGAATATTTTTGACTTTATCAAATCCAATATTACATGCTTCTCTTAAAACCAATTCTAATGATTTTAAATGTGCTTCTGATTCTAAACATTTTAACGACTCCAGACATTCTAATGATTTTAAACGTTCTTCATTTAGATTTAAATCAGAATATACTCTACTATAGCCTACAACAATTTCTAAATTTAACCTTTCATCTTTTTTGGCATAGACTTCTATTTCTCGCTCAATACATTCATCTGAAACATTATAGGTCTCATTTGTAATATTTCCACAAGTAATATATGAATCAAACCCACACCATAACCCTAATCTACTTCTTTCTGTAACTAAATTCATAAAATACTTATTGTTATATTTTTTTACATTAATTTTAAATTGCTTCTTATTTATAGATGCCACTCTTGGGTCATCTACTTTTTCACAATTAAACTTCTCCATACTATTTTCCATTTTATTTTTAAATTTTATTTTTCCATTAAAATTCAATGGTGTTATTGTATATGAAATCATCATTAATTCTTCTATATCTTGTGATACTAATCTTTCTATAGATACTTTAACTTTTCTACCACAAGAGTTTTCCCATATAAATGAACGTTTAAGAATCCCTTCATTTAAATCTAGTATCCTAGAATGTTCACTTGTAATACCTTTTGATAAATCAAAATAATCTCCTTCAATAGAGAAATTTACTATATGAGCATTAGGTAACTTACAGATAGTCTGATTTTGTTTTGCATAGCCATAAGCGCTTTCTCCATATGTAATTGGAGATTCTTCATAAAATCCATTTACATATGTACCCATATTATCTACATACTCATTATTAAAATCAGACTCTTCAATATTCCCTCTAACTCCTAAATGTCCATTCGCTAGTGTAAACAGCGTTTCATTGGATTTTATTGTATCCTTACTAAACCCTTGCTCTATAAGTTGGTCCTTAGTAGTAAATATTAAACTCATAATAACACTCCTTTCTTAAAATGAATTATGCATGAGTTTCCATATCATTAAATAAAATTTCTCCATCTGTTTCTATTACTTTTTTATACCAAAAAGCACTTTGTTTTTTAGTTCTTTTAAATGAGCCTCTTCCATAGTCATCAGAATCAACATGAATTATGCCATATCGTTTTGTCATCTTTCCTTCACTTACACTGGTTACATCTATACATCCCCACATAAGATATCCTATAAGCTCTATTCCATCTTCATTTACTCCAAGAATCATATTTTTAATATGTTCTTTCATGTAATCTATACGATAATCATCAATTATTTTTCCATCTTCATTTACAATATCTTGAGTACCCAGTCCATTTTCTACTATAAATAAAGGTAACTGATACCTTTCATATAACTGATTCATAGTTATTCTTAACCCTACAGGGTCGTTTTGCCATACACTATTTGATTTTGGAAGATATGGATTTTTTATGGTTTCTGGTCCGTTTGCCTTTGATTTTTCTAAACCTTCAGCTCTAGCTGAACTACAAGCACTAGAATAATAGCTAAAAGATACAAAATCTACAGTATTATCCTTAAGTGTTGATAAATCTTCCTCTTTTATTATTAATTTTATTTGATTTGATTTTAAATAATAATTCATAAAGCTTGGATACACACCCCTAACTTGAACATCAGAAAAAAACAAATTATGCCTTTCATGCTCTAAAGTTGCAAATACATCTTCTGGTTTACATGTGTATGGATATGTTTTTCCAGCAGCTAACATACACCCAAACTTAAATTCTTTATTTATATACCTTCCTATTTCTATAGTTTTTGCATTAGCTAATAATTGATGGTGTGCTGCTTGATATTTTTTCTGAAGTTGATTTTCATCAGCTATAAAAGTTAACCCAGCACCTATATATGGAATATGCATTATCATATTCATTTCGTTAAAAGGAATCCAGTATTTGACATCATCTTTATATCTTTTCATCAAAATTTCAGCATATTTTACATATAAATTAACCACTCTTCTATCAGCCCACCCAGAATATTTTTCAACTAGAGAATAAGGTATATCAAAGTGGCTTATCGTTATTAATGGCTCTATATTATATTTTTTTAATTCTTTTATTATATTATCATAAAGTTGTAATCCCTTTTCATTTGGTTCACTTTCTTCTCCTGTTGGGAATATTCTTGACCAAGATATAGAAAATCTAAAACATTTAAAACCTATTTCTGCTAACATTGCTATATCTTCTTTGTAATTTTCACAAAATTTAATCCCTATATGACTTGGATAGTATTGATTATTTTCATTTAAAATATTATCCTCATCTAAACATACATCTTTTAATCTCTTATCATTTAATGGGAGTTTATCAAACTGAGATAAACCTTTTCCTCCATCTAAATAAAACCCTTCACTTTGATTGGCTGAAATTGCCCCTCCCCATAAAAAATCTTTCCCTAATTTCATGCATCTACCTCTTTCACAATATAAAGTTTTATAATTTCTATCTCATATTTAGTTATAAGATTTTTTTCATACTATACCTTTTAAATAATTCAATTTAAAAATCCAATGATATTTTTTACTCACTATAATTAATATTGTCTATTTTCAATACTTTCATATTAAATATCAATATTAGATATCTATGTATATAATTATATATATATCAAATACATTTTTATATCCTCATTATTGTTATCTTATTCTCATATATTGCTGTATATTTATATATATAAAAGGAGTTATTTCGAAATAGAGGTTGTATTGAGAACTAAAATTTAGACTTTATAAATGAATGGAATTTTCATTGTTGAAATACTGAAAATATATTTGATTTCATATAAAAGAAAGTGCCTCATGAACTAAGTTCATTTTGAGACACTCCCTTTTTTTTCCAAGCTATTATATCTTTTTTTAAATTCTAATGGAGAGACTCCAATTTTTTCTTTAAATACTCTGTAAAAAGTTTTTGTACTTCCAAAACCAACTTCTTCAACCAAATCTACAATGGATATATTGTTATTAAGTAATATCCACTTTGCTTTTTCTAATCTATATTCATTTAAAAAAGTTATAAATGTTTTTCCTGTATTTTTTTTGAAAAATTTAGTAAAATAATATACACTAAATCCTACTTCATAAGACACATCTTCTAATTTTATAGGTTGTTTATAATTTTTTTCTACATATTTGAATATATTGTTCAATCTCTCTAATATCTCTTTAGAGTTTATTTCATATTCTACTGTATTTTCTTCAATTTCTCTAGGAATCTGTCTATATAATATAGGAATTAAATTATACATTTTACCTTTTATTGCATAACTATATCCTTCTATTTTGTATAGGTCTTCATTGTAGATATCTATCAATATATCGAAAACTGACTTTCTTATTTTTGCTGACCAATCTCTACTACATTTTTTTATACTACTGAATAAATTAATTAAGCTTTCTTTTTCCTCATTTAATAAAATTAAATCATTAAAAAAAGATATATCAAATTGAAATACTAATCTTTCACTTCCCGGTGATGGCAGTATATAATGAATATCTCCTCCTTTTATTATCACTATCTCGCCTTTTTTTAATTGCATAGGCTTGTCATTTATAAATAGATTTACTACACCTTCTGTTATAAGTAATATTTCTATTTCCTTATGCCAGTGTGGTGTTGTTAATACTTCTCCTTCATTTGATAGACTACGAAAAGGAAATTCATGTATTAATTTAGGCATTTCTAAATATATTGCCATATATATCCTCTCCTCTCTAGTGTCTAAAAATTAATTTATACTATTTAAAAGAATACACATTTTATTTTAAAAACCTCAAATTTATAATTTATACAATACCTACACTTCATAAAATATATCTAATATTTCTTTTTTTGTATGTGCATTTAAAAGTCTTTCACCTATATTTTTACCACCTAAAATGTAAGCTATTTTAGATATTAATATCATATCTTCATTGCCTCCAGATTGTGGCATAGCAAACATAATTATTACCTTTACAGGTAAGCCATCTATACTTGGCCAATCTACACCTTTTTTAGATTTACCTATTACTATGGATGCCTTCTTTACATATTTTGTTTTTCCATGTGGCATGGCCATTTGATAACCTATGCTAGTAGAGCCTATTTTTTCTCTATGTTTTAATGCCTTTATAAACTTACTTTTTAAAGTTATACTTCCTGTATCGTATAATTTATCTACTAATTCCTGTATTATGCCTTCTTTTGTAGTTGATTTCAAATCTAAAATAATGCTTTCTTCTGTTAATATTTCTCTAATTTCCATTTGTTTTCTCCAATAGATTATTCTTAAATAATATTTTAATATCCTCTTTGCTCTTGCAATCTATTATATAGTTTATATAGTTCTTTTGCCTATATAAATTTGATATTTCCATTAAAATATTCTTTAAAAAACTTTGATTACTAATTTCTAAATAAATATCAATCGTTCTAGTAACATTATTGATATTCATTATCCCTTTATTTAATTTACTTTGCTTATGTATATATATATTTAAATCTTTTCCTAATGAAATAGATTCATATTTACTCCCTAAATTCACACCTATTAAACTTTCCATCTGAGCTACATCAAAATTAAAATATATATTATCTTCTAAATACATTCCTAATAAGTTTGTATCTAAGTTCATACTTTTTTTAGGTTTAGAAAGTAAAGCATTTTTTATATTATTAATATCATTTTCCATTAATAGTACTGATACAACTATATGTAATTTATCTTTCAAATCTAAGTTTACAGTAGATATTACAAAGTCTACATCATCTAAATTTCGCTTACTCAACTGATGCATAGGAACTATATCAACTATAGTCCATTCAGGAAATTCTCTTTTTAATCTGGCTGCAAGGAGCTGAGATGTTCCATATCCTGTATGACAAACTACTATTACTCTTTTACTACTCATATTTCTTTCTATTGCCGCTTGAAAATATGTGGCAAGATATGAAACTTCATCTATACTAATATTCTTCAGATTATCATACTCTGTCATAATATTTATAGTCATCATACATAATCCCAGCACATCTGAAAATCGCTCTTGTATCTCTCCTAACAACGGGTTTTTTATTTGGATATCATATCTTAATCTGTTTAACATAGGCCTTACATGAGATGCTAGACTTTTCTGTAGTAAGTCATCATTTTTGAGATTTATATTTAAAAATCGTGACATATTCTCTATCATTATAGATGAAACTTTTTCACTTTCACTTAATCTATCTGATTCATCATTGTAACTACTATTATTTTCGCTACTAAATCCAGATGATACCAAAAAAATATATATGTACATAAGTTCATCTTTCGTTATTTTTACTCTGTATCTATTTTCTATTTTATCTATAAGTGTAGTGACATTTTTATATACTAACTCGTCCAAATTATCTACAGAAATTTCTCTTTCTTCCTGAGATTCTATTTGATTACCTTCTTCGATTCTCTTTAAACATATAAGTATATGGGTAATTAAATTTATATAGTAGGGCTGATTTATAGTATATCCTAAATTGTATTCTAATTCTGTAATTATAGTTTCTACAAATATAATAGAATCAATATCAAATAAATTTATCAATGCACTAAATGTAGCAGAATCTAATCTTGTTAACTCAGATATATCATGTTGTTCATAATTTTCATCTAATAAATCATCCATCATTTTGGCAATCGATTTCCTTATATCCACTTCTTTACCTATAATCTTAGTTCCTTCTAAAGTTTTATTAAGTTTTAAATTGTATTCTTTTATCCATGCCTCTATATATTTAAAATCATTTACTATAGAAGTTTTACTTACATAATATTTATCTGCTAACTGATTTATTGAAGTTATATTATTTGAATTTAGCAATAAATACTTTAAAATCTCCATTCTTCTCTGCTCTACTGATAAAGATTTATTTTCCTTCGATTGTATATTTAAACTATTAATTAAGTCTATATTCTTCTTTGCTAAATCTTCTATTAATATTCCATAGCCTCTTTTTATATCAATTTTTATATTAAAAGTTTCTAAATATTTCTCAATCATCTTCAAATCTTTTTGTAAAGTTTTATCAGATACATTTAATTTATCTTTAAAGTATTTTATAGGTCTATATTTATTTTCGTTTAGTATCAATTTAAGAAATTCAATTTGCCTCGACACAAGCATACTTAGCCCTCCCTACCTATGTTTATATATTTCTATGTTTATATTAAGTACTATTTTAACATATTTACTAACTATGTAAAATTACTAAGATACTTCTGTATCATAAAAGAATTTATGATACACCTTACTAAATTGATATAATAAGATAATATAATTTCAAAATAAAAATTAAGGATATTTAGAAGTAGTTAACTGATTCTAAATATCCTTATTATTATTCTATATACTTGTTGTTATTCCATTAATTATTTTTACTATTATTTATAATTTAAGCACCAAGTAATTCAACTTCACTATTTTCACTCCTTATAGTAGGCTTTGTTACCCCTATAATCAATGCTGTTATTACTGTACCAATCAATATACAAGCTATATATGCAACTGGTGCACTACATGCAAATGGTATTACAAATATTCCCCCATGTGGTGCCATTAAAGTTATATCTAAACTCATACATATTGCCCCACCTATACAAGAACCAATTATATTTGCTGGAATCATTCTTAATGGGTCTGCAGCTGCAAACGGTATTGCGCCTTCTGTTATGAAAGATGCCCCCATTATAGCAGTTGGTAGAGATGACTTTCTTTCTTCTTTAGTAAACTTATTTTTGAATATTAACATAGCTAATGATATTGCTAATGGAGGTACCATTCCTCCTACCATTAATGCTGCTGATGGTTCAAATATATTACTTGAAAACATAGCCAATCCAAAAGCTGAAGCTGTTTTATTAATAGGTCCTCCCATATCTGATGCCATCATCCCTGCTAATATTGCACCTAATAATACTTTATTAGTTCCAGACATACTTTGTAACCAAGATTGTAAAGCTTCATTTAACCATGATGCTGGCGTATTAACTACAAAGAACATTATAGCTCCACTCGTAAATGCAATCAAAAGTGGACATATCAATACAGCATTTACTCCTTTTAATACATCTGGTAAATTTTCTGTTATCTTCATTACTCCTAAAGCTATATATCCTGTTGCAAAACCAGCTACCATACCACCTATAAACCCTGAACCTCCAATAACTGCCATAAAACCAGCTATCATAGCAGGAGCAAATCCTTGTCTTCCTGCTATTGATTTAGCTATAAAACCAGCAAGTATCGGTATAAATAACTTAAATGCTGAATCGCCTCCAAGTTGTCCAAAGAATCCAGCTATAGGGTTGTATGTTTCATGAGTTGGGTCTGATGCAAATATACCAAACATAAAAGCTATGGCTATACCAATTCCACCTATCACTACAAATGGAATCATTTCAGATACACCACTCATTAAGTGCTTATAAACACCCTTTTTCTCTGACCCTTGAAGCATTTCTTTTGAATCTTCTAAAGTCTTTCCACCTGGTTTAATTTCTTTAGCCATTCCATTTTCAGCGTTTATAATTAAATTTTTAGCTAATGAAACATTCTTAGCATCTACTACTTTCTTTTGTAGCACTTTCTTTCCTATAAATCTACTCAGTTGAACTTCTTTATCACAAGCTATTATTACGTATTCAGCTCTTTTTATATCTTCTTTAGTCAACTTATTTTCTACACCTATAGCTCCATGAGTTTCTATTTTAACTTCATATCCAAGTTCTTGACCTGCTTCCTCTAATGCTTTTTTTGCCATAAAAGTATGAGCTATACCTGTTGGACATCCTGTTATCCCAACTATAAGACCTTTATTTTGATTATTACTAAAATCTCCTGATTCTGCAGCTTTATTATTAAATATACTTAATATTTCGTATGGAGTTTCTGCACTTAGTAGATGCTTAAGAAAATTTTCTTCCATTAGATATGTAGCTAGTTTAGATATAATCTTAAGATGTTCATCTGAACCTGATTCTGGAACTGCTATCATAAAAAATGACCTAAGTTTTTGACCATCATTATCTGTAATCTCTCTATCTGTTCTTAAATACATCATTACAGGTTGATTTACTACATTTGACTTAGCATGAGGTATAGCTATTAAATTACCCATATTAGTTGATGATTCTTTTTCGCGTTTATTAATATCAGCTATAAACTTTTCTTTATTATTTATATAATTTCCATGGTACAAATGATTTGCCATATAATTAATTACATCTTTTTTTGTTTGTAATTGTTTATCTAGTACAATACAATCGCTTCGTAGTATTTTACCTATCATAAATTCTCCCCTCCTTTTAATTTGTTACCTCATAATTAATTTTTATTTTTATAAAAGCACTTTAACTTATCTATAGCATTGAATAGATTCATTTTAAACTCTATAACTTCTCTTGCAGATTTTATACATGGTGGATATATAGTATCTGGCTCATATAAGCTTGGGTTTTGTTCTAATAGTTCTCTGCACTTCTTATAATATGCCGACTTAACATCACTCGAAATATTTATTTTACAAACTCCTAGTTTAACTGCTTGTGCTATTTCTTCATCTGGATTTGATGAACCACCATGAAGAACTAAAGGTATATCTACTACTTCTCTTATTTCTTTTAATAAATCTAGTTTAAGCTCTGGTTTAAAACCTTTTGGATATATACCATGTGCTGTACCAATTGCAATAGCTAGTGTTTCTACTCCTGTTTTTTCAACAAAATCCTTAGCTAATTTTGAATCTGTATATATTATTTCATCAGTACCACCTTCACTTGATGTTCCTGTTGTTCCTATTGTTCCAAGTTCTCCTTCTACGGACACATTTAATCCTTTTGCTATTTCTACTATTTCCCTAGATATAGCTACATTCTCTTCATATGGTAAATGTGAGCCATCAATCATTACTGATGTAAATCCACATCTTATTGCCCTTAATATTTGTTCTTTATTTTCCCCATGATCTAAGTGTATTACCATAGGTACTTTACTCTTATTTGCTTCTTCTATGCAACTAGCTACAAAGCTATCTCCTAGAAAACTTAGCTCATTTGGGTGTATTGCAAGTATTACTGGTGCATTTTTTTCGTTAGCACTCTGTACTACTGCTTTAAGTATTTGCCCACTTCCTATATTAAATGCTGGTACAGCAAATTGATTTTCTTGTGCCACTTTTAGCATTTCCTTCATGTTTATTAACATATTGTACCTCCCGATATTTTAAATTTTAGGTTGAATTTGCTTCTTGTTAATTTTGTTGTTGTTTATATTTAAATAATATCAGGGTAATGAAGGTCAGAAAATAACAATCGTTTTCCTTAGTGAAAAGGAACTTTTATTATACACTCTAAGTTCCTTTTCACTAAATAATTTTTAGAAGTCTGCATCATAGTTAATTATATTTCTCATATACATCTTCTCTTTTTAAGTGTTTTATGCTTTAGCCTTCCTAGATTTTATAATAAACAATTAAGATACATTAACTATAAATTTAAAGATACTCATGCAATAGTTAATGCTATATTAGAGTCAAAAAAATTAAAAAGATATTAGCTATTTGGCCAATACCTTTTCTTGGATTCCAATAGTATATACGATTTATAGAAATCATACTCACGATTATCTAGTGTTTTACTTCCATAAACTTTACATAAAACACCAAAGTGACACCCTCCAAATTCATCTCTAGCTAATAAAGTGATTTGGTTTTCTAAGCACCAATTTATAAATTAGCCTTTGTTATCTTATGTAAATCTTTTTCTATCTAATTTAAAAATTATTCCTAATGCTATATAGCATATACCAATTACTAATACACCATAATCCATAGATACTCCTATCTTAAATTCTTGCATATTAGTTACAATAGAAATTGAAATAGGTTTATTACAAACACCATAAAGCAAGGCTGACATTGTATATTATCCAATTGTATGAATGAATACTAATATAGCTCCTTTTAATTAAATGATGCTATATAAATCATATTTATCCCAATTTTTAGCCTAACTTCTTTATATTCCTTTTTAATAAAAAAAGATATTGACTAAATAGTCAATATCTTTTAGTTGATTTAAATACCCACAATTTTAATCTAATTTTTAAGTGTTTCCTTAACATAATCTTATAAATATTAAAATTTATCTACCTATAAAATTTCTCCATTAAATTTTATTACATTTTATCTTAAAACAATTATAATCTGACCTTAATCATATATTATATAAATATTTTTAATAAACTTAATAATTAAATAACTATATTTCATTATCCATCTTATAAATGTTTATAAACTTTCCACTATTCTTCTTCAATAAATTCAAACAAATTTTCTACTGTAGTATCGAATACTTTAGCGATATCCATAGCTAACTTCAAAGAAGGATTATATTTCCCATTTTCTAAGTGTACAATAGTCTCACGTCTTACCCCAACCAATTTAGCAAGTTCATTTTGCGTCATAAGGAGTTTTTCTCTGTATTCTTTAATTTTTGTTTTCATCAATATTGCCACTTAGTTACATATCCCCCTTTTATCAAAGTATATATACAACACTAATTTAGATAAAGACTGTATAAATAAAACTGCAATGAGGATTATACCTGTATCTAGGTTTGATATATTTATATTACTTGTATAAGGTGTTGCAAAGAAAATAGATATTATTACTATAGAATATATCATTATTTTTATTGCAATCTTATTAACCTTTGATAGTATAAATTCAGATGATTCATCAACTAAATCATTATATTTTTTATTATAAATTGAATAACATCCAAAAACTATTAACCAACTCAACCCTGGAAGAGAAGCAGTGCTTGGACCTTTAAAAATATATTTAGTGGCTAATACAGCTATAAAAAAATAAGTTATTACAAGCAACTCCAGGATAAGCTTTGATCTTACACCAGTTTCTGATTTAGACATATAAAATCACTCCTTAAAAATTATATTCTCTATACTCTTTAATTTTCGTTTTTATCAATATTATCACTTAGTTGCATATTCCCTTTCTATCAAAATGTATATACAAAATTAATTTAGATAAAGATTGTATAAATAAAATAGCTAAGAGAATTACACCTATATCCAAATTTGATATATCCAAACATCTTGTATAATTTGCTGAAAAGAAAACAGATATTAGCAAAATAGAATATAACATTATTTTTGATGCAATATGATCAACCTTTAATAACATAAGTTTTGACGCCTCGTCAACTAAATCATTATATTTTTTATTATACATGAAGTCACATGCCCAAAAAGCGAATAAAATTATAAAAGTAATACAAAGATTTCCCTCTTTAAAAATAAACTTTTTTAATAATGAGTCTATAAAAAAATAGGATATCATAAGTAACTCTGAAACAAGATTTGTTTTAACACCAAGCTCTGATTTAGACATATAAAATCACCCCTTAAAAGTTATATATTTATAACACCTTATGTTATAAATATATAACTTTTCCAAATAAATTGCAATAGAATATTGAAAATATTCAATAATATCTTCATAAATATATTTTATAAAAGATTTTATAATAAACATTACAATACAGTACTAAATTAGTTTATTTCATCTATCATCTCAATCATATCATTTACTAACTATTATTCTAATGAGCATATAACATTGAAATTTATAATTATACAACCTAAATGCCTCCCAATGTACCCTCAAAAACATCATTTCCTGTAACTGAAGTATAATTGGTATATTTTATCACTGAAATAAAAAAACACTAGTCAATAAAGACTAGTATTTTCAAGTATTTTATCATTCTTTTTTTAATTATTGGAGACGAATCATCAGAATAATGCCCATAATTTATCTATATGCAAATTCTAAATTTAAAATAAAGTTTCAGATAAATTTACTATTCTATGCTATGATACAACAGAAAAAACTGAAATGTATGAGTGGTAGCTTCATATAATCCTAGTTCCTACAGTAATCAAAACTGAGGTTTATTCTATATGTAACTAATGATAAATTTTATTATAGGAGTTATTAGCTCTATTTGTGTTACTATAAGTAGTAATTATATATATGATAATTTTTTAACACTTTTCTGTTGGCTATATAGAAAGTGGTTTAGAATTTAAATTTAAATAAAATTTAAGTTCACCAAAAAGAAATCTATATTAGAAACCACTACTCTATTCCACCAGATTGTAATTTTTTGTTCTTTATATCACAATGCTATACCATATTAAATTGAAAAATAAATTTTAAATTTATTTGTTACAATTCATTAATTCAAAAAAATATTTTGAGTCATGAGTTTTGTAAAGATTTAGCCATGAATTTAATGCTTCTGATTCAAAAACATCTAAAAGTTTCAGTACTTGAAACGTAAATTCCAACGGAGCAATTCCTGAAGCCGTAACTAAATTTTCATCACTAACTACAGATTCTGTTTTATAATATTTTTCTCCAGAGTAATTTGGTATTACCATTTTAAGAAACTCTAAGTCATTACTTGTATGATTTCTAAAATCTAATAGCCCTTTTTTAGCTAGGCCTAATGTAGCTCCACATATGGCTGCAACTATAGAATCTTGTATTAAAGCTTCTTTAACTTTTTCTAATATTATCTCATGATTCATAGATAACCAAGTATTTCCCCCTGGCAAAATTAATAAATCCTTACTTTCCATATTAAACTCATCAACTGTAATTTCAGGTAAAACTCTTAACCCACCCATTGTTATAATAGGATTTTTATCAATTCCTACAGTAATTACTTTTAGTGGTTTTAATCCTTTTTTAAAATATCTTCCTGTATTTAATTCAGCAGTTAAATATGCCACTTCCCAATCTGACATAGTATCAAATACATACATATATACTTTTCTATTTTTCATCTTTTTTACTCCTTATGTAATTAATTTATATATCTAATTATAAAATAACTTAACTGACATATTCAGTCAGTTAAGCTATTAAATTTGATAATAATCAATTAATTCTAGTAAATCTTCAATTATTTTCTTCCTAAGGCTTAGTGGTTCAATTACTTGTATTGTCTTTCTATAAGGTAAAAGTATATTTGGTATGTACTTGCATATTACTTCCTCTTCAAGCATAAATATTATTTTATTAGGTGTTCTTTCTTTCAAGTAGTGCCCTAAAAACCAATGTTGACTTAAACTATCTAAAGAATCTATACTCCCTTCTACAACTAATTGAATTATATTTTGTTCATCTTTTATTTCAGGTATAATTCCTTTTATAAAAAATTCACTTGCTGAAAATTCTGTCGGTCTGTTAAATGTATTTGATGTTTCTATGATTTCACTAATCCTATCCACTCTGAAACTACGTACCTCATTTCTCATATTACAAAATGCAACTACGTACCAATTATTATTCCAGTGAACAATTCCATATGGATTTATAATTCTATATTTTGATTTTGCTTTACGACCTGCATGATAGTTGATTTCTACAGATAGCTCCTTTAATATACTATTCTCCAATTTTTTAAGTACTGATTCTATAGACACTTTCCCAATTGGTTTTATTACTTCAAGGGCTCTTAAGTGGTTTGTTAAAATATCTTCTTGTTTTTGATTTGAATACATTTTTAACTTTAATATCGATTTATCTAATGCTTCGTCTAAGAAGTATCCTTCTTTTTTAGCAAATAGAGCTGCATGAAGTAGAGATTTTTGCTCTTCTATATCAAAAAAAAGAGGTGCTTTAGTAAAATTATTTAAAAGGCTATACCCACCATTATGACCTGTATCTGAAATTATAGGTACTCCACTCGCAGAAAGTACATCAATATATCGGTACACTGTTCTTATATTTATTTCTAATTTTTCAGCTATCTGTTTTGCTGTAATTTTTTTGTCAGAATTTAACATCCACAGTATAGACATCATATTGTCAATTTTAGCCATGTAGTTTCACCTCTTTCTATTTGTTATATAAAGTTATTATATAACTTCTGATTGATTTTTTACAAAAAAACATTAGTAAACTGCTAATAATTTATACTAAGATTTATTTCAAATATTTATAGATAGTCTTTTTCTATAGTTAAGTTATCCATTAAATTACATAGTAGTATATCTATTTTAGTTGATATATTTTCAGCTACCTCCCTTGAATATTATTACAATAAGTCTAAATCTTCTTTCTTCCATAAATATATTATGAGGAAAGACTATCATCTTTAATGGTTTAATAGTATAAAAGATATTAATTTAAAAAAATCTATTTTTATATCAGATGGGTATTGTTTTTTATAAAACTGAAAAAATCACCTAATAGAATCTATGATTTTTTAACATAACCTCCATAAATTAGTACCAATTATCACTTCAAATTCAAATTTTTATCTGAAGAATATACAATCATATTTCCATACTCAACATAATATTGAGTGTTTGGCTTGTATTTACAAATTATTATTCTAACAAAAACAACTATACATAGATTAAAATCATCTTCTAAACATAATTATTAAAATTTAATTAATGATATCAATTCCATTAATCTCTTTTAATAAAAAATTCTCTTTTCTATATGAAAATTATTTCAAAACTTTAAAGTTAAATACAAAAATGACTATAAATAGATTTTTATTTACACAAATCTATCTATAGCCACTATAGTTTATCCAATAAAATAATAAAATAAATATGTACACAATAAATGTTATTTACGTCTTAAGTATTTATTTATTAGATTTTTAATTAAAAAAAATAAGCTAGTGAACATTAATGCTAAATCTAGCATTATATTGCTTTGATCTCCTGTTTGTACATTTTGACCTACATTACTATCTAAACTTTCATCTGTATCTATATTTATATCTGGTTTCCCATCTCCATCTATATCTATATTTATATCTGGTTTCCCATCCCCATCTGTATCTATATTTATATCTGGTTTCCCATCCCCATCTGTATCTATATTTATATCCGGTTTTCCATCCCCATCTACATCTATATCTATGTCTGCTTTTCCATCTCCATCTATATCTATATTTATGTCTGCTTTTCCATCTCCATCTGTATCTATATCTATGTCTATGTCTGCTTTTCCATCTCCATCTGTATCTATATCTGGTTTGCTATTTCCTCCATTACCTGAGTCCGGTTTGCTATTTCCTCCATTACCTGAGTCTGGTTTGCTATTTCCTCCATTACCTGAGTCCGGTTTGCTATTTCCTCCATTATCTGGATCTGGGTTATCTGGGTCTGGCTTATTTGGATCTGGATTACCTGTATCATAACCTCCTGAACCAGTATTTACATCTTTATTAGGCTTCCAATAATCATCTACTCCATCGTTATCTGTATCTACTGCTGGACGATTATAATCTGTATCAGGGTTTCCATCTCCATTAGTATCTATGTTTTTATCAGGTTTCCAAATACCATCTCCATTTCCACCTTCTGTACTAGGCTTCCATTCACCTATATTATCAGTATCTATGTTAATATCTGGCTTCCAATCACCATTTGTATCTATATTGATATCTGGCTTTCCATCCCCATCAGTGTCTATATTGATATCCGGAATACCATCTCCGTCTATATCTACATTTGTAATATCTAACTTTAACTTCTTTTCATCTTTACTACCTTTAGTATAATTTATATCATCTCCAATATATTTTACAGTAATAGTTTGTTCAGTATTAAGAATATGATGATTACTATCTAAAGGTCTCCATTCAATAGATGCAGTACTATAATTATGACTCTCACTAACCTTATCATGAGTTTTTAATTCTACTGGATCTTTATATTCCTTTCCATTAATATAGAATTGTACGTAACCTCTTGGAGAGGCACAATCTGATCCTTCTTTCTTATCTGGTGAAATAGTAACATTTAATGTAAATGTATCTGTTGGTTTAAAAACATCAGTTTTAACTTTAGACTCTTCTACAACTAATGAAGTTTCTGTATCAGCAGGAATAATTTCTGCCTTATAAAATGCTCTATGCCCCCAATAAGCCTCATTAAAAGGGTATTCATTAGAAAACTGTGTCGATGTAATGTTTAATTGATATTTTCCAGCATCAACTTGTTTTGTAAATTCATCACTTCCTAAATTTATATCTGGTTCCATCGTTTCATCATTTAAACGTTGAGAACTAATAGTCATAAATTTTTTATCTGTAAGTTTTTCACCTGCAGGAGTAATTATTGGAATACCACCATCTTTTAAAAGCCAATCTAAAAATCCTTTTTCTACGTCTTCTTCAAATGGTAATCCATCATATCTTTTATTAATCAAATATGGTGGAGTATTATCAATAGTAAATTCTTCATATTGCTTTAAATATTGAGAACCTGAACCTATATCTTTAATATAAAAATCATTTGGTTTTATATTTTCTCCAGTAATTTTATCTATAACAACTAAATCAACAGATACTTCAGATTTATTAAATTGATCAGAAAACCATAAGTAAAGAATCCCTTGAGCATCTGTATAACTGGGTGCTCCATAAGGATACATTTTTCCATCAATTAACATTTTAAAATCCTCAACTAGTGTAGTATTAACTTTATCTTGCCCTAAATATTTTAGAGATATTTTACTCATAAAAACTTTTGTTTTCTTTTCTAAATCACCGTATGCAACTTCTCCATTGAAACTTTTGAATGTTGTTGCTTTTAATGAACCACCTGTTACTATAACATCTCCTGTTGTAGCACTTAGGTCAAAAATCCAATCTCCTACTCCTGTCATATAAGGTAAAACCGTTCCTCCAGTTACAAGTATACGATATCCTCTATTTGTTCCTGGATTAACGCATCCATCTCCAAATGCACTACCATGTGCACCTCCATATGAATAGGAAAGTCCACCATTAATTGTAATATTTCCACTATAACCAGAACCTGTGTTAGGATTTACTACTGATGGACTTAAAGCGCTTTTCCTTGAGTCGTAGTACCCTCCACCTATTCCAGCTCCATGGTATGCACCTCTAGCAGTTATAGTACCACCATTGATTGTGATATCTCCACCATCACCGTTACCACCTCCACCTATTCCAGCTCCATATCCAGTATTAGCCCCTTCCATAGCTGTAGCATTTATAATACCACCATTAATGATAATGGTTCCTCCACTTTCAGTATCTCCACCACCAATAGCTGCAGCATAATAATTTCCGACAGCTGTTAAACTCCCACTATTTTTACTATCTAGTAGTGTAAGGCGATCTCCTTTTTTTAGCTTATCCCCATTTTCTAGAGTTACATCTCTAGGAATTTTCCCATTTTCAGGAATTATAAATTCTCCTTCAATATCTCTATTTACAACATAATCATCAATAATTAGAGTAGTACTTTTTCCGGCTCTTATACCTGGATAAAGTTGATCACCTGACTTTAGTATGTTTTTGCTACCATCTTGTAATATAATATGTGCATATGCACCACCATCTTTATCTGGTGTTAAAGTAAATGGGCTATTAGATGCAGTTTTAATATTTACTCCATCAAATATTAATTCAGCTTTTACATCTTTAGGTATAACAATCCTATGTGTTGTTGAAGTATTTGGATTATTATTTTGAATTGTCATTTGTTTTCCACTAAGAATAGTTAAAACGCCACTTGCAAATTTAAAATCAACATTTATTTCTCCACCACTAATTTTAAAGTCTCCTACAGATGTAGGCTCTTCTGCAGTGGCTTCTTCTACAACTACTGCATTCGCATCTTCTTCTGCATCTCCTGCATTCGCATCTCCTTCTGCATTTCCTGCATTCGCATCTCCTTCTGCATTTCCTGCATTAGCATCTTCTTCTGCATTTCCTGCATTCGCATCTCCTCCTGCATTTCCTGCATTAGCATCCCCTCCTGCATTTCCTGTATTAGCATCCCCTTCTGCATTTCCTGCATTAGCATCCCCTCCTGCATTTCCTGCATTAGTATCTCCTTCTGCATTTCCTGCATTAGTATCTCCTTCTGCATTTCCTGCATTAGTATCTCCTTCTGCATTTCCTGCATTAGTACTTTCTTCTATAGTATCTGCGAAAGTATTTGACGCATTAAATGATGCTACTGATCCAAGTCCCATTGAGATACTTAAAATCATTGATAGTGCTTTCTTTTTACATTTTTGTTGCATAAATTCCCCCTCCCCTTAATAATTTTTAATATACACTGTATACATCCTTATATACACTCTAATAATTCTTAATATACACTGTATACATCCTTATATACACTCTAATAATTTTTAATATATACTTAAAACTTATATTTGTCAATGAATATACTGTTTTTTTCAACCTTATATATTATAAGTATTCATTATTTGCTAAATAACTACAATAAAAATTTATTTGCTAAATAACTATAATAAAAATTTTAACTATATAAAATTTATTTAATCTTTTATATAATAATACAGGGGGTAATTAATTGAAAAAACTAGTAAAAATATTAATAAATATTATTTGCATTATTACGCTAATTTTCTCTAGCCTTTCGATTTACATAAAATTATCTGAATATAAAAAGCTGATGAAGTATATACGGAACTCAGAGAAAACACTATCAATAATAGCAAACATCAAGAACTTTATGATAAAAATAATGATTATAGATTCTGGCTTAAAATAAACAACGTAAATATAGACTATCCTGTAGTACAAGGATATAACAATGATTTCTACCTAACTCATGATTTTTATAAAAATTATCTTCCTTTAGGTAGTATTTTCATGGATTATAGAAATAATTTTGAAAATGATAAGAGTTTAATAGTCTATGGTCATTATATGAAAAATAAAACTATGTTTGGTCAGCTAGAAAACTATACTGATGAAGTATTTTTCAAAGAAAATAACTTAGTAGAAATAAATTATAAAGTACAAACTTATACTTATGAAATTTTTTCAGTATATACTGCTGACTTAATTAACAGAGATTATTTAAGTATACACTTTAATAGTAATTATGAGTTTAAAGATTATTTGAATTATATAACCTAAAAATCAGTACACAAATCTGATATAAAGGTAGATATTTCAGATAAAATTATAACTTTGTATACTTGTAACTATGAATTTAAAGATGCTCGTACTATAGTTCATGCTAAATTAATTTCAAAAAAAGAGACTGATAAGTAGGTTTGTGTAAATGCAGACTTACCTACAGTCTTTTTTGAACGTAAAATTGGTAAGTATGGAATAATATTTATATTAAACTTTTGTAGGCAAAGAAATGAAAAATCAAAGAGAAATAATTATTACAGATTTAGATTACCAAGCTGAATTAAGAAAGTGTAAAACTATGGAGGATGTAGTTGGTGAAGATAGTATATAATAGTTTAACTTATAAATTATCTTGGTGATATTAATGAAGTTTCAAAGTATATATTATTTATTGATATAAATAAAATTAAATCTGTTGCTAATAGATGTACCTTTGTTTGGAGACAAACTATTGAAGAAATATAACTAAAATGTTGAAGTAGCTACCTGACTTTATTTTGAAATGCGAACAAGATTTTGGCATTAAGATAATTTAGAAAGAATCACTGGTACACAAGGATGTGAACTTAGAATGAATAGAAGTATTCAGGCATAAGGAGCTTTCACCCAAATAAAACATAGTATGAACTTTAAAAGAATTCTAATCAGAGACAATCAAAATGTTCTTTCATAGTTTATACCTGTAGTGTTAGACATAGTATTTCTAAGTTTCACAAATAAGATAATCATTAATAAATGTAGTATGTATATTCATCCTCTCAAAAATATTTTTTAATCTTACACTTTGTAAATTATTCTATTTTAAAATGGTATTTTTATACCTTTATTTCTTATGACCGTTTTCAAGCTCAAATTTTGCATAAATATAAATTAATGAAAAGCAAGTAAAAAAAGAACTGTCGCACAGCAATTTAAAATTACTCATTCGACAGTCCTTTTTTCGTGGATTAATGGTGGAGAAGAATCACAAGAATAATACCCACGATTAAACCTTTATACAATACATTTTATATGACTTTACCATCACTAATAGTTATTATACAATCAGCCATCTTAGCTATTTCATCATTATGAGTTATCATAACCAACGTCTGCTTGTATTCATTTACACAATACTTTAGTAAATTCATCACCTCATTAGTTGTTTTACTGTCTAAATTTCCAGTAGGTTCATCTGCAAAAATTATTGATGGCTTATTGGCAAGTGATCTTGCTATTGCAACTCTTTGTTGTTGACCACCTGATAATTCATTAGGAAATTTATTAATCTGACTTTCTAATCCTAACTTAGTTATTAAATCATTAATATAATTATTATCTATCTTTCCTTTAGCAATTAAAATAGGAAGAACTATATTATCATAAACATTGATAACAGGTATTAGATTATAGTTTTGGAATATAAACCCAAATTCTTTACTTCTAAGATTAGATAGCTTTTCATCACTTAAAGTATATAAATCTAAATTATCCATAAATACATTACCTAAAGTTGGTTTATCAAGCCCTGCCATACAGTGAAGTAATGTGCTTTTTCCAGAACCACTTTGTCCAATTATTGCACTAAATTTATGGGGTTCTATCTCTAAAGTAATTCCATCAACAGCCTTTATTTCATTTTCTCCTTTTCCATATATTTTTTTAATATCTATAACTTTTAACATCTTCATACATTTACCTCCCAAATTATTCATTCTCTTTTATACCTTCAATAATATTTATACTTTCAAAATCTCTATTACTTACAACTACTGCTATTAAACATACAAATACAGATATAGCAAAGAATAGTAAAGATTCCTTAATTGGGAATGTAAAAGACATAAAATTCTCTATTCCATAGTTTATATACGCATCATTATTCCAATTTGTAAATTTAACTAGATTTATAAATGATGGAATCATAGCTATTATAAAGCTAAAAACTGCATATGCTAATGCTTCATATATAAGCATTTTTTTCATATTTTTAAGACTAACACCTAATGCTCTAAGCGTTGAAATTTCTTTTTTTCTAATTAGTAGATTTGTTCTTATAGTACAGAAAATATTAATTGATGCTATTATTAAAACTAGTGCAATTATTGCTATTTGTGATTTAATGTAACTTTTATATATACTTTCTGACATTTCATGATAACTTAATCTACTATTAAATAGAGACCCTGGTATACTTCTTGAAATTTTCTGTATCTCATTATTAACAATCTCATCATATGGATTTTCTAAATTTATGCCTAATTGAGTGTATTTTTGTTCTCCTGTTATGTTTTTAGAGTGAATATTACTTGTTATAATTTCTAGATCTGGCATAAAATCGCCATCTCCCATAGCAATCCATTCATCCTTTAAAATTACAGCCACTCTTACCTTCATCTCTTTATAAACAATTGTATTATTTTCTTCAACAGGAATTTTTACAGTTATTATGTCTCCTATATTTAATTCTTTGAATATAGGCTTTATAGTATGATCATCAACTATATCATAAAAATAATTATATACTGCTACATTTGGATATCCATCAGTGTCCTTTTTAATATCATCTAAGCTACCTTCTTCAACAAAGTCATTTAACTTTTCATCTATATAATCATCATCATAAAGCTTTAAAACTAATTTATCTTCCATTATCTCTTTTTTTTCTACTCCATTATAGGTTGTAAATTCTTTGTTTATATCCTTATTATTAAAAGTAAACATTCCATTTGTTATTTGAATTTTATGTATACTTTTAACACCCTTAATTTTTTCTATATTCTCTACATCACTATCCGTGTATTTTGATATTTGCGGGTCTGCATTTACTCCAAATTGCATTGTTATATTATATCTATTTTGCATATCTTCAATTTTACTGTTGGCCTCTTCTTGCATACTTGAGAATGTAGTAATGAATATATATCCTCCTAAAGCAATAGACAACATAGATATAGCAGCTCTAACCTTATTTCTTCCAATATTTTTAAGTCCCATAAATCCATAAAATCCAAATATTTTGCTTACTAGTCTGTCTATTCCAAGTCTACTTCTGTGATTTTTAATTTTGTCTGTATTTATTATTGATTCAATAGGTGATATCTTGCCGATTTTAAAAGTTGGTATAATACAAGATATAAAAACAGAAACTATTCCAACCAATATAGCTTTTATAACTATTTCATTATTTATATATAATTTAGGGTTAAGACCAGCTTCACTGTATAAAACTTCGTTATAATTACTAATTCCTATATATGAATATGTAACCCCAGCTACTAACCCAAGTAGTATACCTATTATTGTTATAATTAATGCTTGATAGATTATCATACACCTTACGTTTCTTTTCTTTGCACCCATCAGTCTAAACAGTCCCATTTCTTTTACTGATTGATTTAGTGTAATATTGAAAATATTAAATATGAAAATTATAGATACTGTAGTTATTAAAACATTTCTTTTAAAAACATTCGGATCATTCTTATCATCTTCTACATAACGAAGTTCCCTTACAAGAGGTACATTTGGTAGAAAGCTTTTTTGTCCTAACTTATATTTTTTCATAAGATAATCACATTCACCTTCAATATTTCTCCATCCACTTTTAAAACTTAATATACTATTATAACTAATCGCATCATTAGGTATAATGTTGTTTGTTTCATCATTGCCATAAGTTACTGCTTCGTATTGCCAAACCACATCATAGTATCCTTTTGGTTTTTCCATAACTCCTACTATTTTAAATTCTTTATTTATAGAAAATAATTGATTACTTCCGTTAGTATCTTTATAGTTCTTTTTTATTGTTAAATTTAATGTAGATCCTACTCCTTCACTTAAATTCATTGCTTCTAGTGCTTTTTTCTCCAATACTATTTCATTGTTGTTTTTAGGTAGTCTACCTTCTATTATTTTGTTGTATCTACTTTTTAGATACTCTTCGTTTGATGAAGTTAATATAAATGAGTTTCCTTTTTTATCTGAAATACGTCCTAGATTTTGTACCGAATTACCCTTTGATACTTTTTCATCAGTTTCTAATTTTTTAGCATCATCAAGTGTCAAATCACTAAACTCTACATGGTATCCACTGTAAAGTTCATGTATTGCTACTACATTGTTTTCATTTTGTGAATCTTTTATAACACTAGGTCCAAATATCAACATAACGCCTAACATAACTCCTATTATTAAAAGTAATGTTCTAAGTTTATTTTTCTTTAAATATGCTAGTGACATTTTTAAGTAAATCCCCATATAATCCTCCTATTTTACTATAAATTATTTATCCAACTCATCTGTTAAGTAGATTGGTGGATATTTTAAATCTTTTAATTCTTCATTATTTTTTGAAGCTTACTACCATCTTCCTCATGATAAACTTGCAGTATCACCTTATTTACATGTAGTGCATAATAATCACCATTATAAAAATATTAGTATTTATAACCTGGATAATTTTTGTAAAATGATTTATAAAGTATCCCATCCTAATTCTATTTTGTATACTTTTCTTTTGTAATACGCTCTATATCATCACTTGAAACTCCTTGATATGTCATATATTTATCTATATATTTTTCAGCTTCATTCCATTTTCTAAAATAGTTGTTGTATATAATAAATCCTATTATGGCTATAATGCTTATAATTAAAGTTAATAAAATAGCTTTGTATTTTCTCATAGTGAATCTTCCTACTTCAATTTAAATTCTTTAATAAGTTTTAATTCTAAAGGCTTAGTTTTATCATCAAATTTCTTAACTTGAATTTTTATATCTCCCAAATTATCAACCTCTACATTTACTTCACCTTTATCAAATACTTCTTCAATTTTTCTAAAAAATTCTTTCTCACTTATTTCTATATGAATCAATGATCTATATGTTATAAATGGCCATTATGAATTTATCATTTTCTGACAGCTTTTCATTATAAGAAAAATCTTTAACACATTGAATTGATAATATTTCCTTCGTATCCTTCTTGTCCTTAGTTATTGAATAATGTAAAACTTGGCTAGGTTGTTCTTTTGTATACTCCAAGTTTCCCAAAGGCAAAACAAAACTTCCATCTGATTTATTTTCAGCTACCCTAAGACCACTATTTTCTATTGATTCTGATATTTTCTTTGACAAGTCTTCTTGATACTAGAAATCTGTTCAATAGTATATATTTTTTCATTTGTATCTGAAATCTTATTTGTGCATCCTGTTATTAAACCTAGTGTTAAGCTTATAGCTATAACCATAGTTATTGTAATTTTTTTATCTTCATATAATCCTCCTTATATATTGAAAACTCGTTATTTCTCATAAAAAAAAGACGCTATCTTTTTCTATTAAAAGATAACATCCCTATATGTTTAGTATCAATATATGTTCCCCAACTGGTAGGTTAATCGACCCAACTATCAAAATTTTGATTTAATGGTATATAAATATTCAATATAAATTTGTCTTTTTTATCTTCAAATGATAAATCTCCTCTATATTTTTTTATAGAAGATTTGATGCTTTAAATCCCTATTCCATGTACAAGTTTATCTTTTTTATCTGTTAATAATAAACTTTTATTCTTTCTAATTGAATTTATTTTACTATTCTCACATTTAATTACGAAATAGGACTTTGAGATAGTTCCTTTTATTTGTATATATTTATCAATACTTTTATCATGTATCTTATCGCAAGCTTCTATTGCATTATCTAAGTATTTGCAAATATATTAGATACATCTATTTGTTTTATAAAATTCACTTTGGAAAAATTGATATCACAAATGAATTTAATTTTTCTTTTTTCACTTACATCACTTTTTTCATTTATTATTATATCCAATATAACATTACCTGTATTGTAAATTGATTTAAATTCTTTAATTTAATCTTTTAAACTATTTACATACCCATCAATTTTCCTTTTTTATATTTGAGATTTTCTATACAATATATATGATTATTTATATCATGATAAAGCTTCTTAACTTTAGCGTGTGATTCTTGAATACTTAGATAATGAGAATACTGCATATCTAACTTATTTTTTATTACTTCATTTTGCAATTTTAACTTATTTTCCTTAATTATTTTTATAAACACTATAATAATTACTAAGCTACTAGCTAGTATTAACCTAGGTATCACAATATACCCAACTATATATATTTCCTAATACCCACCAAATCGATACATTTTTTTATTTATATAAATTATTAATATAGTAAATAAATTTGTTATTAAAGCAACAGATAAGTATATATAGTTTATTTTATTATCTTTATCTAGTCCCAATCTTTTATTAATAAATTTAAATATAGCACAAGCTACTATATAACTATTATTATAAGATAATAGTATATATCTACTTTAGCATTATCATAACTAAACACTAATAGAGCTTCCTCTGATGATATTACATTACTTGTAACTACAAAAAATAAATTTATAGATATAACATCTTTTATTAAAGGGTGATATACGTCAGATAAGAAAAATGAAACTATATATTTAACAATTCCTATCTTATAAAAATAATTATAGTAAGTTCCCAAATAATAAATATCAAATAATAGATTATATCATATAGATTTTTCTTCATATTATAATTATGGGTCTTATCAACGTTAAATAATATAATGATTTTAGTTATAAGATAAGCTAATAATACAGTAAAAAAAGATATTTTCTTAGTCTTATCTGTATCTTTATCGTAAGTTAATATACTTTTTAGTATCATTATTGGTGTAAACAATGATAATATTAATAATATTTTATTTATATGGTTTAGCATATTCTATCACCAATAAATTTTAGAAACCCCTCTTTTATATCTTTATATCTATATCTACTAATAGGTACTTCTTCTTGACTATCTAATATTGCAGTATTTGACTTTATATTTTCTGCATAATTTAAGTTAATTATATAACTTTTATGACATCTTACAAGTTCCTCTATATTTAAATCTTTTTCTATTTTTTCTAGGATACATATAGCATCAAAAGTTTTATTTTTTGTATGTATTAGCATGTTCTTTTTTTGAACTTCTATCTATTTTTTTGCTAGAGTAGATTTTGTATGTGTTAGACTTATTTTTATTTTTTTCAATTTTTTTGATATATGTTAATATGTGTTTTTCTAGTTCTTGAAAATTTATTGGCTTTAATAAGTATCAATAATCTCTTACTTCATATCTCTCCTGTACATAATTTATTAGAGATGTTATAAATATTATTATCTACTTTTCTTATGTTTCTTGCGATATCTATACTATTTAGTTCTGGCATTTTTATATCTAAGAGTAGTGTATCCTCTCAATTAACTTTGTAATGGTTCTTCTTTTGAGCTATATTTTTTTAATTCGATATTCTTTGTTTTTATTTTTTAATATATTATCAACTTGATTTTTTATTACGATTTGTATTTCTTTTTCATCGTCACAAGCTGTTATTGTAATGATAACCTCTCCTAATATTTTATTTTTATTTAGATTCTTCACTTTAGGTTAAAACTTTTTAAATGTATTTATCAATAATATTTAAACTAAAAATGTATAAAAATACCTATATCCAATTGGATATAGATATTCGTGGATTTCAATGTTGGAGATGAGGGGAGTCTATAAGTGGTTATTTGATTGTTTTGTTGGTTTTTGTAAATGTAGATATATAGCTATTTAGTTATGATATTAGACTGATTTTTTTGGTTATTTTTTATTGTTTATTTTTGTGGTTGGGGTATTATTGGGGTATAATTTTCTACTTTCCAAAATTATTGATACTTCAATAATATAAATCAAATTCTTAGTTAAGTTTTTTAATGAATAGGTAAATATTATTTGTACTCATAACAATATAGTTTACACATAATTTTATATATACTTTCTGGTATATCTGCAACTAACTTAGTGTAATTTAAACAGATGCTATCATTGAATACATGAATAAATATGAAGAATTTATAACTAACTTAGTGTAATTTAAACAGTTGCTTTTGCTTGATTAAAAATCGCTGGAATTGTAATTTATAACTAACTTAGTGTAATTTAAACCCCAGACATAAAAAACACCCATAATGGAAATCGCAATATTTATAACTAACTTAGTGTAATTTAAACCAATAAATCATTAAAGCATTTGTTTAATTCCATATTATTTATAACTAACTTAGTGTAATTTAAACGATTCTGAACTCTTAGCAATGCAACAGGATGTTGCGTATTTATAACTAACTTAGTGTAATTTAAACTATATATAAACCCATTTTTAGCTTTTTATAAAATTAAATTTATAACTAACTTAGTGTAATTTAAACAAAGTTCTATTTCTGTATAAGAAAATCTAATTTCTGAATTTATAACTAACTTAGTGTAATTTAAACAATTAGATGCTTTTGTTAAAGAACATGCTACTTTTCAATTTATAACTAACTTAGTGTAATTTAAACGTGCGAACTCTCACGCGGGAAGCGTTAAAGAAACAATATTTATAACTAACTTAGTGTAATTTAAACAGAAATCTTAGAAATACAACAAGAAGTATTTAGAAAAATTTATAACTAACTTAGTGTAATTTAAACCTAAACGCTCGGCACACCCTACCATTAAATGTAAGTATTTATAACTAACTTAGTGTAATTTAAACTCCTCCAACAACACCAGCTATTGCTATTCCTATAGCATTTATAACTAACTTAGTGTAATTTAAACATATAATATAATGTTTAGTATAACTAAATAATTTTGAATTTATAACTAACTTAGTGTAATTTAAACTTTCCTACAGGAAAATTGGAAGGTGTTTGGACTTTAGATTTATAACTAACTTAGTGTAATTTAAACATTTATTTAGTTTAGGAAATGCTGATAATGTAATAAAATTTATAACTAACTTAGTGTAATTTAAACTCCAGTGAATTTAGATTTTGATAATTTTAAAGAGCAATTTATAACTAACTTAGTGTAATTTAAACCCCAAATAAAACTACAGTAATTCCAATACTTATAGTATTATTAAAATGAATAATTTGCAGTGAGCGCTAAGTAGTGTTTTTTGGTATAATCAAAAATACAGTTGTAATCTTTGCCATCACTAATTTACAGCCACTTATGCAATTTTTTCGCTCACTGCAAAACCAAAACTACTAAATATTATTTTTAAAACATAATAAATTTAAAAACATATCTAAATAGAATTATTACATACATTTTGATATAATACATCAACATAAAAAGATATCAATTAAACAATCAATATCTTTTTATACTCAAAATACAAACTATTAAAAACATGTCTATGTCCTTAATTAGTTTTTTCATTATCTAAAATATATAAATATTATCATATGATTTTTATATATTTTAATATAACTTACTTATATTAACATTTTAATTCTTAATATCTCAACTAATTTAGTTTAATTCAAACACATAATATAAGCATGGCATTTTATAACTAATATAGTTTAATTTAAATAATAAGTTTCAATATAATTATATATAAAAACATATATATTTACAACTATCTAAATAAATACTCCTAATCGAATTCTAGACCTAATTTATTATCATAACTATATCTTGTAACAATTACATCATTATCTTCATAAAACATATTTCTATTGGAATTATATCTCTTTACAGATACATTTACAAATAATGAACTAGCTTCCAAGTACATTTTTTGATTTAAAAACAATTTATACTCATCTATTAAACTTTCAGGTATAACACTAATACTATCATTATTAAGCATATCAATACTAGCAGATTTATTCCAGATTCCTACTCTCATATTTCTTATTATAATTTCTAAGGTAGTTTTATGCTTATTGTATTTATCCATATCTATATCCAGATAAACATTATCTAAATAAAATGAAACTTTACTCTCATTAACTATAGAATTATCTTTATGTATTATCTCTGATATTATTGTGTCTGTTCTATTTACTATATCATAATCATATATATTAAGATTCATATCATAATTATATATATATACATTACTTAACTCCTTTTTTTCGCCCTTTCTATTTACTCTACCAAACCTTTGTAACAATGAATCAAAAGGAGCTAACTCTGTATAAAGTACATCATAACTTATATCTAAGCTCACCTCTATACTTTGAGTACCTATCAATAAAAAACTTTTTTCTATACCTTCTTCTGCTTGTTCCCTATCTCTAGTGTTAAATCTACCATGTATTAGTTTAGGATTATAACTTTGAAGCTTCCTATATAATTCTTGAGCTAAATCCACTGAATTAACACATATTAATACTCTTTTTCCTTGAATCATATCATTTTCTATTTTGTCTAAACTATCTAGTATACTTTTATTTATTCGATTTAACTTATGTCTGTTTATTAAATCATTCTTATCTGGCTCAATAATTGTACTTATTTTCAATATTTCCTGTATTAACTTTTTTAAGCAAGTTGGTATACTTGCACTCATTATACATATTTGTATATTTAAGTTTTCTTTTAAATATTTTAAGAACTCCAATGTATAACACAATACTCTTGTATCAAAACAATGTATTTCATCAACTATAAATATACTATCTTTTAATTGTGATAGTAACATTTCAAATCTTTTACAAGAAAATATAGACTTTACCAACTGAAATATAGTGCATACATTAATCTGTTTTACACTCTTTTTGTATATCTGATAAAGTTGTTTTATATCTTCTTCATCGCTGATTTTATTCAAAAAATATGGAGCTTTACTATGTAACATACTTACACTTATATTCCTATTATGCAAATTTTCATACAAAGAATTTATACTTGCTGTATATGGAAGTATATAATATATTCTTTTGCTTTTACCTTCATTTTGTGCTATATCACTCCAATATAAAGATGTTGCTGTTTTTCCAAGACCTGTCATAGCCATTATCATTATATCTTCATTTTTATCCATATTTAAGACTTTTTCTTGTATTGAATTATAACTTACACCTTTTGGTAGACTAAAATCTTTAATAGAATTAAATCCTTTATCTATACTTTTAATTCCAGCCGAAGCTATATGGTCACAATATTGCAAGTAACCTTTTAATAATATATTTTCAAGTTTTCTAGTATCATCATTTCTTGCTCTTGATATTTCCTTTATAAATGGTCTTATATCTTCTACTTCAACATCTAATATTTCCTTTAATTCATTCAATTCAATTTCATAAATAGAATTTGTTATTTGACCTTCTAAAAACTTTATATCTTTATGGTGAGTTAATATAGCTAGCTTCTGACCTCTCTTTAAATGCTTAATACTTGCTGACAATAACTCATGCCTAACCCTTCTTATTGTATTTTCAATATTATCTTGGAAACTTTTTACTACTTTTCCTACATCATGACATACAATTGCCTCATGCAAATCGTTTCTCATATCATCAGATATATTATATATACAAACTAATTGATTCATTATGTAATTCATATCTTCATTATGCTTATTTATACTTATCCCATCTGATTTAGCTTTATACTTATCTAAACTATTCATTATGTTACCTTTATAAAGTTTCTTTTAGAAATTTTTTATAACTCTCAAAAGCTTCATGTACATTTGATATTTTTATAAAATCATATTCTTCAAATTCTTCTTCTAGACATTTCTTTATTTGTTCCTTTTCATTATTAACTTCTATCTCATTAAATGTATCATCATAAAATTTATTTATCCCAATCCATATATCACTTTGTCTAAATTCTTCATTTTGTTCTATAGATTCTTTTAACATCTCTATATCTAATCCATTCTCTTTGACAATTCCTTGAAATACGTTATTTCCCCATGAGTACTCCCCCAATATAACAAATTTTGGTTTTGTATCAGTTAAATGATTTGTCTTATTTCCTTCTATGCTTAAGTATTCTAGTGATTTCAGAAGAGCTTCTATTCTTTTAAACTTTTCTTCTTTATCTAACTTTTCAACACCAATTGATTTAGCTTCTAAAGTTGTATAATCTCTATGCTCACTTGCTATATCAGATATATCATATTCTCCTATCTTTCCTATATTAAGATTTGCTATATTTGCATGTACTCCTGAATATACCTCAACTTGATATGGCATACTATCTCCTATAGTTCCACAAACATTCCACTCCCATTCAACCTTTCTATTTGATACATTTATTAAAGAGTTCATTTGCCATCTTGACTTTCTTTTTTTAGTTATATTTGCTTCATATTTCTTCTTATTTTTTTTATATATTTCTTTTTCTTCATCTGATAATTCATTGTATACATCTTCTTCTATAGATAATTTTTCTGCCATCATAAACCCAAATATATCATCTGTCGCATATTTAAATGGGTTTGGAATCAATTTTACTTGTTTACCATCTTTTGTCTTAATATTTTGTTCATAACCACAAACTTGCTCCATAAATAGCTTCTGATTATATTTTTGACATTGACTTGATATTCTACTTCTATTTCCTATTTTTTTTGTATAAGTAGAGTTCTTATAGGAATTATTTTTCTTTTCTACTTCACTACTACTTCCATTTAATCGTCCACATAAAACCTCTATTGCATAGCCTATATTTAACATTCTATTTGAATTTTTATTTTCCATTTTAACCCTCCATAATATTATTAAATTAAACTTACTAATATTAGATTTTTAATCTGTCTAAAACCTTTTACATCATCTAATTCTATATAATCATCTGTTTCGAATAACTTTTCTCCAGTATCTTCATAATATATTTCATTTAAATTAACCAACCAGTCCTCATATGCATGAAATTTACCCATCATTTTCAATTCTTTGTAAATTTTGTCTATATCTAAGTTACTAGCTTTTAATTTATCTGTTAGTTTTTTTATTATATCTATTTTAACTTTTTTCAATACATTTACCTCCCTGTTTAAAAATACAATAAGTTCATCAGAAGCTATTTTCTCTCTCTTGTCCAAATTATATATTTTTCTGAGATAGTTACTTTCTAAAGTACCTCTTAGTGCATATATCTCTAGATGTAAATCTTTAAACTCTCTTAGTAATGCTTCTTTTTGTAATTTCATTAACAAATTCACATCACTATTTTTTATGTTATTTACCTGAATATCCTGAGATTGACCAGAGTTATTAAACATATGTTGCTCTATATGCCCATCAAATGAGTTATATTTACAAATTAGACTCTCTAATAATTCTATGGTTGAATATTTTTCTTTTTCTTTCTTTGCTCCCAACTCTATGTCAATTAAATTTTCTTGTTGCATCCTGTAAGTGTAATCTTCCATAAATTCATTTGATGTCGAATTGTATAAAAAAGCATACTTACTCACTCTACAATTCAAAATTGAATACATAGTCAATACTAAACAGTATGGGCATACATTCAAACCTTGCAAGTTATTAGAAAAATTATAAAATGTATTTGCAACTAAATTAGGCATATAGCTTCTTCCTATATTATATTCTTTATCTTCAATTTTAACTTTAGCTTTATATTGGCCACACAAACTACAATATTCATTTCCTTTGTTTTCAACAAAACCTTTTAGTTTATCCTTTAAAATAACTTTTCCTTTTGGTTGAGTTAATGTAGAATTACTAAAGCACATACTTTTCAAATTAGAGTATTTTTCGCAACTTACAAATTCTTCAATTTTATCACTCATTAAATCTATACTATTCTCTATGTCTTGATAAGTTATATCATTAATATCTTTATTCAAATAATACGCTAATACATATAGACCATTATCAACAAATACATTGTAACTTCTATCCATGTTAAGCCCTCCTAGAAGTTATATAAGTTAATAACCCCATTCCTATACTATTTTTTTCCCCTAGTCCACAATAATAAATAACTTTTTGCATATCCTTATCAGCTTCTACAAATATTTCAAAGTCTGTATATCCAATTACAAATCCTTTTCCTTTTATATTAGTTACATATTTCTTTTTTACTGATAAGACATCCTCAATATCAAAATATACTTCACCAGTATATTCTTTATTATATATAAGCTTATATTTTTTCATTAAATTATCATGCAATGCTTTATAAAACTCTTCTTGCATTGGATTTAAATATACTTGCTTTTTACTTTTTAAGTCATATAGACTTGCTACAATAGGTGACCTTACTTTGTAAAGTGTTATACTATTAAAACCTATTTTTGAATCTTCATCCATATTTGATAATTTAAACTCTATATTATATAGTTTAAAAACCTTACATTTAATAAAACCTTTTATTATGTTATTTAATATATCATCATATCCACTTAGAATTAATCTAATTTTTGTTCGAGAATTCAAATGTATTCCTTCTTTTGAATATTTAGCATCTTCAAACATCATTGTATAATTAAATAGTTTAAATACCTTTTTATCTATTTTATAACCTTCATTGTGAAGGCTTAGTGCTTTTCTTCTATCATTAACTTCAATAGCTTCATATATCCTTTTCATTAGCTCATATTGGTAATTGTAATCTAATACAACTTCATTATCCACTGTGAGTATCAAATATCTTCTTACTAAATGCATTTAATTACTCCTCCTTTTTTCCAATTCCATAAGAAAATATTCTGTTTCTCATCTTCATCATAATATTTATTATATTCAAACTCATTATTTTCTCTTACCATTGATGAATATATATCATAATAACCCTTCTTTTCATTATATTCTGTTAATGTATTTATTCTTTTTATCATTCCATCTCCAATATTAATATCTGTATATTGATTGTATCCAACAGCTTCTTTGTCTATTAGATTTACTTTAATTTCACTTAAGGACAATACCTTTGCTAAGCAATTTGTCTTACCTAAACATAGCGGTTCATTAAATTCTATATTTTTGTTAATATCTGTATATATGATGAGTTTAGGATTAATTAGATATTCAATAGGACATACATCAGTTTGAAATCTATCACTATCTGTTAATGTCTTTACATTTGGATTTATTTCTTTATATATCGTTTGTAAGTCCTTAAATGTACCATTATGATATATAACATATCCCAGTGTAAAATCATCGATTTCTTCACCATATATATTTTTCAAAATTCCAACGATTGTTGATATTGGTGGAATCTCATATGTTCTTTGTATCTTGCTATGCATAGGAATTTTAAAGTGAGCTATATCTCCAATTATTTCTATCTTATTTAATATCATTTTATCTCCTCAAATATTTAATATAAATTTCGTAATATATGTTTATTTTATAAAATTAGACATATATCCTTAAATGCCTTTATTTTTTTCCACTATTTTACTTCAAAAAACAAAATACCATCAGTCTATTATATAGGTAGTTTATTATAAAAAAATTGTTTCTCCATAAAATAAGAGTTCAGAATATGCTATAATTTAATTTATATAATATTAAACAATTAAAATTTTCTACAAAGTATAATTTTAATACCTTTTCTAGCATATACATTTCATCACACAATTTTACTTATTCTCATACTACACATTACATAATTATTTTTTTTATAAAATTTTTATTATATAATCCCAATCGCCTTATATCCATGTATAATGTAAGCATGACACGGTTTTATTTATTAAACCTATAATTTACATAAAGAAATGAGGTGATAATACATAATGTTTTCTAATAAAAAAATCCGAGAGTTCAAAAAATTCCTAAAAGAATTAACTGAACTCGTCCTTCAAGTTGGCACATTTTTAACTGTCATAAAAATAGTCATCTTTGGTATAATCTAAAATTTTAAATATAAGGGAAGGTTCCAGCTTCCCTTATATTTAAATTATAGTAGATAATTATTTTAATTACAAATAAAAATTTAATCTTAATAAATATAAATTCAAAATAATAATTTTATGTACTATTCAAAGCTTATTTTTCATTGATAACTACACATTTAATTCCTTACATCTTGAAAAACTCTTTATTTACAATATGTCAAATTAACTATCTAATAATTCAATCATAAATCTGGCTCCTGCCTTAAAACCAAGTTTATAACCAAGTTCTCTTTCAATCTCTATAACTGAATTAAATAAATCATTTAACTCTATTAATACATCCCTTTTCTTTTCTTATGATAAATTTTTTTCTAGTAATTTATTAACTTTCTTAATTTCTTTACATCTATCATTATAATACTCATCTTTTTCTAGTACGTTCCTATACATATGTTCATTTATCCAATAATCAAAATATAGTTCTATAATTTCATCATACATTTTAGTACCTCCTTGACTTTCATCAGGCACTTAATATTTACTTAAGTTGCTAGGTTAGTGTACATTAAGTACCTAATTTATAAAGGTAGTTGTTATATTTATATGGCAACTACCTTTTTCTAATAAGCTTTTAAATCTAAACTCAATATATTTTAAATCTCTATTATATCTAATTAAAACTTATATTTATCCTTCAATACTTCTTGAAACATAATTTATCTATTACTTAATAAATCATGCTTCTTTTTTATATCTCTTGTATCTTCTTACATTCTTCAAAATAAAATAAATTTCCTATATACCAATATGGTCTAAATCCTGACTCACCATCCCTATTTTTAGCAACAATAATCTCACTTAAATTAGCACCAAAACCTTTTTCTCTTCGTCTCAACTCTCTTATATCCTCAATTCCCATTGTCTTACAATAATTAAGAGCTTCTTTTTCTGTAGGTCTATGAATATATATAACTGAATTAGAATCCATATATATCTGCTTTGAGCTTCTCATTACCCTATCACCTTTAGGTCTTTCACCTTTCAATTCATCATTTAATTGAGCAAGCTGAATAACTGGTATATTAAAATCTAAAGTAATCTTTTTTATTTGCCTTGATAAGTCAGCGAATTTAGCTTCTCCTACTTCTTTACCTTCATAATCCAAAATTTGCAAATAATCAATTATGACTAAGCTAGGCTTAATACTTTTTATTTCTCTCTTTATTCCTGATACTGTATTTACAGAGTCATTTATATAAAGATTATTTTCTTGATTTATTATGCTTAAAGCTTGTATATATTTGACTATTTCATCATCGTTTAGATTTCTATTTTTCATTTTTACAACTGATATTCCAGTTAGTGAGGCTATATTTCTAAACAGAATCTGTATATCGCTCATTTCTCCACTTATAAAAAGTACTTTCTTACCTTGAAATATTACATTTCTAAGTATTTGTAACGCCAATGCTGTTTTACCTCTTCCACTTTTAGCTGCTATTGTAGTTAGTTCACCCCCATATAAACCTCCTATAGTCTCATCTAAGAACTTTATTCCAGTTTTAATACCTTCATTTATTTCATCATTTATATATTCAAATGCTCTCTCTGATATGGCTGTTATACTTGAATCCTTTTTTATTAGTTTTTGATTAGCTTTATTTATATCATTTTCTAACTGATATATAAGAGTATTATCATCTATTTCTCCAAGATTGAACTTATTGAATTTATCAATTATATTTCTATTTTTGTACTTTTCAATAACTATACTGACATAACTCATGAAATTTGATACTGTCGGAACTATGGTTGACAAACTAGTAATATAGCTTATACCTCCAATATTATTCAAATGACCTTTTCTCTTTAATTCTTCTGTAAGAGTTATTATATCTATTACTTCATTTCTCTTATTTATTTCTTTTATAGCATTAAATATGTATTTATGTTCCTCATGATAAAACATGTCTTCATTTAACATTTGCTCTAACTCTTGTACTATTGTTGAATCTAATAAAATACTTCCTAATATTGATTGCTCTGCTTCTGTATTTTTAATTAAGTTGTTTGAATTATTTATAATATAACCTCCTTACCACTTTAATTGTGAGTCATCTGGATTATATATTCCTGTCTCTTTATTTATGACAATTTCCTTGCTATTATAATTTCCCTCTAGTATCTTAGTAAAATTACTTGAATTCATTATCCAATCAAAATTTGCTTTCCATCCTGTATTATTATTTCCATTCAGAAAACTTGTTTTACTAACTATATTTATAACCTCTAATACAGTTTCTTTATCATATTCTTTTATTCTTGAATTTATTCTCCTCTTTCTTGTATCTGTTAGTTTCTTGACCTTTGAAAGTTCAATACAAGTTGAGTTAAATTTGCTTATGATTTCACTATATATAATATTGTTTTCATTCTTTATATTCTTGATTGTTGTTGATTGATTGTTAATAGTCTGTTGATTAGGTTGTTGATTTTCTATGTTCTCTTGATAAAGCTCCCAGTTTTCAATAGTTATGACTATATACTTGTTTGTTGTTTCGTATGTTAGAAAACCAGCATTTTTAAAAACCAACAAACAACTTCTAACCATTTGATAACTAACTCCTTTACCACATCTTTCAGCTATTTTGCTATAGGAAGAAATAAATTGTCCAGACTTTATTTTTATCCTTTTGTTATCTATAAAAACATAGTTTTCTTTATGACTAGCCATAAGTAATATAGTTATTAATATTACTTTTCTTTCTGGTTTAATGTCTTTCCAAATTGATTTATCCAACAACTCCCTATAAAGCTTTATCCACCCTTTATTGCTCAATTACAAACACCTACTTTAAGGCTATAACTTGATACCATTTGCATTTTCAATAAACCAATCATCTAATTTATTTTTTATTATGTATACTCGATTATTTATCCATATACAAGGGAATCCTTTGTTTTTAGAATGACATAACTGCCTAAATTTTGATTCTCCTATAGGATAAAGCTTAGATGCTTCTTTACATGTTATAAGCTCAGCTTTATTTCTTTTCGCATTTTCAATAATTTTATATCCTTGCTTTTTTTCTTGTGCTTCTTCTTCATTCTTTACAATAATGTTTAAAGTGGCTTGTAATGTCTTTAAAACCTCTAAATTATTATTCTCTTTCATATTTTAATCCTCCTTACTAAAAAATAATTCTTCTACTGTTGTATCTAAAGCTCTAGATAGTTTAATCATCAAATCATTGCTTGGATTATTAGCCTTACCTGTTTCCAAGTTTGATAAATAATATCTTGATATACCAACTCTATCTGCCAGTTCTTGTTGCTTTAGACCTTTTTTAATCCTAAATATTTTTAAATTGATTCCCATACTTTTTCCTCCTTTTTTCTAGTTTACATTCGTAAACTTTACATTTTAATTATAATGTCGACATATGTGTACTGTAAATAAGAATATATTATTTTTCTGTTCTCATTTGTGTACTTTTGGGATATACTTTATACGAGGTGATAATATTGCAAATTGGAAAAAACTTAAAAAAGATAAGAAAACAAAAAGAGCTAACGCAGATTCAACTTGCTGAAATTAGTGGCATCTCAAGAAATGCTCTAATAAATTATGAAAATGATAAAAGAATACCTAGTATAGATACCTTATCAAAACTCGCTAAAGCTTTGAAAATTGAAAAGACTATCTTTTATTTTGATATTGAAAATGAAGTAATGACTAATGAAGATGTTTTATACCTTTTACAGTCTTTATTCCCAGAAGAATACTATTCTTTTGATGAATTTTTAAATGCTATTTCAAATCTTATGGAAGATGATGATATTAGAATTACCTCAAGTTTATTGCTAGGTGCCTGGTCTGATAAAGACCAATATTATAAACTTGGTGAAAAATTAGAACTAAATGAAAATCAAGTTTATAATTGGATACTTTCAGATTGTATATCTAATACTGAATTAGATTTTTCATTACATCCTGATGACATAAAAGAAATTATTAAAAATGATGTTCTTACAAAACAATCAATTGATGAATTATTAGATATTGGTCTATCAGAAGAAAATATAGAAACAATCTATGATTACTTTAGTGACTCAACAGATAATGGAAGTAATATTCGACTAAAAAAATTAATATCTCAAAAAGAAAATATTACTATTAAAAATAATGATTACTTTAAATTATTACAAGAAAATAATGAACTAAAGGAAAAAAATGAAAAGCTTGAAAATACACTTAAAGAAATAAAAAAACTACTAACTAAAATATAAAATAATATCAATACTATCTAAAGCAATGATAAAAAACTATGAATGGAGTTACAATTATGAATAAATCATATATGCTAAAATACACATATAAATCCCCTACTAATTTATTTCATGGAGATAAAAAATATACTCTAACATACACTAAGAGAGTTATGAGTAATTTAGTATATGATATGGGATAATCTAGAAAATAACTCCTTTACATGTTTAGAAGTACAATCATTGTTTGATGATATATTTAAGGTGAAATTATGATGAATAATACAATTGGAGAAAAGATTAAACAATATAGGAAATCGATAAATATGTCAAGGAATGAACTAGCCAACAAGATTGGTTGTTCAGTTCATGCTATAGCTAAATATGAGCAAAATCAAAGAATGCCTAGTTTAGATATGATAAGAAAAATAGCTACTGCTTTATCAATTGCTATAAATAAACTCATTGTTGAAGAAAATGATTTAGATACTTTAACAAATAATAATATTAATTTAAAAGTATTTGATAAAGAGTTGGATTTAGTAATTCACATATTAAAAAATTATGGTTATGATATAAAAACAGACTATAAAAAAAAGTTTGAAATTACAGATAATGCAGATACAATAAAACCAATTAACCTAAGCTTCTCTGACTTCAAAGACTTCTCCAAAAATCTAAATTGGGTGATAAATGGTCTTGTTGAAAATTTTATACAAGAAAACTCTAATGGTCTTATTGAAGATGAGGATGAAGAATATTAGTATTGCACATTTTCAAAATATGAGTTTACCTATTAACTTTTATACATTCATAGTTAATAAATAAAAATTAGATATGAAAGGAGCTAAAATCATGAATAAATCATATATACCAAAATACACACATAAATTCCCTACTAATCTACCTCATGGAGATAAAAAATATACTTTAACATACATTAGAAGAATGATAAGTGAATTTGTATATGATATGGGTAACCTAGAAAATAACCCCTTCACATTCCCAGAAGTACAAACATTACTTGATGGTATAACCGTAGGTGGACATAAATTAAGTGACCAAAATCAAATACTAAATATAAAATCATCATGGGATTATGTAATAAAATTAAGTAACAAAGAAAACTTATCTTTAAATAAAGATACAATTTGCTCTATACATAAAATAGTTGCAAAAGATGAAGCTCTAATCGTTGGAGATTTCAGAAATGGTAATATAGGTATAGCTGGTACTACTCAATATGAATGCATAGAAGCCACTCTATTAAATGATTTATTTGTAAATGACATAAATATCATAAATAAAATAACTAACCCATTAGAAAAGGCTATAATAATAAATTTATGGTTGTCCTATTGCCAATTCTTCTATGATGGCAACAAAAGAACTGCTAGACTTACCTCAAACCTAATACTTATAAGTAATGATATAGGAGTTCTATCAATACCAGCTAAACATAAACAAGAATACAACACATTAATGCTAAACTTCTATGAAACACTAGAAGCTGATGAAGTTATAAAATTCTTATTAGAGAAATGTATTACATTCTTTGATGGATATAACTATAAATCATATAAGGAGCTGTTTAAAAATGGCAACTAAAAGAGCTAATGGGGAAGGCTCTATCGGAAAATATAAAGATGGTTGGCGTTCCCGTATAATGATTGGTTACAATGAAGATGGGAAACCAATAAGAAAAGAATTTTATGGTAAGACTCAAAAAGAAGTTAAAGATAAATTAGATGCTTATAAAAAACAATATTATTTAAGCTCTGATATTTCAGATGATAAAATAACTTTAGAGCATTGGTTTTACAATTGGTTATTTGAATATAGAATAAAAGATTTAAAACCTAAGTCATTTGAGAGATATGAAAGCATCTATCGAAATTATATTAAAGATACTGATTTAGGCAATGTGAAATTAAAAGACTTAAGAGTATCTCACATACAAAAATATTACAATAGATTGCTTGATTCCAATAAAAGTATACCTACTATAAGGCAAATAAACACTAAATTGAAAACCTGCTTATCAGAAGCTGAAAAACAAGGTCTTATACAACGTAATTATTGTACTATGGTAAATATACCAGTTGAGAAAAAAGAAAATAAACTTGAAATATTGACTCTTGAACAACAAAAGAGTTTTATAAAAGCTATAGATGGGCATAAATTAGAGGTATTATTTTTACTTGCTCTTGGTACTGGACTTAGATTAGGAGAATTATTAGGACTTAAATGGTTTGATATTGATTTTAAAAAGTCTAATTTAACAGTTAAAAGAACTCTTCAAAGAACATATTTTATAGATAAAACTGGAAATAGAGAGCTTAAAGTATTAGAGCAAGGGCCAAAGACATCAAATTCTTACAGAACTGTACCTATTCCAAAAGATGTTTTAAATAAATTGAAAGAGCATAAAGTAAATCAAAATACAGATATATTAAAGGCTGGAGAATTATATAGAAATGATAATTATGTATTTTGCAATGAATTAGGTGTCCTTATCGATGATAAAAGACCTTTAAGGAATCTGAAATCTATATTAAACAATTTAGATATAGAGCCTATAAAGTTTCATGGTCTTAGAAAGACTTATGCAACTATACTTTTTGAGAATGATGTTCCTCCTAAAACTGTACAAGTTTTAATGGGTCATTATGATATATCAATAACTTTAAATATATATACTCAAGTTATGGAAGATAAGAAGGTTGAAGCTGTAGAAAAGTTAGATAAAATATTTTCATTGTAAAAAGCAAATACATAAAAATGCTATGATTCCATATAAGTTAATTATAAAATCAAAATAAGGATACAAATTAATTTTATATTATCTTGTATCCTTAATTCGTATCTCGTTTCTAACTATTTATCTTGGATAGCCTTTATGGTACATTAATCCATTTTCTAACATTAATTCTTGAGCCAAGTATATATGACCCTTACAGTGCATATCTGATACACCCTCACTTATAAGTTTATATGTTTCAGAAGTATATAAATAATCCATACTTTCTTCCAAGCTCTTACCTGTTTGTTTGGAAAATTCTAATATGATTTTTTTATATAGTATTTGTAATAATGTTTTATTTGCTTCCATAATCATTATACCTCCTCTTCATACCTAAACTTTAAATATTTATCTATTACATTTTGATTGGTTATACATATTTGTTCATTTGGTTTATAGTATTTTAATCTTTTTAAAGCTTCATCTTTTTCAATAAGATTATCTTGATACAGTTCCATTGTATTGTAAATCTTATTATCAGCAATGCCACTATTATAATGTCATATTTCATATATATTACTCATATTTCTACATTCTATTATAAAATCAAGCCATTCTAAATTATAACTATTGAAGATTTTTACCTTGCAGTTTTCTTTTAATTTATCAATATCTAAAGAATAACTATTTAAATATGCTTTTTTACCTCTTTTTTTAAAACGCTCTGTCCAGTTAATTGCTTCTGTCTTTATACTGGTTACATAGAATCCTTTTCCAAAATCTAAAGAATCTCTTGAAAAGGTAATACTAGGCGTCTTTACCACACAATATGAACCATGATATACAATCATTATATCACACCCTTTTCTTTAAGTACTTGCATTAAATCTTCCACTATGTAACCTTTACTTTGAGAATGTAGTGCTTCATAGCAAGGTATTATATAGTTATCTAAAATATCAGTATCATGTTTAAGAAGTTTATAAACTCCTTCTGAATCTATATTCAATTTTTCTGCTAAAGCTTCAATGCAAAAAATAGAAAATTCTAGTTTTCTTTCATCCATTACAAACCTCAACTCCTATCAAGCTTATATAATATATATTTTTACTAATTAACAACTTAAACTGTCTTACATTTATAAAAATATTATATCATAAAGTAGATATTAAAATTCTATGTTACCTATTATCATAATAAACAAATAAAATAGTAAACAAATAAAAACTTTTTATACAACTTAAATGCACCCCAATATACCCTCAAAAAAACCTCTTTTTCTGTGGTTGGGGTACGGTTGGTGGATTTCATCACCAAAACAAAAAATACTAGTCACCAAAGACTAGTATTTCTAAGTATTTCATCATTCTTTTTTCAAAATTGGTGGAGACGAGGGGAGTCGAACCCCTGTCCGCAAATCTTTTCCTTGCTGCATCTACATGCTTAGCCAACTTCACTAATATCTCACCTCACATAGCGCCAAGTGGCAGGCTCTATGCTTAGCCAGTCCCAATTAATCTACTTCAAGTCGAGACACCCCTAAAGTAGTTCCCTGCATAATGACGTCCAGTCTTAGTCGGCAGGAGGACTAAGAGGGACGAGCAGCAACTAGGCTGCTATCGCGAAATTATCGTCTGCGTTTATTTTAAAGTTCCCCAGTTTTTACGTGACCCAGAGTAACACGACATGCAGCCTCAAGTTCCAAACCCACGTCGAAACCTTTACGCCCCCTTGAGTAGTTTATAGTCCAGTAGACTTTTCGCAAACTTTATCACAATTTTTATTAAATTTTTAATGTATATATAATATAATACTTTTAAGAATAAAAATCAATGTTATGTTCTAGATAATAAAGAATTTTATTCTAAAAAATACAGTTTTATCTAGTTTAATACTTACCTGTCATTTCTCTTTCTATACGTCTTTGTGCATCTTTCTTAGCCATATCTTGACGTTTATCATATAGTTTTTTACCTTTTGCTAAGGCAATCTCTACTTTAACTTTACCGTTTTTTAGATACAAACTAAGTGGTATAAGTGAATACCCCTTTATAGTAGTTGCTCCAATAAGCTTTCTTATTTCATGCTTATGAAGTAATAGTTTTCTAACTCTTAAAGAATCAACATTGAATATATTTCCTTGCTCATATGGACTTATATGAACTTGTTTTAAAAATACTTCGCTATTATCTACAGATGCAAATCCATCACTTAGGTTAACTTTGCCTTGTCTTATTGATTTTACTTCTGTTCCTTTTAATTCAATTCCACATTCATAAGTTTCTTCTATAAAATATTCATGTCTTGCTCTTTTGTTTGTTGCTAATATTTTTTTACCAGCCATATAAATCTCACCTTCTTTGCTAGAAATTTCTTCCATAAATATTAGAAATTTACTAAATATTTAATGTTGCCAAATTATTTGACTAACTTGTATGATAACATATTTAGGCATTTTAGTCAATATTTCACTGATATATTAAGTTAGTTAGGCTATATATAATTAAGTAATATAAATGTATGAAAATAGCTAAAAAACTACTTCGAATATACTTAATACTAAACTAACTCTAACCAGTAATACTAATTTATAAATTTCAAAACAAAAATATTACATATTATAAATCTTCTAACTTCTAACTTCTAACTTCTAACTTCTAACTTCTAACTTCTAACTTCTAACTTCTAACTTCTAACTTCTAA